>Ga0154565_1108_pt1 | contig 19462 bp, 21 predicted proteins | sample RifGroF2_FD_105708 | JGI IMG/M metagenome (GOLD analysis project Ga0154565, IMG submission 105708) | Lentisphaerae bacterium GWF2_52_8 | reverse complement strand
TGGGCATGACGTCGCCCACACGGTACTTATCTTTAGCGCAGTGATCATGCTGGGGCTCGCAATAGGGCAAATTCGCGTCTTTGGCATAAATTGCGGAATCGCCGGAGTGCTTTTCTCCGGGCTGCTTTTCGGCCATTTCAAGCTCCAGGTCAACAAGGAAGTCCTGGAGTTCATGCGCGATTTCGGGCTGGTGCTCTTTGTCTACACGATAGGAATACAGGTGGGGCCTGCACTCTTTGCGTCCTTCCGGAAGGAGGGAATCAAACTCAATATCCTTGCAGCTTCAACCGTTTTCCTCGGCATCCTTGTGACTGCCCTTATAATAGCGATTGCCAAGGTGCCAATAGAAGTCGCTGTCGGCGTCCTTTCTGGCGCCGTGACAAATACCCCGGGGCTCGGAGCCGCCCAGCAAGCGCTCCGCGAAGCATTCCCTGCCGTCGAGGGAATCGACAAGGTACCCGGCTTGGGCTATGCTGTGGCCTATCCCTTTGCGATCTTCGGGATTATCTTCACAATGCTGGCCTTCAAACGCCTTTTCAGGGTCGACCTGAAAAAGGAGGCGGAACTTTTCGCCGAACGGCAACGCAGTTCCAGCGGACAGCCGGACCACTTCAAGTTCGTGCTTTCAAACCCGAATGCCGCCGGAAAGACGCTCTCCCAAATCAGCAGCCTCGTGGATGCCCCCTGCGCCTTCTCTTACATCCTCAGGAACGGCTCCCTTGTAGCTCCCACCCAGGACGCCAGGCTCGAAATCGGAGACCAGCTCGAAATTGTCTGCAGCCGCCAAAGCCGCGAAGATTTTCAGTTCCTTCTGGTGGGCGCAGCAAGCTTTGAGGAACAGGAAAGTGTTCCCCTTGCCTTGCATGGGCTGGACTTCCGGCAAATATTCGTCACGCATCCTGATGCATGCAAAAGCGTCGCGGAACTTGACATGACCTCCCGGCACTCGGTCAGCATTACAAAAGTCGAGCGCGCCGGGCTCGAACTTGTCGCCTACTCCTCCCTACGACTCCAATTCGGAGACAGGGTTTACGCAGTAGGCGACCCCAGCGGCCTCGACAAGGTGGCAGCCGAACTCGGGGACTCCGTGAAACACCTCGAACATCCCAACCTCCTTCCGATCTTCCTCGGAATCATCCTCGGTGTCTTCCTTGGCTCCCTGCCAGTCTGCCTTCCGGGAATGCCTGCCCCCCTCAAGCTCGGGCTGGCGGGCGGACCTCTCCTTGTGGCTATCGTCCTCAGCCGCATACGGCAGATCGGACGCCTGAGCTGGTTCCTTCCCCACAGTGCAAACATCGCCCTGCGCGAAATCGGAATCACTTTCTTCCTGGCCTGCGTCGGCCTGAACTCGGGAGGCAAGTTTCTGGAAACCCTCACAAAGGGTGACGGCATCCTCTGGATATTCTACGGCATCCTGATAACGATGATTCCCATCCTCATCGTCGGCCTCTTCTCAAGGATATTCCTCAAAATGGATTACCCCTCCCTCTGCGGACTCCTCTCCGGCAGCATGACAGACCCCCCTGCCCTTTCCTTCGCCCTTCAAATGGGCGGCGGCGATGCCCCCTCCGTGGCCTACGCCAGTGTCTACGCACTGACAATGTTCCTCCGCATATTGACCGCGCAGCTCCTTGTGATAGTCTACGCCCTCCTCTGCGCCCATTGAGTCACAATAAAATCGCATTCCAAAACGTTTATTATGCCAAAGCGCGTATGCATCAGCCTTACGCAAAATCCAATGAAAAGGAGGCCTCAGTGAAACACAAACTACTCACAATCGCAGCCCTTGGAGCCGCACTGGCAGCAGGATCGCTTCTTTGCGCCGAGGATAACAAGGCTGATGACTCAAAGGATTCCGCAAAGGGCCGCATGAAAGAGCAGCGGCAGGAAACAAAGGACCATTTCAAGAAACAGGCTGAGGAAAACAAGGAATTCCGCAAGAGCCTGGAAGGAAAAACTCCCGAGGAAAAAGAAGCAGCCATCAAGGCCCACCATGAGGCGCAATTCAAGGAAAATCAGGAATATGCCGCCAAGCGCCATGAAGAAAATATGAAGACCCTCCAGGAACGCCTCGCAAACAACAAGAAGCTCAGCGATGCAGAAAAGTCCGAACTCATAAGTTTCCTTGAGCAGCAATATAAAGAGAATACCTCCTTCCGCGAACAGCGCTATCAGGAACTGCTCGCCGGCTTTGAAAAAGTCTCCGGCGATTCCAGCCTCAGCCCTGAACAGAAAAAGGCGGCCATCAAAAAGCTCTGCGAAGAAGAAAAGGCCAAGACCAAGGACTATTGGAAAAACCAGGGCAACGAAACCAAAAGTGAAATAAAGAAAATCCGCGACGAGGCAAAGGAAAGCAAGGCCCCCGCCTCTTCCAATACCCAGTAATTACTAATTTTCATTTTACAGTGAATATGATGAGATACCTTTAGGGACGCGGGGCGCGTCCCTTCATTATTATATAACGTTGAAAGACGCGCTCATAAGGAAAACCTGCAAGGCAAAAATACAACCTCCCTTGTTGCATTCCTATTAGTTCTCCCCCTCAGGGATGGCTTGCCCTTTTGCATCATAGCGGATTATTTCACCGTCAGGCATATAAATTATCAGCGCACAACCATTAACTTCTAACGGTTTATCGTCAGCGCCTAAATAAGCTTCTTCGGTCTTGTGCTTGCGCTTGTCGTATTTAAACTTGATCTTAGCATAGCCATGCATTGATACATACGGTTTGTCATCGGCCCCAAAGTAGGCTTCTTCGATAAGATTGCCGCTAGCATCATATTTTAGAGACATTTTTGCGAAATAGTTTTTATATTGACACAGCTTTCCGTCAATCCCCCAATAGGCCCATTCTGTTTGCTTTCCATTTTCATCGTATTTCCCTGTGAATTTCGCATAACCATCTTCTCCGAGGCATAAGTTTCCGTCAACGCCAAAGTAGGTCTGTTCAATCATGTTGCCATCATTATCATACTTAGTGGTAAATTTCGCATAGTCATCATCCCCATAGCGACAGAGGTTCCCGTCCATGCCGAAAACCGCCCATTCTGTTTGATTACCGTTTTCATCATATTTTGTCGTATACTTTGCAATGCCATCTGCTTTATCTCGACAGAGGTTGCCATCAATCCCTAAATAAGCCTCTTCAATCTTGTTTCCTCTCTCGTTGTATACCGAGATAATTTTTGCGGTTCCATAAATATCTAGACAAGGCTTATTATCAAGACCAAAGAAAGCCTCTTCAATTTGATTTCCGCGTTCATCATAGAGTTTTTTACATTTTGCAAAACCATACTTGGAAACGCAAGGCTTGCCATTGATGCCTAAGAAAGACTCTTGGGTACGATTCCCGTATTTGTCATATCTCAAAATAACTTTTGCGATACCGTTAGAATTCAGGCAAGGTTTGTCATCAATACCAAAATATGCTTCCTCAATCATGTTTCTCTTCTCATCATATTTTCTGCAGACTTTGGCATAATTGAACTTATTGATACAAGGATTGCCTTTAGTGTCCCAAAAGGTAGTTTCGATGATATTATTGTTCTCATCATATTTCCCTTTTAGTTCCGCAAAACCGAAAGAATTCAAACAGGGCTTCCCGTCAATTCCAAAATATGAGATTCCAACAAGATTCCAATATGCATCATACTTGTAAGCGTCCTTTGCGGTTGCAGATGCCTTCGAAAGGCAATAGTTATCATCTATGTCAAAACAAGCTATTTCGATAGGATTCCCGCGTGTGTCATACTTCTTTATATTCTTTGCAACTCCATCTTTGTTCAGGCAAGGGTTGTCGTCAATATCGAAATAGGAAGTTTCAATGAGGTTCCCATGTTCATCAAATTTTGAAGCAAATCTTGCAATGCCATATATTTTGCTAATACAAAGATTGTCATCAATATCTAATAAAATGCCTTCGACCATATTCCCATTTTTGTCGCGTTTCTGGATAAATTTTGTATTCCCATCTACATAAAGACATGGCTTGCCATTCGTGCCAAAATAGTCTGTTTCAACCACATTTCCACGCTCATCATGAGTAAAAACTGACTTTGCCATCCTATGCTTGTGCAAGCTTGGCTGGCCATTAATCCCGAAGTAGGCAAATTCGCTAATATTCCCGCGTTCATCATATTTCGTGGTATATTTTGCAATGTCGTCTTCTTTATCAAGGCAAAGTTTGCCCTTATTGTCCCAACAGGAAAGTTCTATTACATTGCGGTAGAGGTCATATTTTAATCGGTATTGTGAGTAGCCGAGATTTTTATTTATGCAGAGTTTAGAGTCGGCTCCAAAGTATTTTCCTGAAACGATACAAGCGCTTGAGTCGCGATCATATTCAGCATATAGGATGCCTATTTTTGAGGGTAAAGGTTTTCCATCTGGACCAAGATTTGTCTCTTTGAGAACGCGCCCGCAGGAGTCCAGTTCATAGGACTTTCCGTAAATGCCCTCATAATCAGGGGATGGCATAGAGAGTTTGTTGTAAAAAAGTTTTTTTACAACAAAACCATTTGTATCAAAAAAAAGTTTTTGAATCGCAACAGGAGTCCTTCGCGTTTCACGAGGGGAGGGTGTGTTGCTCCACAAAAGGATACCAATAGCGTTGGGGTCGGCACAGTAAAGGAAAGATACGCTTGCCTTATCGCCATCCCAAGAATAGTTTTGGGTTGTTAGAACTTTGCCACTCCGATTCTTTTCTTCAACTTTGAGTGGCTTGCCGCCAGTGTCGCGGGTTATTTCCCATATTGCCGTCTTTATATTACTATCAATAAGAGTCCCTACAGAGTTTGTATACTCTATTTTGGTGGTATAGCCACTCTTTTTGAAGACGTGGTATAAACGATGTTTATGTACGCGCTGTTCGAGGCTGAGCGGTTCACCGACTCCTTCAGGAACTCCCCAGCGTTCGACGATGTCTGAGTAGTAGCCTTCCTTTAGATCTCCCGCATCTCCGGCTTGCAGGGAGAGAAATGGAAAAAGGGAAAAGAGCAAAAATGAAAGAAAGACATTGGAGGAATTCATGTGTCACCAGTGTTTGGTTCTTGGAGGCCTGCACCCTGCGAACCTCCTAATGCAAACCTCGAAAATAGCATTTCGAAGCGGTTTATGCAAGCTCAGTCTAGGGTCTGGCGGTAGCGGATTACGCCAAGGAAAAGAGCCACCACAAGGAAGGCCGTTATCGCCCAGAAGTGGGGCATGACCTCGATAAAACCGTTGCCCTTGAGAAGTATTCCGCGGACGATTGGAAGGTAATGCGTCAAAGGCAGTATGTTCCCAAGGTTTTGAGCCCAGTTCGGCATTCCGCGAAACGGAAACATGAAGCCCGAAAGGAGCAGCGATGGCAGGAAGAAAAAGATTGACATTTGCACCGCCTGGAGCTGGTTGCGGGCGATTGTCGAAATGGTCACGCCAACCGTAAGGTTTGCCGCGATAAAAAAGAAGGAAAGGAAAAGCAGGAGCGGCAGGTTCCCAAGCATGGGGACATAAAAGATATACCTGGCGGCAAGCAGCACAAGAGTGATCTGGATGTAGCCAACAAAGATGTAAGGTACAATCTTGCCGGTCATGACCTCAAGAGGGCGGAGAGGGGTCGAGAGCAGGTTTTCCATCGTGCCGCGCTCCTTTTCACGCGTGATTGCAAGCGCAGTTATAAAGACCATCGTCATGGTAAGGATCACTCCCATCAGGCCGGGAACGATGTTGTACTGGGTATTGCGCTCCGGGTTGTACTTGCTGTGGACGATGATCTGTGCCGGGCTAGGGCTGCCTTCCAAAAAGGACGGGCCTCCCGAAAGTTCCCTGCTTAAGGCCGAATCGAGCAAGGATCCTAGTGTGCTGATTCCATTTGAAACGGCTGAAGGGTCGGTGGCGTCGGCCTCGACAAGCACGGCAGGACACTCACCACGCAAAATCGAACGCCCAAAATCAACGGGGATTGTAAGCACAAACTGGACTTTTCCCTCCTTGAGGAGTTCCAGCGCCCTGGCTTCCGACTCGACGTTTTCAACAACCCTGAAGTAGTCCGAATTGCGGAGCGCGGCGATGAATGAGCGCGAAAACGGGCTGAAATCCTCTGAAAGCACGGCCATCGGCAGATGCTTCGGGTCGGTGTTGATGGCAAAGCCAAAGAGGGTGAGCTGGATCACAGGTATGCCAACCATCATTGCAAAAGTCAGGCGGTCGCGGCGCATTTGTATGAACTCCTTCAGGAGCACCGCGAAAAAGCGCCTGAACGAAAACGAGAATAAGCCTGCAAGCATCATGAGTAGTTGTCCCTCGCCTTGTCCATCAAATGTATGAAGACATCCTCAAGGCTGGACTCCGTCTTTTCCCACTTGAGGCCGCTCCGTTGGAAGCATGAAACAGTCTTTGAAAGGAGCGCAGCATCGGAGCCGCTGACGTGAAGCGTGTTGCCAAAGGGCACGACCTGTTCGACACCATCCGCCGCGCGGAGCTCTTCGGCAAGCGAGAGGGTGCCGGCTTCTGCAGAGACCGACCATGTGCTGAGTCCGGCGCGGGCGGCGACTTCCTCGACGCTGCCCTGCGTAAGGAGTGTGCCATAGGCAAGGTAGGCAAGCCGGTGGCAACGCTCGGCCTCATCCATGTAGTGAGTGGTGATGAGGACGGTGAGCCCAGAGGCCGCAAGCAGGTGTATTTCGTCCCAGAAGTCGCGCCTGGCCTTGGGGTCGACACCTGCGGTGGGCTCGTCGAGAAGCAAAAGTTTGGGCTCGTGGATAAGACAGGCCGCCAGTGCAAGCCGTTGTTTCCACCCCCCGGAAAGAGTGCCTGCCAATTGACTCTGGCGCGCTTCAAGCCCGAGTTTTTCAAGGCTGCGGCGAACCGCCTCGCGGCGTGCGGGAATCTTGTAGAGGCGGGCCACGAAATCAAGATTCTCACGAATGCTCAGATCCTCATAGAAGCTGAACTTTTGAGTCATGTAGCCAACTTCAAGCTTGATGGCGGCCTGTTCGCGGAGAATGTCGTGGCCGAGACAGGTGCCGTCACCGCCGTCGGGGGTTAGGAGCCCGCAAAGCATGCGCATGAAAGTGGTTTTGCCGCTGCCGTTAGGGCCAAGGAAGGCGAATATTTCGCCTCGCCTGACCTGAAGGCTGACCTCCTTGACAACGCTACGCCCGCCAAAGCGCTTGGTGACCTTGCGGACATCTATCGCCAAATTTGAATTGCTGTCGGAAGCAGGAGCGGAGCTTGTCATGGGACAAGCTCCACGTCGATGGGCTGGCCAGGATGGAGCGTGCGCGCGATCTCCGGCGCAAGCGCAGCCTCGACCATGAAGACGAGTTTGCTGCGGACCTCCCGGCTGTAAATTACCGGTGGCGTGAATTCGGGAGAGTTCTTGACATAGCTCAAGACCGCCTTCAATTCCTCATTGCGCCCGCTGACACTGAATTTAATTTTCTGCCCGATGGAAAGCTTGTTTACAATCGTCTCGCTCACGAAAAAGCGGAGCTTGACGTTTTCCGGGGGAAGAAGTGCAACAACAGGGCGCCCAGCCGGAACCCATTCGCCTTCGCGGTAGAGAGTGTCGTAAACAAGAGCGTTTTTGGGTGACGCCTGCGTCTTCTGTGCAGCACGCCAGATGGCCGCCTGAAGTTCAGCTGCGGCGGCCCTGCTGAAGGCTTCGGCGGCGGCAATGGCGTCCAGACGGCCGCCGAGCTTGGCCGTGGCAAGTTCAGCCTGCGCCTGGAGGACAAGGAATTTGTTTCGTTTTTCATCGTAGGTGTAAGAGTCGTAATCGCGGATCGCAATGGAGTCGGTCTTGCGGAGCCGGGTTCCCCTTTCGAGTTCGAGGGCGGCAAAATTCTCTGAGGCTTTGGCCTGTTCTATTTTTGATTCCCTCGCAAGTAGTTCTGAGGGACGTTCGCCCTTGCTCAGGTCAGCAACATTGCTTTTTGCCTGAAATTCCAGCGCGGCCGCTTTTTCTGCGAGCGCGCGTTCTTCGGAAGAATCAAGGGTGAAAAGCTGGGCTCCCATCTGAACGCTGTCCCCTCTCTTTACGGCAAGGGATTGCAGTTGTCCCCCGAAGGGCGAAGCCACGTAAACAAACTCGCCTTCGACATAGCCCTGGCAGATTGTCGTTGCGTTTTTGCCGCAACCTCCGGCAAGGAAAGAGCCAAACAGCAAGGAGCTGCTGACAAGTCCTAAGAATGTATAGTGAAGTGTTTTGCCCACAGGATTATCCTCCTCGTCTTTTGTTTTGAGCCCGGAGGCGTCCGGCGCCCGGTGCGGCGGCACTGCCTTGATCTTCTGCGGCAAACCTGGCATCCTCAATAAGAGTTATCATATTGCTCGAAATGTGAGAGGCAATGGCGTCAAAGTTATCTTCAATGAAAGAATTTCGTCCGGAGAAAGAGATCACGAGATTGCGGTTTTGTATGTAATAAAGACATTGGGAGAGGAGCGAGAAAAGCCAAAAATTCAGTTCGTCCTCGTTGATCGAATCGCCCAGGATGCGCCTTAAAAAACTGGATATTGCCGCAAGCCTTGGGCGAAGGTGGACTTCAAATATTTCCGGAAAAAATGGGGAAGGAGCGAGCATTTCCCTGAACATTATCTGAAAGCGGCAGCGGAAAAGCGTGCTGCCGTTGATCGCCCCTTCGAGAAATTCCCTGACCAGCAGGGCAAGGAATTCGCGCCAGTCGCCGGAAAGGCGCCTTCCCTTGCCGGGATTCTGCAACAAAGAAAAGGCGTCAGGCATGGAGAAAAGCATCTCGCAGACCTGGCGGTAAAGGAAATCCTTGCTGCCAAAGTGGTAGTTGATGGCGGCGATGTTGCAGTCTGCGCGCTGGCATATCTCCCTGATTGTGGCGCCGTCAAAACCCTTTGAGGCGAATATTTCCGCCGAGGCGCGGAGAATGGCCCGTTTTGTTCCCATGCAAGGACTCCTGTTTTCATATGATAGTTTAAAACATCTGTTTAAAAAAATCAAGCTTGCAGGAGCTCCAGCCTGGTGTATATTGGCAAAATTAGGATATAATATGTACAGATTTAAGTAATCATGTGAGAAGCGGTGCCAGATGGGCCAGTTCCAGTACAAATACAAACAGCTAGACAGTTTTCCGAGGAAACTTCTGATCTGCCCCAAGTGCTACGAAGCGCTTGGCCCCACAGACATTGAGAATTTCCCCACATGCCCGTACTGCGACTACTCGTTTGAGCTTGATGGCGAATTGGAAGACTTTCTCCTTCAGCCCGTTATAGAGCACTGGATGGGGGAGACCCGCTATCCCCTGATTCAGCAATAATCTGCTGTTTTGCAAAAAAATGTGCCGAAATTTTTTCGTGCCCCTAAAATTTTTCGAAAATTTAGGGGATATTTTCTTGACTGCCCGCCAATCAGGTCTATCTTATCGGCTCTGTGTCTGTTGCTGGCCTCTCCTGAAAAGGGGAAGGCAAGAGCTGCAAACATTGGGGGTTCGAGTTATTTTCGAGTTTTATTAAGGATTGCCCAAAAGCAAGGGTTTGGTGTCGTATGAAAGTTAGAGCGTCTATAAAGCGCAGGTGTGAACACTGTCAGATTGTATTGCGAAAGGGCGTGGTGCGCGTGCTTTGCCCCCGCAATCCCCGCCATAAGCAGAGACAAGGCTGAATTTATCACGGTTTTCTTAAGGAAAAAAGAGGAGCATTATGCCACGCATCATCGGAGTTGACATTCCAGGCAAGAAGCGTATCGAATACGCCCTGTGTTACATTTACGGGATCGGGCCGACCCTCGCGATGAAAATCATCGAGAAGGCGAAGATCAAACCCGGCACAAAGGCCGACCAGCTGACGGACGAAAACCTCGCCGCCATCACAAGCATACTGCAAAATGACTATATGGTCGAGGGCGACCTCCGCCGAATGGTCGCTGGAGACATCCGCCGCCTCCAGTCGATAAACTCCTATCGCGGGCTTCGCCACCGCCGTGGTCTCCCGACCCGCGGACAGCGGACCAAGACCAATTCCCGCACAAGGAAGGGTCGCAAGCAGACCGTCGGCGCTGTCCGAGACAAGACACAGCGCAAGATCGCCGGCAGCAAGGACGGAGGCTCCGCACCAGCAGCACCGGCTGGCAAGTAATTCATTGCGCAGCTGCGCATAGATCAAAATTTTTTGTGGCATAATCATTGAAAGGCATAATAGTCCTATGGCTGACGAAAATCTCAAAGAAAAAAGTGAGGCCGCTGCGGTGCTGGATGCGCCTGCTGCCGTCGAAGGCGCCGAAAGCGCGGACAGCGCGGCAAAGCGCCGCTCCAAGGCTGGCCGCTACGTGCCCTCGGGCATCGCATACATCCTCGCAACCTTCAACAATACAAAGGTGACTTTTACCGATCTTCACGGGAACGTGCTTTGCTGGTCGACAGCTGGCAAGAACGCCTTCAAGGGCTCCCGCAAGAGCACGGCTTATGCCGCGCAGGTCGTGGCCACCGACGCCGCCAAAAAGGCTCAGGCCATTGGCATGAAGGAAGTGGAAGTCCGCATCAAGGGCCCCGGCGCAGGCCGAGAGTCCGCAGTGCGTGGCATTGCCGCGACGGGGCTGGAAATCACGGCCATAAAAGATATTACGCCTGTCCCGCACAACGGCTGTCGTCCACCCAAGAGGCGCCGCGTCTGAGCGTGTTCCACCCTTTGGGGGGCGCGCCGGGGAAGTTTGAAATCCTTAGCTTGTTGAAACTAATTCCTGGAGGAATAAAGATATGACTGCTGCATCCGGTTTCCCGATGCCTCAATCAATCGAGATAGAGCAAAGCACCGCGACGGACACCTACGCGAGGTTCACGGCCGCCCCGTTCCAAAGCGGGTTTGGCCATACACTGGGCAACTCCCTGCGCAGGGTTCTGCTCTCCTCGCTTGAGGGGGCGGCTATCTCCGCTGTCAGAATAAACGGCGCGTCGCACGAGTTCACCTCGTTGCCGCACGTTCTGGAAGATGTCACCGAGATCATCCTGAATCTGAAGCGCATCCACCTGGTTGCGCACGGTGATGTTCCAAAGACGCTCGAAATCAAGAAGAACAAGGCTGGCGTCGTCAGTGCCGCGGATATCATCACTGACGGAACCATCGAGATACTGAATCCCGAGCAGGTGATTTGCACGCTCGACAAGGACACAGCTTTCCGTGCCGAGCTTGAGATCACAAAGGGTCGCGGTTATTGCCCGGCCGAAAAGAACAAACGTCCCGACCATCCGCTTGGAACAATCCCGGTTGACTGTCTCTTCAGCCCAGTTACGCTGGTCCGCTATCACGTCGGCGCAGCACGTCTCGGGGAAGAGACCGAAATGGATAGCCTCTGCCTCGAAATCTGGACCGACGGGAGAATCACTCCGAAGGACGCGCTTGAAAGGGCTTCCAAGATACTCAAGGATCATCTCCGTCCATTCCTGGGCTCACAGGCTGGCGAGGATGATGCACTCGCCTCGATCAGCGATGAAGAGCAGAAGCTTTACAAGGTCCTGATTCAGGATGTCGAGGTGCTCGACCTTTCTGTCCGCGCCATGAACTGCCTGAACAACGCCAACATCAAGCTCATTGGCGAACTTTGCGCCAAGACCGAAACCCGCATGCTCAAATACAGGAACTTCGGAAAGAAGTCCCTTGATGAGATCAAGAACAAGCTCTGCGGGCTCAACCTTTCATTGGGCATGGTCTTGAGCGAGGAAATGGTGGCCGCCATTCAGGGCGAAGCTGACCGTATCAAGACCGCTGAACAGCAGAAAGAGGAGAAGAAGTAATGCGTCATCGCAAGCACACTTTCAAGATAGGCCGCACGGACGCCCACAGGCGCGCCATGCTTGCAAACATGGTTTGCAGCCTTTTCGAACACGGCCAGATCGAGACTTCCGTTGTCAAGGCAAAGGAGGCCCGCCGTCTCGCCGAGCGCATGATCACAAAGGCGAAAAATGATTCGCTGCACCAGCGGCGCATTGCAATATCCAGGCTCCAGCAGAAGGATATTGTCAAGAAGCTTTTTGCCGAGATTGCACCGCAATTTGCAGAGCGCGCCGGCGGCTACACACGAATAATCCGCCTCGGGAAACGCATTGGCGATGCAGCTGACATGTGCATCCTCCAGCTTGTTTCCAAGGCTGAGGAAGCACCGAAAAAGGCCAAAAAGGAAAAGGCTGACGCCGTTAAGGCCGAGCCTGAAAAGAAGGCTGAATAAAGCCTTTTTTGAAATCTTTAATATAGTTGATCATTGAAAACCTCGGTTCGCCGAGGTTTTTTTATAAGGGAGCTCGCCTGATGGGTTTTGACTTCAGCAAGCAGACCGTGATCGTCAGCGGAGGAACTCGGGGCATAGGCCGTGCCACCTCTGAGGCATTTCTTCGCGCAGGCGCAAGCGTAATAGCAAGCTACCTCGGCAATGCCGAAGCTGCCGCCGCTTTTCAGCGCGACTGGAAAGATTATCCCCTTGAACTGGCCCGCTTCGATGTTTCAGACTACAAGCAGGTGGAGGATTTCTTCACGCAGTTCGACAAGTCGCACCCGCAGCTCCATGTGTTGGTCAACAACGCCGGCATACGCAAGGACAATATCGTAGGGATGATGCCTCCTGAAGACTGGCGGGCCGTTCTCGACACCAATCTTACCGGCACCTACAATATGAGCAAGTTTGCCGTGATGCGAATGATGCCGGGGCGCTTCGGGAGGATCATCTGCGTGAGCTCACCTTCCGGAAAGATAGGTTTCATGGGGCAGGCAAACTACGCCGCCGCAAAGGCCGGGCAGGTCGCCTTTGCAAAATCCCTTTCGAAAGAAACGGCAAAGAAGGGAATCACGGTCAACTGCATCTCTCCGGGTTTCATCGAGACAGAACTCATCGCCGATCTCCCGGAAGAACTCCGCAAGGAGTACAGGGGAATGGTTCCCATGAAGCGCTTCGGACAGGCAAGCGAGGTTGCGGAATCCGTGCTTTTTCTGGCGAGCAAAGAAGCCGCCTATATCACCGGAACCGTCCTGGAAGTGACTGGCGGATTATGACAGGAGAAGGTGTCTGATGGGCTTTTTGAAACTTGAAGGAAAGCGCATCCTTATCTTTGGCGTTGCCAACCGCAAGAGCGTAGCCTTCCACATAGCAAAGACGCTTGCAGAGGAAGGGGCAGAGCCCATCTTTTCCGTGCAGGGCCCCCAGCAGGCGGAGACCGTGGAAAAATTATTTCCTGGCGCACCCTGCCACCTCTGCGACGTGCGTGATGCCGGAGCAATGGAACGGACCGCCACGGAGATCTGCGCAAAGCACGCCCCTCTTTACGGGATTGTACACTCGCTTGCCTTTGCAAATTATTCTGAAGGGCTAAAATCCTTCCACGAGACCGTCAAATCCGATTTCCTTGAGGCGCTTGACGTGTCCTGCTTCTCCTTTATCAGTCTGGCCAGGCTCTACAAGAAGTTTATGGAACCCGACGGCGCAATGATCACGATCTCAATCTCCACAACGCGAATGGCCGCCGAGAACTACGGCTACATGGCTCCGATCAAGGCGGCGCTTGACTCAAGCATAGTCTTTCTGGCGAAGTCACTGAGCGCGGACACTCGTATCCGCGTAAACGGGGTCGGGGCGTCGCTCCTGAAAACCTCGGCTTCCGCAGGGATACCAGGCTACCTTGAACCATACCTCTTTGCTGAGATGGCCACTCTGCGGAAGCAGGCGCTCAAAACGGAGGAGGTCGCAGATGTGGCGGCATTCCTTTTGAGCCCTCGCGCAAGCGGCATAAATGCGCAGACAATCGTGGTTGACGCAGGGATGTCCACAAATTTCTTCGACCGCGAAATTGTCTCAAAAGCCACCCGCAGCAATCAATAGGCTGTCACACCCAGCTGGGTGTTTCGTAGCTCGTCCTCGCTCCGCTGGCTCGGATCTGAGGCAAGCGCAAACCAAAGAATGAAAGGGTGCGTTGCACCCCTGCTCAGAGAGCCTAAGAAGCTTGCGCTATGAAAGGGCTTTTCGAATCCCTCTTAAATGCGGGCTATGATTGCAGCGCCAAGTTCCTTTGTCCCCTGACCGGAGCTTCCGGCCATGGTTGTTTCGGTGATTGCGCGGTCAAGAGACTCCGCGGCGACAGTTTCACCGAGGAACTCAAGCATCATTTTTGCGCTCATAGCCGTGGCGACTGGGTTTGCAAGGTTTTTCCCGGCGATATCCGGGGCTGAACCGTGGATGGGCTCAAACATCGAGGGAGCCGTACGGTCGGGGTTGATATTTCCGCTCGCAGCCATGCCGAGCCCGCCCTGGGTGATTGCACCGAGGTCTGTCAGGATGTCGCCGAACATGTTCTCAGTGACCATCACGTCGAAGCGTTCGGGCGAACTGACCATGAACATGCTGGCGGCATCAACGTGGTAGTATTCACGCGTAACCTGCGGGAATTCCTTCTCTCCTATTTCGTGGAAGGCGCGCTCCCAGAGGCCGAATACATAGGTCAGGACGTTTGTTTTGCCGACCAGGGCAAGTTTTTTGCGGGGGCGTGCGGCGGCTGTCTTGAAAGCGTAGCGCAGGCAACGTGCTACCTGCTTATAGCTGTAAAGCATGGTCTGTTCCGCCACCTCGTCCTCGGTTCCGGTCATGCTGCTGCCGCCGATACCGGTGTAGAGGCCGCCGGTATTTTCGCGGATGACGATATAGTCGAGATCCTTGGCCGTCTTGTTTTTAAGGGGGGTCTCAACGCCAGGATAGAGCTTGACCGGGCGCAGGTTGACGTACTGGTCAAAGCCAAAGCGCAGCTTTAACAGGACTCCTTTCTCAAGGATGCCAGGTTTGACTTTTGGAGTGCCTACGGCTCCCAGGAAAATAGCGTCGAACTTGCGCAGGGAGTTCATAGACTCGTCGGAAAGGGCTTCGCCTGTCTTGAGATAATGCTCTCCGCCAAAGGGGAATTCGGTGAATTTAAAGGCGAAATTGTTGGCCTTTGCCACCTTTTCAAGGGCTGCAAGGCCGACCGGCACAACTTCCTTGCCGATGCCGTCTCCTGGAATCACTGCGATATTGTAGGTCTTCATGGTTTTCCTGTCTCCTGACGTAATTTTTGAAACGGTTAATCTAGTCGTGCCGAATCAAGAGTCAAATGCAGCAAAGCCAAGATATGGAGAAGGAGGTTTGCGGAATAGGCATATTAGGCTTACATTTCATGGAATTGCAAGGAATCAAACTTAGCCATGAAAAGTGCGTGTCTGACAGGGCTCAGGAAAGTCGAAGTGCTGGAGCTGCCGCGTCCGGAACGTAAAAATCCGGACGATGTCCTTGTCAGAATCAAAAGCTGTGGAGTCTGCGGTTCCGATGTGCATTACTACCGTGACGGGCGCATCGGGCCTTCTGCCTGCTCATATCCCCATTACATCGGGCATGAGCCTGCGGGCGTGGTCGAGGAGGCCAAGCCCGGAAGCTCTTTCTCTCCCGGTGACCGCGTGGCAATAGAACCCGGGCTGAACTGTGGCGTCTGCGAATTCTGCCGCGATGGCCGGCCAAATATCTGCCCCTCGGTAAAATTCCTGGCCAGCCCCGGGGTTCCCGGAGCCTTTCAGGAATATCTCGTGCTCAGGGAAAGCCAGCTCCTTCGCCTTCCTGACAACCTGGGTTTCGATGAAGGCGCAATGCTTGAGCCCCTCGGAATAGCCTGGCATGCGGTATTGAACCTTGCAAAATTACAGCACGGCGAGAGCATCGCGGTTTTTGGCGCCGGGCCAATCGGATTGCTCATACTCTCGCTGGCGAAAATTTATGGCTGCGGAGAGGCTTTCATCTCCGACCCGCTCGACTGGCGCCTTGATTTTGCAAAGAGGCACTGCGGTGCGGATTTTGTACTCAATCCGGAAAAGGACGATGTTCCGCGCCGGATCCTTGAAGAAAGCAAGGGAAGGGGTGTGGACCTCAGTTTCGAGGCCGCCGGAATGCAGCAGAGCATAGATCACAGTTTTGAGGCAGTGCGGATAGGAGGAAAAGCTGTGCTTGCAGGGATTCCAGAAGCCCAGGCGATCAGTTACAATCCGCATCTTGCGAGGCGCAAGGAATTGCAGATACTGAATGTGCGCCGTTCAAAACAAACCTTGAAAGACTGCACAAATCTTGCGGCAAGCGGGAAAATAAAACTCGGCCCTTACGTCACGCACCGTTTCAGCCTCGATGAGACAGCTTCCGCATTTGAGCTCGTGGATGGCTACCGGGACAAGGTCATCAGGGCGGTCATCAATCCTTAATTGGGGAGTTTCAGGAGTGATTAAGATCCCACAGATAAGCATTGTGCTGGACCGCCTTCGCAGTGCACACAACACGGGAAACATATTCCGTCTGGCGGAGGCTGTGGGGGCAAAGGAAATAATAGCCTGCAGCTACACTCCGTCGCCGCCGCACCAGCGCCTGTCCCGGACTGCAATGGGGACAGACAAACTTGTTCCCTGCCGTCATTTTGATTCGGCAAAAAATGCGATATTGGCGTTGCGGGCCGAAGGGACGCGCCAAATACTGGCAGTGGAAAATGTCCCGGGAAGCGCGGATGCGTGGGATTTCCGCTACGAGTTCCCTCTCGCGCTCGTCCTTGGCAACGAGGCGCTCGGCGTGGCCGAAGACGCGCTTTCCCTCTGTGACGGGACAGTGAGCCTACCCATGTTCGGCCAAAAAAGTTCGATCAATGTTGGCAATTGTGCCGCCGTGGCGCTATATGCCGTGGTGGCTTGCATCAAAAAAGGCATTGCAGCCGGAGAAGGAGCCTCATGAAAGTAGCCCTGACCGGAAAACATCTCGAAGACATCAAGCCTTTTCTGCAAAAGCATGGGTTCAGCATCTGCGAAAAGGATCCCGAATTGCTGATCACGCATGGTGGAGATGGCACTCTTTTAGGTGCGGAGCGCCTCTTCCCTGGCCTGCCCAAGCTCCCTTTGCGCGATGTCCGCACGGCCCCGCTCTGCCCGAACCATCACACGGAAAGCATTCTCGAACTCCTTAATGAAGGGAAACTCCCTCTCTCCCGCATCGCCAAACTTGAAGGAGTCTGCGGCTCTCGCAAAATTAGCGGCATAAACGATGTGTTCATCCACAACGCAAAACGCGTCAGCGCCGTTCGCTACAGGGTGTGGATAGACGATGAACTTTACGCGAAAGAGGTTGTCGGCGACGGAGTGGGAGTGGCGACCATCCTCGGAAGCACCGCGTACTACCGAAGCATCACCCACGGAATATTCAGGGTGGGAATAGGGCTTGCCTTCAGCAACAGCACGGAAGTTACAAACCATCTCGTCCTGCCTGAAACTTCCGTGATAAAATTCCGCATCATCCGCGGCCCCTCCATCATGGTTGCCGACAACGCCGCAGAAGACGCCATAGCCCTTGAGGAGGGAGACATGGCCTCGGTCTCCGTCTCTTCATCATATGCCCTTGTTTATGGCATTGACGCCTTTATGTGCCCCGAATGCCGCCAGCTCCGCCTGCGCCGCAGCCATCCTTTTGATGAAGGAAGCCCCTAGGGCGGGCTTGCCCGGATGACTTTTTGTGCTAGGGTAGGCCTTTTCGAAGAGAGGATATTTCTATGATCGCATTGATCGATTACGGCATGGGCAATCTGCTCAGTGTTGCAAAGGCCCTCCAAAGCGTTGGCGCTGAAATCGCCATCGTTGACAATGCGGCTGCCATCGAAAGGGCAAACTCCGTCGTCCTGCCAGGCGTCGGGCACTTCAAGGACGGCATGGCCCATCTCCGCGAGCGCGGCCTTGCCGACGCCGTGCTTTCCGCGATTTCAGCAGGAAAACCTTTTCTTGGGATATGCCTCGGCATGCAGATGCTCATGGAAGGCAGCGAGGAGGCCCCGGGCGTGCCGGGACTTGGTATTTTCAAGGGACAGGTAGTCCGCTTTCCGAAAAACAGTGCCGAAAAAGTCCCGCACATGGGATGGAACAGCATCTCGATCAAGGCTCCATCCTGCCCCTGCTTGAAGGGCGTACCCGAAGACAGTTACTTCTACTTTGTCCACTCCTATTATCCTGCGCCGGAAACGCCCGAAGTGACCCTTGCAGCCTGCGAATACATCGTGCCATTTGCCGCAATAATCGGGCGCGACAATGTCTTTGCCACACAGTTCCACCCGGAAAAGAGCCAGGACAAGGGCCTCACAATCCTCCGCAACTTCGTCTCTCTTCCTTGAGGCTACACTCTCTCTCTGCCGCCAGGGCTGGCAAATCCCTGGCTTCTGCGGAAGGATCATCCCAGTAGGGACGGACCGCAGGACGGACTTTTGTCCAGTCCACAGATGACCGGGAAAGCTGCCTGAGCCACGGCTCAAGCATTGGGGCGTCTATTTGCAGTCCTTCCTTTTTGAGTATTTCCAGAGCCCTGACAAGCAGGGGAAGCTGCTCCTTGTACTCGCCAGCTTCGAGCATATGGAATCCGCGCAGCGAGATATGCCGGTAATTTTCAAGCCTGGCCAGGGCAAGCATCATTGTGACGCTCGAAGACTGAAAGCAAGGATCAAATTTTTTTGAGACAGCTTCAATGGGGTAGAAAAACTCTCTTTGCAAACCCTCAAAATGCTTGCAGACATAAACCCGAGCGGCTCCGCTGCGCTTGTATTGCCCTATCCATGAGCCTTGCCAGCGCATCGGATCAGGATGACCCGCAAAATTTTTATGGATGTTGAAGATGCGGTCCGGGCGCAGAGCCGGATAGAACTGATAAAAGTCGTTCATCGTCCAGAGTTCGCCGAGAAGCCTCCGCATGGCGTTGAAATCGGCATGGCGCAGATGTGGCTCGTGGAGTCCGATCAGGACACATGACTTCATTTTTTCCTCCCGTCTGCTTGCTGCTTCTTAAAAAGGGAGGGCGTCAAAGAAGGACATGAAGAGGGGATTTTTCTTTATGTAGATTATCAGGAGAGCAGTGCTTACGATTATTATGATCGATACCATCTCGAAATAGACAATATTCCGGAGGAGCCGGTCATGTTCCTTGGGGCCGTATATCCTTTCCAGTTCCATTTTGAGTGAAAGGAAGTCTGGATACCGTTCATTCGGGAATCGCGCAAGCATACGATCCAAGAGATTAATCATCTCGGGACTGGTATTCCTCAGGCTGACCCCCACCGAGGAAAGCCGCGGAGACTTGACGTGTTTGAGAAGGAGGCTCTTGACCTTGTCGGCAGAGAATGCGGAACGTGAGTAGTAGGTATGCCCCGACAGCATGTGAAACATCACCATGCCAAGGCTGTATATTTCACTGTATTCGCCTTCGGGCGCACCAACGACGCGTTCCGGAGGCAGGTAGAAGGGAGACCCCTCAAGGGTGTTGCCATTGTTGCAAGTGGCGGCATCATCCAGGGGAATGCAAAGGCCATAATCAAAAAGCATCGCAGTGCCATCGGCTTTTATCATGATGTTTTCAGGCTTGAGGTCGCGATAAAGATAGCCGCATTTGCAGATATAAACTTCCGCATTGAGTATCTGCAAGGCTATCTCGGCCACCCTGTTTTCCGGCATG
>Ga0154565_1091_pt3 | contig 19528 bp, 13 predicted proteins | sample RifGroF2_FD_105708 | JGI IMG/M metagenome (GOLD analysis project Ga0154565, IMG submission 105708) | Lentisphaerae bacterium GWF2_52_8 | reverse complement strand
TGCTCGCGCAATGGAGTCATGACTGTTGAGCACTTCAAAAAATGGCTTTCACAGCTTGCGCTGCTCGGCTACAACATGGGAATGCTCTATACGGAAGACACCTACCAGATTCCCGGCGAACCCTTCTTTGGCTATATGCGCGGCGCGTATACCGCCTCCGAGCTCCGCGAGATTGACAAACATGCCGATTCCCTCGGCATCGAGATGATCCCCTGCATCCAGACGCTTGGACACCTTGCGCAGGTTCTCGCATGGCCAGCCTATGGAGAGGTCAGGGATACTGGCAGCGTACTGCTTGCGGGCGAGGAAAAGACCTACGCGCTAATCGGAAAGATGCTCGACCTCTGGAAGAGTGTCTTTAAAAGCAAACGCATCCATGTCGGCATGGACGAAACACACGACCTCGGCCGCGGCCGCTACATGGACCTCAACGGCTACAAACGCGGTTTTGACATCTTCAACGGGCACCTTGCCAAGGTCACCGAACTCTGCGACAAGCGCGGTCTCAAGCCCATGATCTGGTCTGACATGTACTTCCGCATGGGCAGCAAAAAAGGGGAATACTACGACAAGGATTGCATCATCCCGAAGGATGTTGCGAAAAAAATCCCGAAACAGGCGGAACTTGTCTATTGGGACTATTACCACAACAACAAGGAATTCTACCTCGACTGGATACAGCGCCACCGTGAGCTCGGCTTCAACCCCCTGCTGGGGTCGGGCGTCTGGACATGGTCGCAGCTCTGGTACAACCATACGCTCACCACAAACAACGCTATCCCATGCATTGACGCCTGCCGCGAGGCCGGGCTCAAGGAACTTTTCTTTACGATGTGGGGAGACGACGGTGCTTATTGTGATTTTGATTCGGCAATTGCCGGGCTTGCCATGTGCGCCGAAAAAGCCTATGCGGGACAGCTTTCTCCGAAAGCCCTTGAAGCCCGTTTGCAGTCGGTGGCGGGACGCAGCTATTCTCTCGACTGTCTTGCAGCCGGAATGAACGATATTGTCAATGCCCCCGCCTGCCTCTGGGAAGATCCGATGCTTGCAATCTTCCTCCACAACGAGAAGCTCAAAAACAAGAATTCTCTCAAGCCTTTTGCAAAGAAGTTTGCCGCGCTCTCTGAGAAGCTCGCAGCCGCAAAAGCGGGAAAATCCTCTGCCGCTTCGATCAGGCATGCCGTTCTTGTCACGGATGCAATCGCAAAGAAGATCAGCCTCGTCGACGAGCTCTACGATGCCTACAAGGCAAAGAACACGAAGAAGCTCAAGGCGGTCAGGGCGAGCATCAAAAATGTGAAGGCAGCCTATCAGGAACTTGAGGAATCCTTCAGGTCCTACTGGCTGCGGGTAAATAAGCCCTTCTGTCTTGAAGTGCAGCAGATTCGTTTTGCCGGTCACATGAGCCGACTGAACGAGCTGGAAAGACGCCTTGGCGAATTCCTGGGTGGCAAAGTCTGCAGCATACCTGAAATTGAGGAGAATTTGGGCAGAAAACCTGTTCCAGGACTTGGCTGGAGTTATCGCCGTTTTGCCTCAGGTTCCCAGATACTCTAGTTCCTCTGTTTCTGAGATAAAAGAGACCGCCTGAGGGCGGTCTTTTTTTGTTCAGCTCAATACCGGGAATATATTTATACCAAGTTGCGATATGGGTTAGTAAAGTTAGGGAACTGGGCTGCAGGGGGAAACCCGAAACTGTTCGGGTGTCCTCCGCAAACATGGATATGTTTCTTCTTTTTTCCATGAGGCAAGCGGAGCGGGGACGAGCGTCCCTTTCGTACCTGCGCTCACTTCGTTGCGCACGAAAGAAGCAAGGACTCCACAAAAACTCACAATGTCCAGCTGTCCGAGGCAAATGCAATTAAGCCGAGGCATCCGACAGTGGCGGCACACCACTCGTGGTGCAGCGGCAAAATCGCTGCCTGCGAAAAAATCAGGCGCTTTGAGGTGGGGCGTCGCCAATGAGTTTTTTGACTTCCTGGGCAAGGGTAACCATGGAGTAGGGTTTCTGGACGAAGCCGTTGATTCCAAGCTCAAGCACCTCAATTATACGGTCATCGCGCTTGAAGCCGGATACAAGGAGCGTTTTGAGATCGGGTTGTATCTGCTTCATATCGATATAGGCTTCCTTGCCGGATTTCTTGGGCATGGCCATGTCGAGCAGGGTCAGTGCAATTTCATCGTGACGCTCGCGGAAGATGTTGACGGCTTCCTCCCCGTCCTCCGCGAGAATGACCTGATATCCAAGCTTCTCAAGGATGCCCTTCGCAGTCTTGCGCATGATGCCCTCGTCATCGACAACAAGGATGAGGCCGCTGCCAACGGGTATCTGCTCCTCGGCCTCGACAATAGCCGGGGCAGCAGATGCCGGGCCTTCCTGGATATACTCAGGTATGTAGATGCGGAAAACGGTTATTTCGCCGGGACGGGAAAAGACTTCCATGAAGCCGTTGTGCCGCTTGATGGTCTCGTTGACCATGGTGAGCCCGAGGCCGGTGCCTTCACCCTTTTCCTTGGTGGTAAAGAATGGGTCGAATATTTTAGTGACGATATCTGGCGGAATGCCTACGCCCGTATCCTTGACAGAAATCACCCAGTAGGAATCATCAACCGCCGCCGGATGGCCGACCCTAAAGACCTTGTCTGGACAGAAGCGGTCAATGGACATGGTCAGCCGCCCGCCCTGGGGAGTTCCCTCCGGGCGCATCGTTGTCATCGCCTGGGCTGAGTTGTCGCAGAGATTGAGAAGCACCTGGGCAAGCTGGGCCGTATCGGCAAGGGCAAGCGCCTTGACATCATAAAGGTCAGCAACAAGTTCTATGCGCTTGTCGAAAGTGTTCTCGCAGATTTTCAGGACATGCTGCCCGATCATGTTAAGGTCTATCGGGGCAAGCTTCATAGCGTCCTTGGTGGAAAGCGAAAGCAACTGCTGGACCATCACGACCGCACGTTCGGCCGAGCTTTCGATGACATCCATATTGGCCTTGACATCATCAATGGATCCCCCCTTGTTTTCGAGGGAATACTTGAGCAGGGAAATTGTGCCGGTTATGGCGCCGAGAACGTTGTTGAAGTCGTGGGCAAGGCCGCCAATAAGGTTTTCGACCACTTCCATCTTCTGCGACTGGCGAAGCTGCTCGTCACTGAGTTCCTGCACGGTTACATCGTCGGCGCGTATCACCACTCCGTCAAGACCCTGATTGTAGGTCATGACGATGCTGAAGAAACGCTCGCGGTCGGTGACGATGCGCTCGCGATAGAACTCCTTGGTCTTCTTGGAGAGGAAAACCGTCTGGACATGCGGGAGGAAATCCTTGAGGAACGGGACAAGCGTTTCGACTTTTTTGCCGACAGCCCTGGCGGCGGGAATGCTTGCATACTTTTCCGCAGCATTGTTCCACTGGAGTACCGCGCAATCTTTGTCAACGGTAATCAACATGGACTCCACTGAATTGAGGATAGTGGTGAGATTGTTGCGGGTGTTGCGCATTTCGCGCTCCACTTTCTGGCGCTGGTGAATATAGTTGGTGAAGAAGTAGACAATAAATCCAAAAAGAATCAGTATATTTGCAAAAAGGGCGATATAGAGCATGTTGAAGGTGCGCATGCTGCCCCTTGCGTTTGCCTCGACCTTTTTATCCACTTTTTCAATTTCGCGGGTTACATCAACCAGGGCCTTTTCAATGGCCTGGGCAAAGCGTTGGAGCTTGCGGCGCTCTTCAAAGGCATCCTGAACATCCTCATCTTTCCGCCCCTGATAGAATTTTTGCATCTCAAGCATGGATTTTTTGAAGGCTTCAAGCTTGTCTTCCAGGGTCTTTTTAGGTACGAATTTATCCAATTGCCCGGAAATATCCTTGCTTTCCTTGATGAGGTTCCACACCTGTTTCATATCACGGGTGGAAGCTCCGCTCATTATCTCGCGGAACATCAGATTGGCGCTTGTGGTCTTTAGCTTGATGGTGTTTGTGGCGGTCTGTATGGCCGAGTAGGTCTTGCCGGACTGGATGATAGTAAAGTAGGCAACCAAGTTAATAACGACCATCGACACAAAGGCTATGCCGACAGTCAAATAGGTAGCTGTAAGCGCACTTCGATGCTCTCGAGCCGCTGATACCTCTTCTGAAATAATTTCTTTGCCCATCTATTCCCTTCAGTATCTATCCTTAAGAGCAGAACTGCGCCCAGTTCATAATATGCCGTAACAGACTAATACTTCAAGTCGAGGCCGACTCCGTCTCCAGGGCCGGCAAGAAGACAAAAAACGTGCTTCCTACGCCGGGCTCGGAAAAGACCTCAAGAAATCCCTTGTGCTGCCTTACTATGCTGTAAACCATCGAAAGACCCAGGCCGCTTCCGACACCCTGCTGCTTCGTCGTGAAAAAAGGCTCGAATATCTTGTCGATCGTATCCTTGCTCATGCCTATCCCGGTATCGCTGACGCTGAGCATCCAGTAGTTTCCCTCATGGGCGTCAGGAATGGTTTCCGCCAGGTTCCGGCCTACGGAAATCTGCTCGACCCCAACGGCAAGCAATCCTCCCTTTTCCGCCTCTCCTTCGCCGCGCATGATGGTCATTGAGTGGGAGGCGTTGATGCAAAGATTCAAGAGCACCTGCTCAATCTGGGTCGGATACGCCGTGACCATCGCCGGAGACTCCGGCAGTGAAGCGCCTTTTTCGACGCAGCGCGGCAAGGTGTTTTCGCATATTTTCATGACCTTCCCGACAATCTCCTTCAGGTCAACCGACGCAAAGGGCTGTTCCTGTTTCTTTGAAAGCGCAAGGAGCTGCTTAACCAATTCCGTCCCCTGGTTTGCCGCCTCCTCAATAACTTCAAGGTCATTCCCAACATCCCTCCGCAGCTTCGCAGGATCCTTTTCCGTGTCCAGTGAGTAGCGGATGGAGGAGCTTGTCCCGGTGACCCCACCGATGATATTCTTGAAGTCGTGAGCAAGCCCCGCGGCAAGGTTCCCCACGGAATCCATCTTCTGTGCCTGCCGCAAATGCTCGTCTTTCTTGACAGCCACGCTGACATCGTCAACCCTGAAGATCGCCCCGTGAAGGTCTCCGGACGAAAGCGGGGTTATCACGATATCCAGGTGCTTGTCCTCCCCCCCTGCAAAGAGCTCGGCACGGAGATTTTTGCTTTGTCCCGTCTGCAAGACGGTCTCAAAATCCTTGCGGCAATCCTTCAAAAATGGCGCCTCATCCCAAAGCAGCTTGCCGCAGGCGTCTTCCGAGGATCGCCTGCTGAAGGATGCCATTGCTGCATTCCATTTCCGCACAATCCCGTCAGGGGATGCAAGAACAAGCATCGACGGTAATGCCTCGAATACCGAACTGGCCATGAGCCGCTCGGCCTCCGTCATCCTGGAGTTCTGCAGATGCTCGTATTTATTCACCAAGACAAGGGCCATCTGTGTCGCCTCGGCCACCGCAAAAGGCTTTTTCAGAAGCAGAAGGTTTGCCTGACAAGCCTTCTTCTCAACAATCTCTCGCCATGCGGAATCGTCATAGGCGGTGCAAAGAATTATTTGGGCGTCAGAGTCGCTCTCCCAAATATGGGCCATTGTCTCGACTCCGTCCCAGCCGGGAGGCATCCGCTGATCCAGGAATATCAGAGAGTAAGGCTCTCCGCGCTCCAGCGCCGCCTTGACCATTTCAAGGGCCTCTTTGCCCTGGGAGGCGCAGTCCACGACGCAGGAAGTCTTTGCTCCCGTCTCTTTGGCGGAAGGGGAAACCAGACCTGAGAGGCGGGATTTCATCCGGGAAAATAAAGACCGGGAGGAGTCATCCGCAAAGGCGTTCCGAACAATATCCGCAAGATGCTTGCGGAGGTCCTGTTCATCGTCAACTACCAGAATGCGACACTCAGACGCCATATGACTCATCTCCCCTTAGCGAGGCTTACTGTAGGCACTCAAGAGCTTTTTCTCAAGCAAAATGAGAAAAGAAGCCAATCTCTTCATTAATTCTCATTGCCGCTCATTCGTACCTGAGGGCTTCTATGGGGTCGAGCTTGGAGGCCTTCCACGCCGGATAAAAGCCGAAGATCACCCCGACTCCCGTTGAGACAAGGATTGCGGCGATGATTGCGCCCGGAGAAGTTTCCACAGGCCAGTTCAGGACGAAGTTTACCAGGTATGAGCTTCCGTGCCCCAGCGTGATGCCGATCGCCCCCCCGACGAGGCAGAGGGTTACCGCTTCCGTCAAAAACTGCCGCAGTATGTCGGAAGAGCGTGCGCCTACCGCCATTCTGAGGCCGATTTCCCTCGTGCGCTCTGTTACGGATACAAGCATGATGTTCATGATGCCGACGCCCCCGACGAAAAGCGAGATCATTGCCACGCAGAGCAGAAGGTTTTTTATGAGGCCGGTGGTTGCGGACAGTGTGCGGATTATCTCGGCCATGTCCCTGATGGAGAAATCGTCTTCATTCCCGTTTTTTATCCGGTGGCGTTCGCGGAGGACTCCTTTTATTTCCTTGATGGCCTCAGAAACGTCCTCCTGTGATTTTGCGGCGACAGTGATCTCGTCGACGTTGGCAAAGCGGACGAAGAGGAGCGTGTCCGCGCTTTGCGTAGAGGATTTTTCCGGGTACAGCGAGCTTGCATCCGGGTAGATGCTGCTGAGGGAATTTGTGGAGCTAGATGAACTCTCGCTGGCGCTGGTGCTGAGCTTGCTGCCGCTGACACGGTACTTGAGCGTTGTCCATGGCACGAGAAGGACGTCGTCCTGGTCCATCCCCATCATGTTTGCGCCTTTCTTTTTGAGCACCCCGACGACCCTGAATGTCACATTTTTAACCCTGATTTCCTTGCCAATCGCGCTTTCCCCCTCAAAAAGCTCATTGGCGATAGTCTTGCCGAGCAGGCAGACCTTATTCGAGTTCATCACGTCCTTGTCGGTGAAGCATTCCCCTTCTTCCAGTTCGCTCCATTCGCGGACCTTGAGAAAATCGGGAGTGCTGCCGTAGATGTAGGAGGGGCTCCAGTTTTTCCCGCCGTATATGATCTGTGCGCGGCCCCTTACGACAGGTGCCGCCGCCGCGACCGCAGGGCATTCCTTTATGATGGCATCGCAGTCGCCCGGTGAGAGCTTCATGGAACTGCCGGTCCCCTGGCTGATGCCGGAATTCGTGGTTGAAGCCGGCATGACCATGATGGTGTTCGCCCCCATACTCTCGAAGGATTTTGCGATGGCCGAGGAGGAGCCGTTGCCTATTTCCATCATGGCGATCACGGCTGCCACACCGATCACAATGCCGAAGGTGGTAAGTAGCGACCTCAGCGGATTTCTCCTGATGGCGAGGAAGGCGGTCAGCAGAGTTCTGCGGGCTTTCATGCGACACCCCTTTCGACTTCTTTGAGATGGGTGAATGCGCCCGCGAGAATCTGTCCATCGTGGATGTGTATCGATCTTTTCGCATGTGATGCGACTTCTTCGCTGTGGGTTACGAGGATGATCGTCATGCCTTCCTTTTCATTGAGTTCCTGGAAGAGGCGCAAGACCTCATCGCTGGTATGCGAATCGAGGTTCCCTGTGGGTTCGTCCGCGAAGATCACGGGGGGCTTGTTGACGAGGGCCCGCGCGATAGCCACGCGCTGCTGCTGTCCACCGGAGAGTTTGGCTGGCTCGTGATGCATCCTGTCCTCAAGCCCCAGCCGCCTGAGGGCGTCAATCCCGCGCTTGCGCATTTCACGCTCATTCAGGTGGTCGGCGGTGTAGGAAAGGGGCATTATCACATTGTCGAGGGCGCTGGTCCTGGCTAGCAGGTTGAAGTTTTGGAAGACGAAGCCGATCTTGCGGTTCCTGATCCTTGCGCGGGCGTCGTTGGATATTTTCGATATCTCCTCACCGTCGAACCAGAACTCGCCGGAGCTTGGCCGGTCGAGGCAGCCGAGGATGTTCATCAGCGTGCTTTTGCCGGAACCGGAGGCGCCCATGAGGGCTATCATCTCTCCGCGCTCGACCTCAAGGCTTATCCCCTTGAGTACCGGCACGGTGATTTCGCCCATATAGTAGGTTTTGCAGATATCCCTGAGTTCTATCAGCTTCATGGCGGTGGCGGCGGCCCCTGTTGTTTCCCGTTTTTCTTGAATTGCGGCAGGAACGGGTTGGTGGATTTTTTGCTTTCGGTGATTTCTTTTGCGCTCAATTGCCCCAGTATGAGCGGCAAGCCTTCCGCAATGCCTTCCTGCGCGGCTATGGCTGTTACGGAACCGTCGGTGGAAATGGTCTTGACCTTGATGGCCTTTGGCGCGTCTTTGCCGGGAGTCCATATCGTGGCGTTCGAGCCGTCTTTCAGATCGGGACTTTCATCTGAGTCTTTCGGGCTCCAGCGTAGCGCGGAGTTCGGGACGGTCAGGGCGCTGTCGAGACGCTCGACCTCAAAGACGACATTTGCGGTGAGGTAGGGGAGGAGCCGCCCGTTGGAGTTGTCAAACGCCACCTCGACAGTATAGGTTACGACATTTTGCGTCATGGTGGCGTTGAGCCTGATCTTCGAGACGCTGCCCTTGAAAGTCTCATTTGGGAAGGCGTCCACTGTGAAGCTTACGGGCTGGCCGGGTTTGAGCCTGCCGATGTCGGCCTCATTCACGGAAACCCAAATCTGCATCCGCTTGAGGTCTTTGGCTATCAGGAAGAGGCTTGATGTGCTCATGCTCGAAACCACTGTCTGCCCGATATTGACGCGACGGTCTATTACTACCCCGTCGACAGGGGAACGGATGGTGCAATAGGAAAGGTTGCGCCTGGCCTTGCTGAGGTTTGCCTTTGCCGATAGCAGGCTTGCCTCGGCGGCGAGTATCTTTGTCATACCCACGTCGATATTGGCGGCTGCGACGTCGAAATTGGACTTGTATGTGTCATATTCCGCCTTGGAAAGGACATTGTTTTTGAGGCGGTTGGCCCTTTCCATGTCGGCGTTTGCAAGCTCCAGCTTTGCCTTGAGCTGTTTCAGGTCGGCCTTGGCATTTTCGAGGGATGCTTCGGCTTGTTTCATGGAGGCTTCTGCGGATTCGGTCTCGGCCTGATAGGTTGCGTCGTCGATGTTCGTAAGCACGTCGCCAGCCTTGACGTATGAGCCGTAGTCGACGCTTATTCCGTTGGCGTCCTTGCCGAAGCTCAGTATCTGCCCTGTAACCTGGGCTCCGACGTCCACCAGTTCCTCAGGCTCAATGGTCCCGGTCGCGCTTATCGATGAGACGAGGTCGCATTTTTTGATTTCTCCGAGGCGATAGCCGGGTTTTGATTCCGGATTTACTTTTGTGAAGAGTGCATAAGCCGCCCCGCTGATGGAGGATAGCGCCACAATGCAGAGGGCAGTCTTGAGATATTTGTTCATGGGCTTCTCCTTGTATCGTCGTTTTCTTTTCTGGCGGAGAACGAATTCAAGGCGGCAATGCTGAACTCAAAGACATGCCTGACCATCTCATCGACATCAAGAGGACGGTTGGCATTTGCACCGGGAGGTCTCGGATGCCTGCCTTCCATCCGGCCTCTTTCCCTCAATGCGGGATGAAGGCACTGGGAGATCACGCTTGTAGCACAAAGCTCGATAGTCCTCGGATTGGCGCCAGGGCCGAGAATCTCGGCTATCAAGACCTTCATCTCCTCCATTTCCGTACCTATGAACTCGCCCATGATTCCGTCGAGGAGTCCCGTCGGCTCGCTCATTTCCTTATGGAGTATGGCAAAGGATTTGTTTGCCGGATCGGTTATCCTCTTTATCACGGAGCGTACCATGTCCCTGAATTTGTCGACAGCCGAACGGGGGTTCCCTTCTCCCTTGTCGAAGGGATGCGCCTTGAGGGATTCCTCAAGGGTCAGCTTGAATGATGCCAGGTAAAGGGCTTCCTTGCTCCGGAAATGATAGTTGATGGCGGCTCCGTTGGCTCCGCTCCTCCGGCATATTTCGGCATTGGTGGCTCCCCGGTAGCCTTTTTCTGCGAAAACTTCACAGGCTGCGGCAATTATGCGCCGCCTGGTTTCGATCCCGTCACGCCTGTTCTCCATAATCCAGTCCTCTTTTGAAGTTCATATTTATAATTTAATTCATCTTCATAGTTCAATTAACATTATGAATTATATGATACCGCTTGATTTTTTGCAATAGCCAAGCTATGGAAACCTTGCAGATTTTCGCACACTACATAGCAGAATTTCTAAAAAAGGGAGGGGTTTTGTTGCCATGAGGAATGAGACCTCATTTGTGTGCCGGGGAATGACGTCCGATGCAAACTTTGCGTTGCTGTGGCATGCAGCCCCCCATTTCAGAGTCTCTGGAGTTTTTCTTTGGGCTTCTGGACAAGAGGAACCTCAAAAGTTGAAAGGATTGCCTGAGAAATCCTGTACCGAAGCTGATTGCCTGCTTTCTCTGCTTTGCCGCTATGTTTCAGGAGAAGCGTTGGATTTGCCTCTGGAAAATATTGAGCTTGATTCCTTAGCTCCCTTCATGAAGAAAGTTCTTTTGCTTCTTGCTGAAAAGGTGCCGAGGGGCAAGACTGTTTCTTATGGAGAACTTGCTGAAATGGCGGGCAGCCCGCGTGCGGCGCGTGCGGTAGGGCAGGCGATGGCGAGAAATCCCTTTCCGCTTTTCCTGCCGTGCCACAGGGTACTGCCTGATGGCGGGACACTTGGAAACTACGGTCCGGGGCCTGCTTTGAAGAGATTGCTTCTTGAGAGGGAAGGGGCGTGGCACGGGGAATGCGTCATAAGTCTCTCGCCAAAACAGAAAAAAAGCGGAGGACGATGACTCAGGCCACTAACAATCTCAGCTGGGAGATGCACCGGATAGAGTCCCGGACGCCTCCCGTGCTTTGCCTCTGGGACGGAGCAGTCCGCAAGTATATAGAGGAACCTTTTAATCCTGAGGCTGAAGCAGTTGAAGCTTTGGCTTCACGCTTTCCCGAAATGGCTGTTCTCGTCACGGTACCCTGTTCAACAGGCACCTTTGAATCCTTAATACAGCAGGCCCCCGGACTGAAAAAGATACTTGTTGTGGATCAGGACAAGGCGCGCCTTGAGGCATGGGCTGAGACATTGCAGGAATTTGATTTTGATAATGTAGAAATCCTTCATTTGCCAGAAGATAAGGCTGATGCAGTTCGCCTGCTCAGAGAGAGAATTGGAGAATTCACAGTAGAACTTTTTCTGGGGCAAAGTGCAGTTTATGTGCCCGCCCGCTTTAAGCGCCTGGCTCCCGAAACAGCCGAACTCCTTGAAAAGGAAGTCCTTGAATTGCAAAGAGATGCCTGTACGGCTGCAGCCTTCAAGACAACTCGTTCCTGGCATATGACATTGAATCAACTGCTGAATCTGAAGCGTCCGGCGGCAAAGCTTTTCCCGAAATATCCAGCGGATAAACGTCCGGCGGCAGTGATCGTTGGCGCTGGGCCGTCCTTGGATCATAACATCCACGTGCTCAAGAGGTATTCTGATAGGGCGCTGATCATAGCCACTGATGCCTCGCTTAATTCGCTTTTTGAGGATGACATAGTGCCTGATTATGCGGCAAGCCTTGAGGATGTGCATCTTGGATGGCGATTTTTTACGAAGAACATAGCCAGGATGGGGAATGTGCCGCTGGTAGCGCCCTTGCAGGCAGGGCATGTGCTGACGCGGAATTATCCTGGGCCGATTATTTTTGTCGCAAATAACGACACTCCGCAATGGATTCGTCCTTTCTGCGCCGGGCTTCCCCATATGGATTTTGGGCAATGCGTGGGGCATTTTGTTTTCCATGTTGCCGAGCATCTGCGCCCGAGCGAGATCATAATGGTGGGCTTTGACCTTTCGTTCAAGGAGGGCCATTTCCATCCTAAGGCGATGCCGGTGCCGTATTTCAAGGATCAGCCGGAATCCTTCAGGTTTGTGGAGGTGGACGGGATAGATGGAGGCAAGGTTAAGACGGATCTTAGCATGAGGATGTATCTCAAATACTTTGAGGAAAAAATAGCCCGCATAAGTTGTCCGGTCATTGACGCCACCGAGGGAGGCGCCTTGATTCGCGGGACGCAGATCAAGAGCCTTGAAGAGGCTATCTGCGGCAAGGAACCTTTTTGCAGAATGCAGCCTTCTCAAAACGATGCTTTCGCTTTCCCGGAAAAGAAACTTTGTTTGCGAAATTTGGAATCTGAACTCAAAAAGATATCGCTCGATTTGCAGGGGGCACTTGGGGAACTCGCGGACATGAAGCCCGGAAATGCCAGGAATCCGCTCTCTTCCTTCCCTCTCAAGTCTGACGCATTTAACCTCCTTTCCTCCTGCTGCAGCATATTGCTGATGTCAAAATTTTCCTCGGAAGCCGCATCTTATGAAGCTGCAAGGTTTTCGCGTTTCCATGACTCGCTCAAGGCGCTGCTTTGTGAAATGAACGAGGTTTCCGATTTCCTGAACATGTGCTTCGGCTTGATGGAATCCGGAAAGCAGAAGCCCCGCAATGGAGTGCTTCGCATAGCTGGAAGCGATGCCGAGGCTTCCATTCTGGCAATTTTTGGAGAAAGATTCCCGGCGCTTGCCGCAAGTTCGGCCCTGCCGGATATTTGGGCTGCGGCCACAAGGCATGGGGTTGCGGCTCTGGCCTTCTGCAACGGAAGCGTCACTCCGGATGCCTGGACTGCGCCATGCCTTAGCTGTATTGATGTCAAAACCGAATTTTCGCCGCGACCTTATGAGCGTTCCTTCTGGCTGCCGGGTTACCAGGTGGCCTGCAGAGATTCGGCGCTTTTGAATTCGTGGCGTGAATTTGTCCCGCCAGATATTCCATGTGGATTGCTTGAGGAGGTTGCCAGCATATGCCAGAACTGAGTGCCAGTGAAGAGTTGAAACGTTTGGTAGGCCTGCCCACGGCAGACTTTCTCAAGGAATTCTCGCAGATCCGCGAGAAGTTCAAGGATTTCCTTAAGGCCAACAATATTGCCGTTCCGAGCATCAGCATCGACGAAACTCCAGGCGCAAAGGCGCCTCCCGCCGATAATGCCATACTATTGGATTCCTTTAGCGCTGAAACGATAGGTGGAATAGACAAAAATATTCTTTCCGTATATGGCACCGCGCAGGCCTTCCTGGATCTTTTCTCAACACTCCCAAACAGCACGCTTCTCGACAGCATTTCCGTCAAGCCTGAAGGGAAAGATCCCTTGACCGCAAAAGACCTGCAGGAACAGTGCCGCATGGGCTCGTTTCCACAGGATTCCCAGATCATTGTAGCCTCCAGCGACCTGCGTTCGCTCCTCCCTGAACTCCAAGGCAAAAAGCCCCAGGCACAGCCTCCTCCTCCAAAGGAAACTGAAGTTGCCAATCTTGATCCCAGCGACCTTGAGAGTATTTTCGCCGAGCCTCCACCTGTGCCTGCTTCTGCTGAGACGCCCGCAAGCCCGGCAACAGAAGCCCCTGCCGCGCCTGGCGCAGAGGAACCTCTTAAAAAGCTTTCGCCTCTTGTTTCCCAGGAGGAATATGACGCCCTTTTCTTAAGCCCGGTGAATGCTGAAGCCGCCGTTCAGGAAGAACCTGCGGAACACAAAGAAGAAGCCATTGCTCAAGTAGAAATCCCGCCAAGCCCGACTCCCGAGACTCCCGGCAATGGCAATGCAGAACTGTCACAGAAAGAACTTGACGCTCTCTTTGTAGGAAACAAGCCCGAAGCCCCGGCTTCAGCTGCACCCGTCGCTCAAGAGGCAAGCACGGAGAGCGTCAGTCCCGACAAGAGTGCACTCTCGCAAGATGAGCTTGATGCCCTCTTCGCTGGGGGGAAAAGCGCCAGCACGGAAACCGCGCCGGAAACAAGCACCGCTAATGTAAACGGAAACCTCGCTCTTGCCCAGGAAGAACTTGATGCTCTTTTCGCTGGAAAGGCGGCGGCGCCCAAATCTCCTGAACCACCTGTTCCGGCAGCCACGCCAGACACCGGAAATGGCAACCTTTCCCTATCGCAGGAAGAGCTTGACGCCCTGTTTGCGAAACCAGTTACACCTTCTGCTCCTGTAGCGGCAAAGCCAGCGAAGGACAACAGCTTACTTTCACAGGAAGATTTGGACGCACTTTTTACGGGTGGAAAAGGAAGCGATACGGTACAGCCTGAACCGGAAGCCACCAGTACTGAGATCGCCAACCTCTCCCTTTCTCAGGAAGAGCTTGATGCGCTGTTCTCAGCGTCGCCCGCCACTGCCGCTCCCGCTTCACCTGTTCCAGCCAGGGAGACTGCGAAGGCTGCAAACGAAAGCACATTGTCCCAGGAAGACTTGGACGCGCTCTTTAACAGTAATCAAAACCCTGCGCCTGCTCCTGAACTCCCGGCTGTCGAAGAGGAGCTGAAGGGGAAAGATGTTTCCCTATCGCAGGAAGAGCTTGATGCCTTGTTAAGCGCCAAGGAACCTTTGGAGGAAAAGACAGAGACAATTCCGGAAAGTTCCGGCAAGGATGCTTCGAAGACACCTGAGATAAGCTATAGTATTGGAAACGCCCCCGATTCGCTTTCAAAGGAAGAATTGGAGAAGATGTTTTCTTGAAGGCGAGGGGATTTTCAATAAGCCTTAAAGATGCCTGGGCCTCCATCTGACTTGCTTTTCAGTCGGACGAGCATTAAAGATTGAAGAGGCTCATCAAAATACCTTTTGGGGATGACAAGCAAAAATGAAATACCTCGAAAATAATTTTTATCCTGCTTGGATACCAAAGGAAATGAGGCACGCAATCAATCTGAGTGAGCTTGCTGAGCCGACAGCGCAAATCATCGAAGAAGCTAGTTTACTGATGGAAAAACTGGGATTGAACATTGCGGTGTACAAAAAAATGCCCAAAGCAAAGCCCAATGGACTTTGTTCATTTTACAAGGCAGCGATCCTTCAAGTGGAACAATTTGAAAGAGTAAATGAAGTTGAGCGGAGACTTAAGGACTATGTCATAGTTGCTTATGCAAATCCTCTTCAACAACATGGAAAGAAATCCCTTGATAATGCAGAAAAGTGCTGCGAAAATACCGGGGATCAAGCCATAATATAGTGTGCGTATTACAGGAAGGGCAAAGGCATCATGGATCCGGCTGCGCCAATCAAAATACTGATAGTTGACGATACTGCGGTCATTACCAAGCTGCTTGAAGAACAGATAAGCAGCAAGTATGCACCTGATGTCAAATGCCTCACCGCCTTTTCGGGTGATGAGGCTAGAAAGATGCTTGAGGTCCAGACGGATATAGACATCCTGATATCCGATCTTGAAATGCCTGGCATAAACGGCATCACCCTGCTCCGCTTTGCCGGCCAGAAATATCCCAACATGTTGCGGATTCTCCTTAGCGGCTATGCTGATTTTGAAAACCTTACCAGCGCCCTGAACGAATGCGCGATATGCAGTTTCATCACAAAGCCATGGCAGCTTTCCCAGCTCTTTATAATACTCGACTCTGCCATTTCAAAAGTGAAGCTGTCGCGTGAAAACCAGTTCTTGCAGGAATCTCTCGGGAAGAGCTTCAGCGAAATCCTTTCGCTTCTCGAAGACATCCTTGCCGAACTATCCCCTGAACTCTCAGGCCATACACAGAATGTGGCCGCCCTCTGCGAACGCGTTGCAGGAGAGCTTAATCTCCCTCGGGAATCGCGTGAAAAACTAAGGCTGGCAGCCATCTTCCACGATATTGGGCTTTTGGGGATGCCCAAGGAAATTTACAAGACCACTCCTTCCCAGCTTGCCGGAGACTTGCGGACAATGTATTTGCGCTATCCCGAAATCGGTTCAGAGATGCTCAAAGCCATTCCCAGGCTCAAGGATATCCGCGAAATAATCCGCCTGCACCAGGAGAACATGGATGGGACAGGACACCTCAAGGTATCCCGTGCGCAAATACCGTTAGAGGCGCGGATCCTCAAAATCTGTGACCACTATGACGCTGCAGTCTCTCTGCGAAAAGAGGAAAAGCAGAAAGTCATCGCACAGTTGAACCGGCGCAGCGGGACAGGTTTTGACAGAATGTGCCTTGACGCCTTCACCCGGAGTATGACCCGGGAACTCGGTGAAATCAAAATTCCTGTCTCAGTAGCCAATCTTGTGCCCGGAATGCGTCTCGGCGAAAATGCCTACGCCCGAAGCGGACGGATGGTCCTGTCTGCTGGAGCAAGCATAACAAACCTTAACCTCAAGCGGCTTCGGATATACCACGAACTGGATCCAATTGCCGAGGTGTTCATCGTCGTTGAAAACCAGAAAAATCCTTAGGCCTTCGAAGAATTGCGGACAGCTTCCTTTTCCTTCTCGCATTTGAAACGGATGGAGTCGAGTTCGCGGGCAAGATCATTCTTGATCTCGGACTCCTTGGAAGGGTCAGCTGCAGCTTTTTTCAGGCGCTCTACTGCAGCAAGCTCGGCTTCGGCGCTCTTTGCCTTGTACTTCGCATCGATTGCGGCGATGCCTTTCTTTTTATCGTCTGAAACGTCTGAAAGCGCGCCCCCGCTCCGTTCGAGAGCCAGTTCAAAAGCACTTTTCATTGTCTAAACTCCAAAAGTTTTTGAAAGTTCTTTTTCAGGGAGCCGCAAAGGCAAGGAACCCTTTCGCAATAAGATACAGAGGAATTCAGTTCCACGCAAGGGACCTCTGCAAAACTACTCAAGTGCAGGAAACAAAAGGTGGGGAGCTTGGTTAATGTTCTTATAATTATGGCGATGAAAGGATTCTTCTCTCCGTTTTTGTGATTTTTGAAATAGATTCCAAGCAGGAATTAAGGAAGGAATTTTGATTCCAATGAACGAAAAGCATGCTTTTATCCGCTATAAACCATATAAACGCTAATTGTTTTTCATTATACGAGATATGAATGCAGCTGAATCATTTAGTTAAAGCCGCAGTCTTGACCATGTCTGGTCGGATTTATATTTCCACTATATTATCCCCTTCATGAAGGACTTGAAAAAATTGCAATATGCGTGCTTAATACTCTTGAAAAGATGTGTATAAGCCGTTATATCCTTAATAAGTATTTGAGAAATTTCTTCACTATCATAAGGGACTAGCGATATGTCACAGAAGAAACTGCAAATGCCTGTCATCGCCCTGCTTATCGTAACAATCCTCAATGTCTCCATTTCGGTGGGGGCCCAGGCGCCAGCTCCAGCTCCAGCTCCAGCTCCTGTCCCGGTGCTTGAGCAGGCAAAGAAACTTTTCGAGACTAAAAAATACTCTGAAGCCGCCGCACTGCTGGGACAGGAAATCAAAAAGGGCAATCCTTCTGCGGAAATGCTCAGACTGGCAATGGAATCGGAAGTTTTGGCCGGGAATATCATATCAGCCAACCAGTTGGCGGCTAGCCTTTTGAAGCTTACCGACAACAAGGATTTTTCTCTCGTTTTCCGTGCGGCTGAGATAGCTGCGCTTGCTGGAGACAGCAAGATTGCCCTTTCCCGTTACCACAGCTACTGCCAGAACGCCAAGACCAAGGATGAAAATTTTATTAAGGCAATCAACTACCTTGCCGCACATGGTTCCTACATCGACGCCTATAAGAATGCCGTTGAAATATTGGATTCCGAGACTTACTGGAGGCCATGTCTTGATTTTGCGGGAAAATTGATCAACGAAAGAGAGATGGAACAATTCGCCAATCTTTCCGCCTTCATACTCAAGTCTTATCAAGGCTCCCCACATGTGGTAGCAGATTTGCTTGCACAAATTTGTAACAGTCAGGCAAAATTCAACAGTGAAGAAAAGCTCCGCATACTGGATGTTCTGGTATCTAATAAACTGCCTGAAAAACTTGCCACGGATCAGCTGGCCTGGTATATGAGGGAAGCGTTAAAGGACAACAAGAACGGACAGAAGAAGGTGGAGTTCGGTGGGAAGTTTCAGCATACAAACAAGAGGACACTCCCCGCCGACCTGTGGCTTACCCCTTATGCGCAACAGCTTGCCAGCATGAACAATGTTTCGAAACAGATAGATACCGCACAGTCATTTTTTGCCGATTATGAAGCCTTATACAAAGACAGCCCCAACAGAAATGACTACCTGGATTTTTGTAACTGCGTTCTCAGCAATCCCAAAGCCTTTATCGCTGGCAGCGACATCGTTTCCGTGGAAAGGCTCTCTGGCATGCTTGATACTCTAGACAAGAAATATGACGGGCAATTCAGGAATTGCGACTGGTCAAACGGCATCATGAGCCCGGCAATCAATGTTTATCTCAAGGATGACAAGAAGAAGCAGGCCGCCTTCCTAAGGGCGAACATGAAGCGCCTGAACAGCGCCTGGTTTCTTTATCTGCTCAATGTGGACAACACGAACGTCAAGGCCGATTTGGATGCATACCTGAAATCTTTTAGCGGCTTTGCCCTCGAGCGTGCGGAATCGGAGATCGTCTATGCCTTCAGGATTGCCCAGAGGAAGGACAAGTTCATAAGCGCGGCAAAAGCCCAGATGCAGTACAATCCTGCTTTTGACAAGGGCTTTTTGATGAATGAGATGCTTGGGTCAAAATTCCTCAGTGAAAAGGAAGCCGTGGCTCTTGTCTCTGATGTTTATGAGAAAGCCGGCTATTCAAACAATCTCGCTGAATTTGTAAAGATGATGGGACAGCAGAAGACTGTTGCAGATACTGCTGAATATAAAGCCTTGGCTGCGGCGGTAAATCAAAAGAAGGATGGCTCAGACCCCGGATTTTCAGCATTGGCAAAGCTTTACATGCTGCCGCCAACCCCTGCGAATGCCGCGCAAATAGAAAAGATTTGTGACGGCTTCCTGTCTTCTTATAAAGGGAATCTTCCTGCCAGCATGGAATTGGCGGCTAACGCCCAGGACTATCTTGCCTGCCTGATATGGCAATACAACAGCAGGCTGACAGAGTCCGCAGCGACCGGCCGTTGGGCTGAGCGCTGGGCTCCCCGGGCCAAGCAGCTAGGTGAGATTTGGAACAGCATGGTTTTCAGCCTTTGGGACAGAAGTGCTGGCAAAGCCAAGTCTCTTTGGGCCATTGCTCCTTATTATATACAGCTTATTGCCACAGGTCAGAAAGATCCGCGTTCAGGAGAGTGCCTATTCCGGCTAAGCAGGGAAGGAGCGAAGGAAGACAAATCCATCTTTGAGTCCATCTATGGAATTCAGCCATCGAGCTCTCTTGAGTATGTCAAGAATCAGGCTAATCAATGGAGCCCGGCATTCTATTTCAAGCAGATAACAACACTGGTCGGGAATGAAAAGAATATTTTTCCCCTTTCCGAGATCAGCGGTTTGATTGACCACCTGTCTCATGGCCCTCAAAATAAAGAGCCTATCCCCTCCGAGCTTTCCCTGGCGCTTCTAAAGGCACTCTCGGCTTCTGAAAAGCAGGACAAGGTTTTGTACTATCATTATGAGGCTATGCTTTACAACCTTGCTCAGCGCGCGAAAAACCAGGCAGCCATCGGCCCCTTCATGGAGCTTTATTCAAAACTGATAGCTGCACGCACAAAGTATCAGCAGATGCAGACTATCAACGAGCTTTTCAGCCGCGTAAGCGTTGACCGGATACTAGGAGGAAAATTTCTTGCAACGGAACTCA
>Ga0154565_1093_pt8 | contig 19551 bp, 16 predicted proteins | sample RifGroF2_FD_105708 | JGI IMG/M metagenome (GOLD analysis project Ga0154565, IMG submission 105708) | Lentisphaerae bacterium GWF2_52_8 | reverse complement strand
CAAAACTCCCTCTGTTTTAAGGGAATTTACATCACCTTTTCACATATTCAAGACTTTTGAGACCGGTTCTAGTATTCCTGCCGGATTGTCTTCCACGCATCTTCATAGGCTTCTTTGTCGCTGTCCGAAAAACAGATGAAGCACACTAGTTTGAGAGTGCCCGGATTTGATGCGAGGAATGCTTTTGTTTCACGTAGTGCGATGCGGCAGGCTTGTTCTATCGGATAGCCGTAGGCGCCGGTACTGATGGAAGGGAAGGCTATTGATTCAAGCTCATTTTCGGCGGCAAGTTTCAGGGAGGAACGATAGCAGGAGGAGAGCAGCTTTTTCTCCCGTTCCCCATCTCCGCCCCAGACCGGTCCGACTGTGTGGATTACGAAACGGCAGGGAAGTTTGTAGGCTTTTGTGATGCGGGCTTCTCCGGTGGGGCATCCGCCAAGTGTCCGACATTCCCTTACTAGTTCCGGGCCTGCCGCGCGATGTATTGCGCCATCCACTCCGCCTCCCCCCAGCAGCGAGCAATTTGCCGCGTTGACGATGGCGGCGCAGTTTTCTCTTGTGATGTCGCCCTTGCGGATTTCGATCATCTTTGTCCCTTCCTGTTTTTGGAGTTTTGAAATCAGGATACGAGATAAGGCTCGGCTATGTCCCAGGCGAGCAGCGCGGCAACAACATAAGCAGGCGAGGCCAGCAGCACTGAGAAGGCCTTTGCAAATTCGAGTTCTTCCTTGCTTGTCTCAGGCAGCACGGCCCCGAGTTCCCGGATGTCTCCCCAGGTTGAAAAGTAGATATCCAAGCAGAGGATCAGTATAAACGGAAGAATATTGTAGAGACAAAGCCTTTCCCTGAGCATGGGATTCCAATAGGCAAACATAAACATTAGCATGTAGGCGCCTGAGCAGAGCTCGTAGCCAAGCAGGAAGGGCCTGCATTTGAGCTTTGCACAGTAGTAGCTGTTCATGAGTAGCATCACTGCGAAACCCAAGGCATAGGCCTGTATGTACCAGGGCATTTGATCGTACGAAAACATCCTGCTTTTCTCCTCTTGCGGAATCTGAATATAAACAGAGCGGAGGCTCTTTGCCATCCATGGTCCCATTTTTCCTTGTGACAAAAGGAGAGTGGCGGGTTTCCCTTCTCAATCCCTGCGTGTATATTCACGGGCAATAGAAAAACCGGGCGTCGTGTACATGGCGGCTTCAAAAATCAATGGCATCATTCTAGCGGCAGGTCTTGGCACCCGTTTGCGCCCGCTTACCGAGCGTTTCCCCAAACCCCTTATCAGCGTCTGCAACCAGCCGCTCCTTGGGCATATCATCAGGAAAATGTTTGATGCCGGTCTCTCGGAACTTGCGATCAACACGCATCATCTGCCGGAGGCTGTGAATTCCTTTGTAAAGGCATTGCCGGATTCCTCGCGCATAAAACTTTTCCATGAGCCGGAAATTCTTGGAACCGGTGGTCCGCTGATCAACGCCAAGGCATTGCTTGCCTCTGGCGACGCCTTCCTTCTGCACAACGGGGATATCCTTGCCGGCATAGACCTTTCCTCTCTTTTGCGCAAGCATCTTGAGTCCGGCGCCATGGTGACCATGGCCTTGCTGGACGGCCCTGAAAACCGTGTGAGCATTTCCCCCGATGGTCTTGTCCTTGACATCCTTGGGCGTCTTGGCGATTGCTCGGAAAAGGCGCGCCTGCTTACCTATGCTGGGGTGGCCGCCTTTTCTACAAGTTTCTTTTCCCATCTGCCGGACCTGCCGGTCAAGACCTCTTTGATAGATGCTTTTTTGTCTGCGATTTCAAGCACCCCCGGAGCGTTGCGCGCTTTTGTCCTTGAACCAGGGACTTACTGGAACGACCTTGGCACTGCGGAACAGTACTGGAATGCGCATCGGGATATCCTCCTTAAAAACTCACTGAAGCTTGGCGGCGCATCAATCCCTGAAAAAGGGGCCTTGCTTTGCCCGGAAGGGGCAAAGCTTGATCCTTCCGCACACTTGTCGGGTTTTGTGTCGCTGGCTCCCGGATGCAGCGTGGGAGAGGGGGCCGACATTTGCAATTGCGTGGTTCTGCCCGGTGCGCATATCGCGGCTGGCGACTACCGATGCAATGAAGTGATTGGTGCTGATTTTTCGATGCACCGTGACCACCGTCGCCTCGTCCAGATGCGGGTGCTGGGCGATATCGACTGGCCGCAGACAAGGATTTCCTCGCTGGTCGAACAGGGCTCCGACAGGCGTTTTTACCGTCTGAAGATGAAGGGCGGGCGTTCTGAAATTCTTCTTGTGTCGAATGAGACCGATGCCGACTTTGGACGCTTCGTCCAGCTCGGCGAATTTTTTGCGGCGCACGGCCTGCCTACTCCTAAAATCTTCCGCGCATCCAGGGAGGAGTACGCGGTGCGCATGGAAGACCTTGGTGATGCCACGATATGCCGGATACTTTCAAAGGGTATTTCTCCGGATGAGACGCTCAAACTCTATGAGAAGATCGCGCTTGCACTGCTTCATTTTCAGTCCGGCGGAACATGTGCTCTCAAGAAAGATGCTGCTGCCGGGATACGCCTTTTCGACTACGATTACCTTCGTTGGGAGACGAGTTATTTCCGTGAGCGTTTTCTCGAAAAGCTCTGTGCTTTTCCAAAGGAGCGATGCGATGCGCTCGATGCCGAATTCCATTTGCTTGCGGAATCTGCCCGTAGCCAGCCGCAGGTCTGTATGCACCGCGATTTTCAGTCGCAGAACATCCTTTTGCATGATTCGCAGATACGCTTTGTCGATTTCCAGGGAGCGCGCATCGGCCCTGTCGCCTACGACCTCATGTCCCTTTTGCGGGATCCCTATGTCGCGCTTTCTGATGAACTGAGGGACTTTGTTTCACGGCGTTACTGGGAGGAGGCTGCACGGCTTGGGCTTGTGCCGCGTTTGGAACAGAGGCAATATGATTTTTGGGCCGCCATTGTCTGGCTTCAGAGGGGGATGCAGGCGCTTGGCGCTTACGGGTTCCTCTCGATGGTCAAAGGCAAGACTCAATACCTGCGGCATGTTCCGCGTGCGCTTGCAAGTTTGCGCTCCGGTCTCTCGGCCTTGCGGAAACTGGGCAACCCCGAGCTTCAGGACTTGCCGGCGCTGACAGGAATCTGCAACGATCGGCTTTTGGAAGAAAGAGCCCGCGAACGCCTTGCGGCCGCGGAATTGCCTTGGATATAAAAGGGATCTGAAAACTATGAATGGGCGCGTTAGCTTGAATGGGCTTAATGGGCCGCTTGAGGGGACAGCCTTCGTCTTTGACGAGCCGATGCTTTGCGTCATTGGGCGCGAAACGGATTGCAGTCTGGTGATTCCCCTTGATGCCGCCGCCGAGGTTTCCCGGCATCACTGCGTCCTTACCCTTTGTCCTCCCGATGCCGCCATTCAGGATCTTGGCAGCCGGAACGGCACCTTCGTCAACGGTGTTAACATCGGCAGGCGCGAGTCCACTCAAAGCGTGGAGCAGGCGCGCGAAATGAATTTCGAATCTTTTCCGCTGCGGGATGGCGATGTGATCGGCATAGGCAACAATGCGTTTGCCGTGCAAATACAGAGTCTTAAGCAAGCCGGGAAAGAAGAAGCCTTGCCAGAACCAAAAGAACCGGATCTCTTTGCGGAACTTGAGGAATCTTCCGGGCAGACGGAGAATTTCGTCAGTTCGAAACGCCACAGCGAGACTGTTCGCCTGGTTGAGCAGATGCTAAAGACTGCACGGCTTGCCGTCCCTGGGAAAGATGTCGCAGGCATCGAAGGCTACCAGGTTATCAACCGCATTGGCCACGGAGGAATGGGCGACGTTTACATGGCCATCCGCGAAGGCGACAAATGCCCGATGGCCCTGAAGATGATGCGCCCCGGCATCGCTGTTTCTGAAGCCAGCCGCCGCGATTTTCTACGAGAAATGGAATACATGAAGGCGCTGAAGCATCCCCACATCCTTGGCATTTATGAGGGCGGCTATTCGAAGGGGGTTTTCTTTATGGCCCTTGAATACTGCGACAGCGGCACGCTTGATACCCTTATCCACCAGTTGAAGGGACAGCCGCTTCCCACTGCCGGGGCGCTCAGGTTGATCATGCAGATTCTTGACGCTCTCGACTATGCGCACAATGCCGTTCTTCCTGACCTCAAATTGCCTGATGGCTCCCTCCGTCCGACACGAGGCCTGGTCCACCGTGACATCAAGCCAAAGAATATCTTCCTCCAGGGCTATGGGGAACAGCGTCTTGCCAAGCTCGCTGACTTTGGCCTTGCGAAATCCTTTTGCCATGCCGGGCTTGGCGGCTGTACCCAGACAGGTTTCTTTTCCGGCACCGCCGCCTATATTTCCAGGCAGCAGTTCCTGAACTACAAATATGTCGGGCCGGAAGTTGATGTCTGGGCCGCAGCCGCTACGCTCTATTTCATGCTGAGCGCTCATTCACCAAGAAACTTCAAAGGGATGAACCCCTTTTGCGCGATATTGGAGACGTCTCCAGTTTCCATCTTTGAGCGACGCCCGGATATCCCCAGAAAACTCGGGAAGCTCCTTGATGCCGCCCTGGATGATTCCAGACAGCTTAAATTCAGACGGGCCGCCGACTTCAAACAGGCGCTTATGGAGACCGGCTTATGCTGAAGCTCAAATATGCCGGACTTACGGACCAGGGGCGCGTGCGTAACAACAACGAGGATGCCTGGTCGGTCTCTTCAGACCAAAAAATCTTTATAGTTTCGGACGGTATGGGTGGCGAAAGGGCAGGGGAACTTGCCTCAAAAATAGTTACGCGCGTTCTCCAGCAATGCCTGCCAAAGATAATTGGGACTTCTGAGAAGCTTTCTAATGATGAGGTCGTCTCCATGGTGCATTCCTCCCTTTGCGAGCTGAGCAATCACCTGCAGAAAGAGACTGCCCAAAATCCGGATCTCGAAGGCATGGGGGCTACTGTCGTGGTTGCGGTTCTTTTGGGAAAGGGGATTGTCCTTGGGCACATGGGAGACAGCCGCTGCTATCTTTTGCGCGGGACTCGCATGGAATGCCTCACAAAAGACCACACAATGGCCCAGCTGCTTGTGGATGCTGGCGAGCTCAGTCCCGAGTTCGCCTCCGTCCATCCCCTGAGAAGCGTCCTCACCTGCTGCGTGGGAATGCGTGGCTCGGCCGCGCCCGCGGTCCGCTTTGTCGATTTGCAGGCCGGAGACCGTCTTCTCTTCTGCTCCGACGGACTCACCGGCGAACTCTCCGACTGGCGAATTCACGCACTGCTGGGGCCGCCTGAAGCCGATCCGGAGAAGCTTTGCCGCGATCTGGTAAACGCGGCAAACGAGGAAGGCGGAGAGGACAACATAACCGTACTCGTGATAAATGTGGAGGAAACAGCGAAATGATTTTTTCACATAATTTTGACTTTGATCCTGCTTGTGGCTATTCGGAGGAGGAACTCCTCAAAATAAAACAACCGACGGATACGCCCGCCGATTTCAGCTCATTTTGGCGCGATACCTACAAGGAAGCATTGGTGCCTCCGACGAAGATCACAAAGCGCCGCATCTGGAGCCCTTCCGAAGCCATTGAGGCGTGGGAACTCTTTTTCGACTCCTGGGAAGGAGTGCGCATAGGCGCATGGATTGCCCGACCTCTTGCCGGATCAAAGGGAGGGATTGTCCTTGGACATGGTTACGGGACGCATATTTTTGGAGACATGTCCTGGGCGGAAAAAGGCTTTACCTGCATCTCTCTTTGCATCCGGGGCTTCAGTCTCTCTGCGCACGAAACCATACCATGGAGCGTGAAATCCCATGTGCTTCACCGCATAGAAAGCCGCGACCAGTATGTCCTGCGCGGTGCCGTTGCCGATATCTGGCGGGCAGCGAGTGCGATGCTCGAACTTTATCCCGACACTTCTGCGAATCTTTGCTATTGCGGGAGCAGTTTTGGCGGCGGGCTTGGCGCTCTGAGCATTCCCTGGGATCCGCGTTTCCGCGCCGCCTATTGGGACGTGCCCACCTTCGGACACCACTCTCTCAGGATGAAGTTCAAGTCACACGGCAGTGGCGAAGCAGTGAGGCTCTACGCGCAGGAACACCCGGAAGTCTCCGAAGTGCTTAGGTATTACGATGCTGCCAGCAGTGCCGGCCAAACGAGAATCCCCGTGATATGCTCGGTCGCGCTCTTCGATCCGACCGTAGTCCCTCCCGGACAGTTTGCCGTGGCGAACGCGCTGCCGCAACCGCCATGCTGCAGGATAATCGTGCCTGGCGGTCATTACGGCTACCCGGAGCATAAAGGCATCTACGAGGGAATAGCAGCCAAGGTTTTGACCCTCTTTGAAAAGTGTTGACACAGGGCAATCACCATGCCCGGCCTCGGCTCCAAACCATGATGTCAAAAAACAGCGAAGCAAAGGGAAAGAGGTCTTGATTTTTTAAGGGAAGCGCGTTAAAATAAAAACCTGAGATTGCCCGATGGTGTAACGGTAGCACAACTGATTCTGGATCAGTTTGTCGAGGTTCGAATCCTTGTCGGGCAGCCAACCAAATTCTTTCTCCCCAGCTGCCATTCAGCAACAATGATTGTTCCTCAACACTCAAGAATCCTTTCGTGCTCATTCCTTGCGACAGCTTTGCCAGTACCAGTAAATGAATGCCAAACGGAACGTGTCGCTCCATATCTCAATAGCAGAAAGGGCCACGCCAAAGCGTGGCCCTTATTGAAGTCCCAGCGTGTTTATATCTTCAGATGCAGATCAGGACTTGAGGCGCATGCAGAAGTTTTTCAAGCGCTTCATTGATTCCTTGATCTGTCCGTCGGAGCAGGCATAGGAGAGCCGGATGCAATTGTCGGCTCCGAAAGGTGCCCCGGGGATGACAGCGAGCCTCTCGTCGGCAAGCATCTTCTCGCAGAAAGCGGCGGACGGCATTCCGAAGGAGGAGATATCGCAGAAGAGATAGAACGCGCCTGATGGCCGGACGGGTTTGACTCCGGAAATCTCTGAAGCCAGCTTGTAGATCAGGTCGCGGCGCTGGCCGAAGATGCGGCAGCGTTCCTGAACGAGGGCCTGGTCGCCTACGAGAGCCTCGATTGCACCGTACTGGGCGAAGCTTGTGGGGTTTGATGTGGAGTGGCTCTGAAAGGCGCAAATGCGCTTTGCCAGCCAGAGCGGGGCGGTGAGGAAGCCCAGCCGCCAGCCGGTCATTGAGTAGGATTTGCTGAACCCGTTGACCGTGACCGTGAGATCGTTCATCTCTTTGGATAGGCCGCCGATGCTGACGTGCGGGAGTTCGGGATCATAGACGAGTTTTTCGTAGATCTCATCGGACAGCACCATAAATTTGTGCTTGAGTGCGAGCGCCGCGACGGCCTCGATGGTCTTTCGCGGGTAGACAATGCCGATGGGATTCGAGGGGGAGTTGAGGATCAGGAGTTTGGTGCGGGGCGTTACAACGGCCTCGAGAGCTGCGGGATCAAGGACGTAGTTTTTCGCCATGTCGCAGGGAAGGAAGACCGGCTTGGCCCCTGCGGACTTGATGATTTCCGGGTAACTGACCCAATAAGGTGCCGGAAGGATGACCTCGTCGCCGGGGCCACAGAGGGAAACCACCGCGCAGAAGATGCTGAACTTTGCGCCGGCGCTGACGACGACTTGCTCAGGACTTGTGCTGATGCCGTTTTCATTCCTGAACTTTTCGACTATCGCCTTGCGGAGTTCGATGATGCCGCTTTCCGGGGTGTACTTTGTTTCGCCGCGCATCAGGGCGCTTATGGCGGCCTGCTTGATGTTGTCCGGCGTATCGAAGTCGGTTTCCCCGGCGCACATGCTGCAGACATCTTCGCCGGCAGCCTTCATTGCTTTGGCTTTTGCCGTGAGGGCGAGAGTGGCTGAGGGTGTGAGGTTCGCCATCGGTCCAGTGCAAATTGTTAGATTGTCCATGGATCAGTTATAACCTTTCTTTGAAAGGAATTCCTTGATTATATTTGCCACATTGTTGACCTTGATATTGACGATCCCCATTTCGCGGACGACGCTTTCGGGGGCATCCGAAGCATGTGCCGTGTTGACCATGACGTCCTGTCCGAAATCGCGGCGGATGGTTCCTCCGGGCGCCTTGGTGGGATCGGTTGGGCCCAGGACGTCGCGGATCTTTTTGATGGCGTGTTTCCCTTCGTAGATGAGGACCATGCATTTTACGAGGCCCGGAGAATTCATGCGGTCGCAGGTGCACTTGTCGGGGCGGACGCCCGACATGAACTCGACGATGCGGAAGAACTGGTCATCGGCGTAGGGAATGCCTGCTATTTCGGTAAGACGCTCCTCTGTCTTGTCTTCGAATTTGAGTTCCAGTTCGGATTCGAGGAGCTCCTTTGCCTTCTTTCCGATTATGGGGCTGAGCTTGCGGCGGAGGACATCGCGGACGGGACCATAGAACTCAAGGCCCTCGGCCACGGACATCTGGTATATTTTGCAGCCGATGATCCGGAGTCCGGTGCGGCTGAGCATGTCGATGATGTTGCCGGGTTTTGTGCTGGGATGACGCCAGTTGTCGGGCTTGATGATGACCAGAGTCCGCTCGAGAGAGGTGCTGTCATCCTTTGTGCTTGACTCAACGATATTGGTTTGGGTTCCTGCGAATTCTGCAAAGATTTTGAGCTTTTCGAGGGCAGATTCATAGTTGGGCGGAGTCAGGACGGCGGGCTCGAAATAGCTGATTTCCCCGTTGCGGTTTGTGACAAGGTCGGCATAAGTATCGCGGATGGTTTCGCCGGTCACGACATCGCGTTTTGTGCGCATGGAGAGGCGTCCCACGATGTTGTAGAGCTTTTCGCAGGCGTTTTCGCCGCGGAAGAGCAGAAGCATGACTCGCTCTCTCCTGCCGTTGGGCATGGGCGGAAAGTTTTCGCGGATATAGTCCCCGAGTACTTTTGCGAAAGTCTTGTCTCCTTTTGAGAGGAGGGATTTCTCCACGGAGGATGCGTATTTTTCCGTGACTTCCTGATCGGGGGCTATTATCTGTGCCCCGACAAGCTCAAGGTCTGTGCGTGAGAGGAGGCGTGCGATAACACCGCCCGTGCGCGATTTCATGATTGTGTAGGGAGTTATGAGCACGTATGAAAGTTCTTCTGCCATGGGACTATACCTTTGTTTATGCGCTCTGTGGCGCGTTGTAAAGCACTGTTGGGGCGCTAAATATAGCGCGTTTTTGCAAATATGTTAGGTATGGGCTGGCTTTTTCCTTGAAAAAAGCTTTCCTCAGAATGAAGGCGGCGCACTGTTTTTCCTTGTGAATGCTGCTGGAAACTTGGAGGATCAGGGGCTATCTTAAACGTTCACCAGACCATGTATTTGGAGACGGAGCTCGGGACAGGACGCTGATAGCAGCGCCGCCGTTTTGACAATTGAACGACATGCCAAAGAGTGGCAGCGCATCCCATAAGGTTTGAAGAACAAATGAACGCAACGGAACAGACGCTTGAAGAACTTTTCATCGTATGCACGGAGCACGGGGGAGAGGCTTCCCTCTCAGCCCTGAAAAACAAGCTTAAGGATCTCGACTCCCTCAATGCCGAGGAAATGACAAGCCACATTGGGCTCATGCTGGAAAGCTGGGGCGCTAGTGCCGGAGACTCGGAGGCAAAGGCTGAATTCTGCATATTCCTTGCCGAGCATGGTGCGGCAGACAGCCAGCAGTTCCGCAATGCCCTCAACGACGCGGTCCGCAAGCTTCTGCCCCCTTATCTTGGCCGGACGGGTTTTGTGCGCGCACTCGGCTTGAGAGACGCCGCGCTGACTCTCAGCGAATTTTCCATTCGTTACCGCACTCTTTGCAAACTCAAAAAGGGTGTCTATTTCTTTATTCCCGACTCCAGGGGATGGGGCAAGGTCGTTGACCTCGATGAATTCGCTCCGTCTGTTGCCGTCAGCACTGTTTCGGCATCAAGCTCATTTGCGGTTCCAATGCCGCTCTTCCTTTCGTCTGCAAAACTTTTTGAGCCGAATCTTGACACCCAGCGCCTCTCCTGCAGTGATCGGCGCGAGTCTCTTCCCTCCCAGGCATGGAGGGCTGAACTTCGAAAGAAGGCTCTTTCCAGCCTGTCCGAGGAAGAGATCAAGGGGATTGCATTGCACACGCTTGTTCCGTCGGTAATGAGTTCCCAGCGCTTCGAGGAATGGTGGGTGCAAAATGGAGAGGTTGTGTCTTCGGAAAGTGTCGCCAGCTCCAGCCCCGGCGCGCCAAGACGTCCTTCCGCCGCGCGGAGTATCCACGAACTTTATACGCTGCTGGAATCTTCCGGGGATTCTTTCTTGCTGACGGCTTCCGAGGCTGAAAAGTTTGCGGCGCTTTTCAAGACGCTTGCGGTGCGCAGCACCCCCAAGGACAATCTGATGCTGGCAGAGGCAATCTCAATGATTGCCGCCCGCGCCGAGAGCGGACAGGCTCTTGTTACGGCCCTTTCCCCGCTTGCTGAGAAGTGTCCGTTCTGGCCCAGCGTGCCGGCCTCAATCCCCCTGCATCTGCTGGATGTGTGTGGAAAGCTCTCGGCAAAGCACATGGTCAATTTTGTCCGGGCGTCGAGCCTCCTTTTTCCTCCGGAATATTTGGCGGCCCTTGCTGTGCGCCTTCCGCTCAAGTGCCTTTCCTCCCTCTGCGAGTCCATAGACCAGGAAATTCTTTTCGAGGAGATTTACGGGGCTAAGACATGCAGTTCGGACATCCTTGTGTGGGTATGGAAGAATCGCAGCAAATGCTCCGAGCATCTTGCTTCCGTGCTTACGCTCAACAATGTGGTTTGCGCGCTTTCGCAGTCTGAACTCCCGAAGGAGTGGGCCAGTGCCCAGCGCGAACTCAAAAAGTTCCTGATGGACAATGAATCGTTCCGGACCTGTCTTGTTGGAAATGCAAAAGGCAATATTTCGAGCATTGTCCATGCGCTTCAAAAGGCCAAATTCTTCCAGCCGGGCGAACAGCAGAGCTTCCTTGTGAAGCTCGCCAGGGTTTCGCCGGAGCTGCGCGAGGCTTTCGAAAAGGGAGAAGGCAAGAAACTCCTTGGTTCCGGCGGCGATACGGGCGAGGCGAACCTGCCCGCGCAGCCTGTCGTGACGAGTATCCGCTCCTACAAGCAGCTTGCGAAGGAACTCGACGACATCATCAGGATACATACTCCTGAAAATACCGCTGCCATTGCGCATGCCCGCGGCTTTGGCGACTTCCGGGAGAATGCCGAGTATGACGCAGCCAAGGAGCGCCGCCGCTTCCTCCAGCGCCGCCGCGCCGAACTTGAATCGCTTGTCGGGACTGTGCAGATGATTGATTTCAGGGGGATCAAACCGGAGGGCAGCGCGATACTTGGTTCTACCGTCAAGCTTACCCTCCCTTCCGGCGAGCTCAAGGAGTTCCATCTCCTTGGCGCCTGGGATGGCGATCCCGATAACCACTGCATTTCCTACCGCACCAAGCTGGGCGAGGTCCTTCTCTACAGCAAGCCGGGCGATTCTCTTTCCTTTCCCGACGGCACACCTGCCACGGTCAAAGAGATCTGCCCGCTTCCGGCCGCGCTCGCGACTAAGCTGGCCGATGAAAAATAAGCATAGGAGTGTCGCAGCAGCCCCTTGGCAGCGGCTCTCTTCCTATGCCAGCCGGAAGCTGCGGATGGCCGGACGTTTTCTCGACGTGGTTGAGTATTCTTTTCCCGCAGTGCTTCCTCAAAATGCCGGAGTCCGCATCCTTTTTTTAAGTGATCTCCACTGGGCTGGCCATACGGGCCTTGTGGAAGAGCTCAGGGAACAGGTTTGCTCGCTCGACCCGGATTGGCTGATCTATGGCGGAGACCTTTGCCTTTATGCCTGCCACCTGGACTCCGCCTTCTCGGTGCTTGATTCACTTGAGGCAAAGAGGGGCAAAATTGCGGTTTACGGCAACTGGGACAAACGCCGCCGCCGCTGGTTCCCCTTCCGTCAGCTTGCAGGCTATTACAAGGATGCAGGCTTCAAGTTGCTCGTCAACGAGGGATTTGAAGATGACGGTCTTTACTTCTACGGCGCAGACGATTTCAAGCTGGGGCATCCTGTTTTTCCTCGGCCCCCGGAGGGCTGCTTTTCCTGCCTGATATCTCACAATCCTGACGCGCCGGTACTTTTAGCCCCGAATGAAACACTGTCCCGCACGAAACTGTTCTTGTGCGGACACACGCACGGAGGACAGGTATGCCTGCCGTACTTCGGGGCAATAAAGACATCGTCTCTCTTCTGGAAGAAATTTGAATACGGGCGCTTCAGGCACAGTGTCTGCGGTGCTGAAATGATCGTGAGTTCAGGACTTGGGACGAGCGTCTGCCCCTTCCGCCTTTTCCGCAGGCCCGAGCTTGTCCTTGTCAACCTTGTCTGAGGCTGGAGAGGAATCTTCTTTTTTTACAGGTGTTGCCGGGTCGGGATTTGTGACGGACTGCTGCGGAGTCTTTTTCTCTTTTATGAAGATGGTGATGGGGCATACCAGGACTTTCTCGCCCTTGTAGATTTCGGTCCGGTATTCCGGTATTTTTTCCGTGAGGGCGAAGAATTCATCGTTGACGCTGTCAGCCCCTGGCGGCATGTTCAGGATGGTGCTGCCGTCCATGCTGTTTATGTTGGTGATGTTGCCATCAACGGTGGCAAGGCAGTTGTTGTCAGGGCCGAAGCTTGAGCCGATGAATATCCAGCCGTCCTCCTTTTTCTGGCGGTTTTTCGTGCTGTTGAAAATCCATTTTTCGACAAGCGTGCGCGGGCCTTTTTCGGGCTGCACCTCGATATCGTAGAGCGTGCCGCGCGGAAGCTCGGCGCTTTCCTTCAGCGGGCCGTTGCGGCCCCCGAGCAGGATCAGCGCCAGCTGGAGCTTAAAGGGGTCAATGTCTGCGACGAGGAGGCTTTCGTGTGTGCGGCCCTTGTAGGTGCAGGCGACCACTTCAAGCAGCCCCTCTCTCATGTTGAGTATTCCCGAAAAGGAGACTTCTTTTTCGCGGCGATGTATGGTGAGGTTGTCCCCCATTTTGATATTGCCATCGGGCAGGAGTTCTGCTCCCAGGGCCTTCATGGCCTTTTGTTCGGAATCTGAGAGAGGGGGGAGTTTCTCCTCTTCGGCGATCACGCCGGGGATGAGGATGGACATGCAGAGTAGCAGGATTGGCAGAAACTGTTTTTCAAGGATTGTCGAGCTCATATCTTGCCTTTCTGGTCATCAGGTCTATTACGGCCTTGCGCGGCGACTTCCCTTTGTAGAGGGTGGCGTAGACCTCGTTGATGATGGGAGTTTCGACCCCGTGTTTGTTTGCCAGTTCCCACGCGCTTTTTGCGGTGTGCACGCCCTCCGCCACGACCATTCCCATTTCCTTCATAACGGTTTCGAGCGCCTTTCCGCGGCCGAGTTCCTCTCCGACATGCCTGTTCCTGCTGTGTCCGCTGGTGCAGGTTACGATGAGGTCCCCTATTCCGCTCAGCCCTGCGAAAGTTTCGCTTCGGCCTCCCAGCGCGACGCCGAGGCGTCCCATTTCCGCAATTCCGCGCGTGATGAGGGCGGCCTTCGGGTTGTCGCCGATTCCCATCCCATCGATCACCCCTGCGGCTATTGCGAGCACGTTTTTCAGGGCCCCGCCAAGCTCGACGCTGACCACGTCCGTGGATGTGTATGTGCGGAAATAGTCGTTCATGAAAATATTTTGGGCGTGCAGCGCCAGTTCGTGCTCGGCGGAGGCCGCGACGACGGCCGTCGGAGAGCGGCGGACTACTTCTTCCGCATGGCTCGGGCCGGAGAGCACCACGTAGCGGCATTCGCCCAGCAGTTCCCTGCAGAGTTCGCTCATGCGCTTTAGTGTGCCGTTCTCGATCCCCTTGGACACGTTCACGAGGATTGTTTCAGGGCGGAAATGAGGCTTGAGCCGTTCGAGGGTAGCGCGCATGTACTGAGAAGGAGATGCCAGCACGAGCATTTCGGCATTCTTTGCGGCGGCGGCGATGTCTCCGGTGATGCCGAGTTCAGGGGGCAGGGCAGTCCCTGCCAGGAAACGTGTATTTTCGCGCTTCTTCTCCATTTCGGAGGCGTAGTCGGGGAAGGGGCTCCAGAGTGTTGTTTTTGAACCGTTGCCGCAGAGGAGGAGGGAGAGGACGGTGCCCCAGGCACCGTCGCCCAAAACGGCGACCTGCGCGTGTTTTTTACTTGTTCCCGGCATTGTCAGCGCTGTCCTTTTCTGTGTTTGCCTGCCCCGGTTTTGAAAAACGGTTCTCGGTGCCGTTCAGAAGCCGCTTTATGTTGCTTGAATGTTTTGCCACCGAGAGCAATGCGATTGCGAAGAGAAGTATGAGGAGCGGTTTCGAGAGTTCACAACAGCCGGTGGAGGAGAATCCCCACGCACAGAGAGGCAGCGCCAGCGACGCGCAGATGCTCGCCAGAGACACGTAGCGCGATGAGTAGAAGACCAACGCCCATATAGCCCCCGATGCAAAGAGTGCCAGCGGCGCAAGTGCCAGCAGTATTCCGGCGGCTGTCGAGATGCCCTTGCCTCCCTTGAAGCCCAGATATACTGGCCAGAGGTGCCCTGCCATCGCGGCGAAGGCCGCAAGAACAGTCGGAATGTCGAAATTGTTTTCGGGAAAGAAACCTTTTTTTGCGAGGGCTGCCGTAGCGAAGACAGGCAGAAATCCCTTCACGAAATCCAGGCTGAAACAAAGTATGCCCATCGGTTTCCCCAGCACGCGGCGCACGTTTGTTGCTCCGATGTTGCCGCTGCCTTCCTTTCGGATGTCTACCCCTTTGCAGCGTCCTATCAGATAGCCCCAGGGAATGGACGCGAAGAGATAAGTCACGCCTCCGAGCAGGGCGTAAATGAGTGCGTCATGCATAAAAAAACGCTTCCTTCCTCTGCGCTGATTGCGCAGCCGTCTCCCGTGAGTTATATTCGCCGGACGCGGTGCGCATACTTAAACAAACTACGTGCGGAATATGAAAAAATCCACTAGCGGAGCTGCTTCCGCCGCAAAAAAAGGCCGGCTGATAGTGGCCTCCAGCGGAGAGTCTGCCGACATCTTCTACTCCACTTCCTTCCAGGCTACGGACCCCTTTGTCTATTACGAATCCGGGGCTGCGCGAGGCGTGATAGTCCCTACCCTCGAATACGGGCGCGCCCAGAGGCAGTGCCGGAAGGGCCTGGAGGTTTTTAACCGCGAGATGTTTTTTGCGCAACATTCTGCCGGAAAATCCAGACTGGACATGAACGCGCTCCTTCTTCTCTTGTCGAAGGTGCTCGGCATATCACACTGGGAAGTCCCTTCTTCCTTTCCATTGGGCTATGCGGATTTCCTTCGTGAAAACGGGATTGCCGTAGAACCATCTGCCGGGCTGTTCTTCCCTAAGCGCGTCCAAAAGAGTGCCGCGGAAATCAAAATGATTAGCGCCGCCCAGAGGCTTGCCGAACGCGCCATGTCCCGTGTGCTTGCGCTGCTTCGCGAAGCAAGCGTTGACCGCGCCAAACGCCTTGTCCACGGCGGTGAAGTGCTCAGCTCTGAACTTGTGCGCCGTGCAATTGACCTTGAGCTGCTTGCTGGCGGCGCAGCCGCGACAGGCACGATAGTTTCCTGCGGCCGGGACAGCGCAGAACCCCACAACCTTGGTTCCGGGCCGCTTCGGGCGGGAGAGCCGATAGTTGTTGATATTTTCCCCCGCGACATGGATACGGGATATTGGGGCGACATCACGCGCAGTTTTGTCAAGGGCAAGGCCCCATTAAGGGTCAAGCGCGCCTTTGAAGCTGTCAGAGATGCCCGGGATCGCGCAAAAGACATGATTTGTGCCGGACTCACGGGCGCGAAAGCCTACGAAATTGCCAAGGACAGGCTTGATGCCAATGGTTTTCGCACCGGAATTCGAGACGGACAGCCTTACGGTTTTATCCATGGGCTTGGACACGGAGTGGGGCTTGAAATACACGAATCGCCTCGCCTTTCCCCCCTCAACCCTTCTCCCCTTCCGAAGGGCGCAGTTGTCACGGTCGAGCCGGGCGTCTACTACAAGGAATGGGGCGGAATCCGCCTTGAGGATATTGTCGTGATAACTGAAAAATCCTGTGAATGCATTACGGACTTTGAAACATTTCTGGAGATACCGTGAAAACCTCGAATGCAAAGACTATCGCGCTGGATGTTGGCTGTGTTTGCGTAAAGCTCCAACATCAGCTATGCCTCCAGCGGCTCGGACTTTCCTCAATGTCCGATATCCCTCAGGATTTCCTCTTTGCCTGCAACCAGCTTGAGCGCGGGAAGATCAGCGAAGAGCAATGGTTGGCACTGTTCCAGGACAAGATGCCCGGTTGGTCGGCCGAAGATCTCCTCGATGCATGGAATCTTATCATTGGCCCGGACATGGACGGCATGGCGGACTTCGCGGAGTATGCGCTTGCCCGAGGCTGCCGCCTGGTTTACTTTTCCGACACCTCGAAGCTTCACATGTTGCGCTTCTGCCGGAACCTCTCTTTCGCTCCGCTGATTACGGGTGGAATCTTCAGTTTCGAAGTCGGTGCCCAGAAACCTGAAAAGGAAATGTACGAGGCCTTCGAACGCAGCTACGGCATTCCCTGCCTCTACCTCGACGACAAGCCGGGAAATATTGCAGCAGGCGTTTCGCGCGGCTGGAACAGTCACGTCTTTGCAAATGCCAGTCAGGCCTGCGAACTCTTGGAATCGGTTCTTCCGGGGAATTGACTGCTTCAGCCAGGATAGGCGAGATTTTTTGAGCTGAAAGCCTTTTTCAGGAGCTTTGTGACCTCGGCGGAGGTTTGGAATTTTACCGCCTCTTCGACCAGCTTTTTGCATTCTTCCGTGCTGAAGTTCTGGACAGTCTTGCGGACCTGGGAGATCAGCCTTGGAGCCATGCTCAGGTCGCGGATTCCGGCTCCGATAAGGAAGGGGGTTGCTCTCGGATTTCCGGCCATCTCGCCGCATATCGCCAGCCCTTTTTCCGGATGCTGCGCGAAGGCGTCTCCGATCTGTTTCAAGATACGCAGGAAGACGGGATTGAGCATTTGCGCATATTCCGAAAGCGCCTCATTGCCGCGGTCGACAGCGAAACAATACTGGAAGAGGTCATTCGAGCCGATGCTCATGTAGTCGGTCTCTTTCATGAGCGCATCCAGATCGAAAAGGGCGGAGGGGATTTCAAGCATGATGCCGGTTTTGAAGGATTCTGAATGGGGCAGCTTTTCCGCCAGGAGCTCGGACTGGGCTTCCTTCAGCAATTTCCGAACCTCCAGCATTTCGCGCGAGGAGCTTATCATTGGGAAAAGTATTTTAAGCCGGCCGTGTTCCCCTGCACGCAGTATTGCGCGAAGATGCGGCTTGAATATATCAGGCCGCTCAAGCAGGAAGCGGATTCCACGCCTGCCCATGGATGGGTTGTCCTCTTTGGGGAGTTGCATGTAAGGCAAGGGCTTGTCTCCTCCAATGTCGAGGATGCGGATGGTCACCTCATGCGGCGCGGCAGACTTGATTATTTTGGAAAAAATACGGTACTGGTCGTCTTCGAGAGGCAGATAATCGCGGACCATGAAAAGGAATTCCGTGCGGTAGAGGCCGATGCCTTCGGCGCCATACTGCTTGAGCATGGCTGTTTCGCAAATAAGTGAGATGTTTGCGCGGATGGTGACATGTTTCCCCTCGGAGCTGCAGACGGATCCCGGCGGCGGGGCCTCGTCTGTAATTTTATCGGGGACAACTGTGAGCGTGGGCTTGAAACGCCTTAACAATTCTTGCGTTGGGCGGACATAGAGGACTTCTGCGTGACAGTCAAGAAGGGCTTCGTCGCCATCGTGGATTTGTTTTGGAGAATAGCCTCGCACCCCTATCAGAGCCGGGATGTTGAGGGCTTTTGCCAGGATTGCAACATGCGCGGTGGCGCCTCCCTTGACGCAGACGAGACCGGCGACGTTTCCCACCGGCATCCGGATAAGGTCCGAGGGAAGTATTTCCTCTCCCACCACGATCTGCGGCTCCAGGGAACTTTTTATGTTTTCCCTTTCTCCTCCTCCTCGTCTCAGGGTTTGTGAGGATTCGATCATCCGCAGCATCACATCCTTGAGATCCATTATCTTGTCGCGGAAGACCGCGCTGTTCAGCTGGGTGAAGCGTCGTTCGTATTCCTTGTAAGCGAGTTTGATTGCAAATTCTATGGTGTAACCGTGCGCGGAGATTTCGTCGCGTATCGCAGCAAGCAGAGTTTTGTCGTCGAGGAAGAGCAGGTGTGCGTTAAAGATGGAGGCATCCGCTTCGGAGATCATTGAGAGGGCGCGCTGTTCGAGTTCGACGGTTTTTTGTTTTGCCATCTCCACCGCCTGGTCGAAGAGTGCAAGCTCCCTGGCTGAATCCTGCTGGTAGTCCTTGACTATCTCCTCGAACCTGTCCTTGCTCTCGTAAATCAGTATCCTTCCGTGGGCGAGTCCGCTGTTTGCTGTGCTTCCGCGCAGGATGAGATGAGCCTGCAACTTGTCGGCCTTGCTTTCTTCCGTGAGCGTCGTTTCTGTTTCTTTTGCCGCCGAGCGAGAGGCCAGGTCTTCAAGCATCGAAGCGTTCAGAATGAGGTTGGCAAGCTGTGTGCTCAGCGATCTTGCCATGTCCACGACTGGCAGCGAGAACTTTTCACTCTTGACCCTCTGCATGGTAAGGACTCCCATGCACCTGCCGCTTATCGAAAGTGGTACCGCAAGGAAGGACTTGAAGCGTTCTTCCCCGGTATTTTCGAAATACTTGAAGCTGGGGTGTTGTTCGGGATGCGAAAGGTTGAAGACCTCGCGCTCCTTGAAGCTTGTTCCGGTAAGCCCCTCTCCGGGCTCCATTTGCACCTTTCCGACGGCTTCAATGTTCAGTCCGTGGGTTGCGGCGAGCACTAGTTTTCCCTCTGTTTCGCGGAATATGTAGACCGAGCAGACATCCACCTTAAGGCGGTTTGCCAAGAGCTCAACAACACGGGTTAGCACCGGGTTGCATTCAGCCTTGTTTGCGATGATTTCTGATATGTTCCTAAGGATTTCCAGCAATTTGCTCATTGGGCGCATTCATTTTCTTTAAATTCTGCAATTTATCGTGGGCACTCCATGCTTGCAAGCGGACTTTTTGTTTCTTCAACGCTGCTGGAAAAAAAAGCCCGGCACGCTACATTGGATTCTTCAATCCTTATGGGGAAAAGTTTAAATGAGCGAAAAGAAACCTAAAGTCTGGATTTTTGCTGGCGAGGCCTCTGGCGACCTCTATGGCGCCCGCCTTGTCAATGAATTGCGCGGGAAGCTGGGCGATGGCGTTGCCGTTTCCGGCATGGGAGGCCCGCAGATGCGCGCCGCCGGGGTCGAAATACTTGTGGACTCCACCGAGCTGGGGGTTTTTGGCTTCTTTGAGTTCATAACACAGATTTTCAAGTTCATAGGGATATTCCTGCACCTCAGGAAACTTGCGCTTGCCGAGCGCCCCGATCTCATTATCCTCATTGATTATCCCGGCTTCAACCTGCGTTTTGCAAAACAGATGCACAAGGCGGGTAT
>Ga0154565_1051_pt7 | contig 19845 bp, 14 predicted proteins | sample RifGroF2_FD_105708 | JGI IMG/M metagenome (GOLD analysis project Ga0154565, IMG submission 105708) | Lentisphaerae bacterium GWF2_52_8 | reverse complement strand
TGTGTATACCATCCGTTATAGTCGGAGGTATAATTGATCTCTGCCAGAGAGACTTGCCTGAGCTGCCCGGTGCAACTGATTCGCTTGGCGCTTTCCCTGGCTTTCCCGAGTGCAGGCAGCATGATTGCAGCGAGCAGCGCAATGATCGCAATGACAACAAGTAATTCTATCAGAGTAAAGGGCAGCTGCTTGTTCATGCGCCTTATCCTTTTTCCTGCATCATTTATGAGCTCTTGTTTGTTTTGCCGCTAAAATTTGAAGGCCGCCGAGTTGCTCAATACTTTTTGTGCATCCCAACTTTCCAAATGCCCGTCGCAGAAAGTGATGTTCCAGTAGTTCCCGTGTGGACGATGAAGACTGGTAGGGCCAAAGAAATAGAGACCGCTTCCGTTGCCGACAGTCAGCACGTCATCGCCATAAATGAGGGTATAGCCTCCTCCGCTTTCAGCTGTCAGGACGGTTGATGAAGGCCTTTTGACCTGGCGGAAGTTTTTGTTTATCAGCCCGGCCCCGCCAGGCGATTGGGCTCCATAGACAATTGCATAGGAACCTGCGGTGACTTGGCCTAGGAAATCCATATTGGGGCGCGTGTCGGCAGGGCAATGGAATATTATGCCATTGCTATTGAAATATAAATAGGCGAGGTGTCCGCCCCAGCCTACATAGTGGTTGTAGTTGACCAGCTGGCCATTTGTCACTTTGCCTTTTTTAATTAATAACCCGGGGGAAGGGCTTAATTCATCATAACGGGTAAACCATCCGTTATAGTCATTTGTATAATTGATCTCCGCGAGATTTACTTGTTTGAGCTGCCCGGTGCAACTGATTCGCTTGGCACTTTCCCTGGCTTTCCCGAGTGCAGGCAGCATTATGGCCGCAAGCAAGGCAATGATCGCGATGACAACAAGTAGCTCTATGAGGGTGAACCTTCGTTGTTTATTCATGCGCCTTCGATCCTCTGTCTATTCACTGGCAAGCTCCCTTGAGATCAAATTCGCAGCTTTTTTGAGGCTCTTTGCCTGGACTTCCATCGCAATGCTTGGGTTGAGAGGAAGTCCTAATGCCGCCGCGACAAAGCCGTGCATGTTGCGAATTGGCATGGCCAGGAATTTTAGGGATTCATCCACCCTGACCGTTGCGTAATCATCCTCCCTTACCTTTTGGAGAATCTTGTCGAGCTGTGCCCTTGTCTTTGGCCCCTGAGACAAAGAACTGAGAGGATGTTTGGCGAGATGTCTGTCAAGAAACTCCGCTGCTTTGTTTGCAAGAAGCACCAACCCTGTGGCTTGGGGCCACGCAGTCCCAACCTTTACAGGAACCAGCTCATTCGGCAAGCCTCCGGCAGGGCTGATCCTCATCAGGTTCACTTGGTCGAGTCCATCCAGGACTGCCAATATGGAGGCCTGTCCCGTTGTTTCGCAGAGCTCGGCCATGATTGGATACGCCGCCTGTGCGAAGGGGCGCTTTGAAAGATATCCCCTTACAAGGCTGCAGCAACCCAGGCCAAGGGAATAAGTATTGTCATCGGCCTTGGAGACCAGTTCCTCCTCAATCAGGGTTCTCAGGATTTTGAGGGCTCCAGGCGGATGTATTTCAATCTTTGCACTTATCTCGGAAAGCTTTTTGGGGCCATCCTCAAGAAATCTCAAAAGCTTTAAGGCCCGTGCCACTGATTGAATTTTTGAGTTGTCTGTCATTTGTTTTGTTATCCATAAGATAATAAGATTATCTATAAGATAATATAATACATAAAACCATGAAAAAGTCAATAGCAGATCCTAAAAGCTATCTCAAAAGTCTTTTTTCTTCCCGGGCCAGCATAGCGAGGCCAAGCACCCGACAAGGGGCCGACCGGCCCTTTCATACTTCGCCTCGGCATTCGCCTGGCTCAGGAATGAAAGCGATCATTGCCTCCGCCGCAAGCTTTAGCTGAGCGGCGGAGTTATGGTGCAGGTCGCTGTCATGGAACGCGAATCCATTTTATGTAATCGATAATCTGGTTTTTTGTTGCAAAAATCTCAGTGTTTTTCTTCCAGGCGCAATGCATGTCACCCCAAAGCATGTTGGCTCCCTCCCCATGGGCTAAAAACCCCCTGTCGATTGTCTCATAACACCCTACACAGGGATAATAATAAGTTCTCTGCCTGAACCCGATGGAAGTATCCCCTATTACGACGCTTGTCGTCGGATTTTTGAGGTTGTCAAGCCTTTGGACATAGAGGTAGGGATTGGCGCCGGCCGCAAGGACTATCCCATTGATATTGTAGCCGTAAGAGGCGGTGTCATGCTCCCCTCCGTAATATGACGGATCACATTTGTTTTGGTTTGTCTGGCAGCGGAAGACTCCTTTCGTCGGATAAGGAGTATAGGGCATATTCAAGTAAGGCTGCAAAAAGAGGTACCAGTTGCCATTTGCGACCGAAAAGCCGCAGAAGGGCTTCATATAGTTATCGGCCTCGGTGTCAGGACGGATGTCAGGGAACCACATTTTGTAATCGTTGCAGTAATTTGTTATGGCAAGCCCATGCTGTCTCAGGTTCCCAAGACAGGAAATCCTGTAGGCCATTCCCTTTGTCTTGCTCAGGGCAGGCAGAAGGATGGCTGCAAGTATTGCGATGATCGCAATAACTACCAGCAGCTCTATGAGCGTGAATGGGATTCGTTTTTTCATGCGTGGCCTCATGCCTTGTAGAATTTCTCCTTGCTGGACATGCTTAATATCGTTTCAGAAATGAGCTTCACCGCATTGTTGACGTCGGCGATGTCGCATATTTCCGTCTGATAGTGCATATAGCGGTTTGGGATTCCGATCAGCGCGGTCGCGACGCCGCTGCCTGAGACCTGAATCACCGAAGCGTCTGTCCAGCTCACCGCCTGGTAGTGAGGGGCCAGTTGGTAAGGGATATTGGCTTTCTTTGCGACATTTATCATCCTGTCGACAAGCGCCCTCGTGTTGTTGGGATTCCTGAAGATGCCCGGGCCATTGCCAAGCTTCGCCTCTCCTCCGTCGGTGCATTTTGCCTCGGGCGTGTCGTTGGCTCCCCATACATCCACTGCGAATCCAACATCAGGCTTAATCGCTTCCGTTGCGACCCTTGCCCCGCGGGAGCCCGATTCTTCCTGTGTGGCAGCCACCCCGTAGACGGCGACTTTGGGCTTTTTGCGGGAGAGCTCCTTGATGACTTCGGCGACGATATAGACGCCTATCTTGTCATCAAGGGCCTTTGATACGAAACGACCTCCGTCCAGAAACTTGAAATTGGGCCGCGTCACAGCGTAGTCTCCAACCTGGACCAGTTTTGCAGCGGCGGCCTTGTCTTTTGCGCCGATGTCGACCCAGAGCGAGCCTGGCTCATAGCTGTCGCCAGTTTTTGGCGCCTCCTGATCTTTCTTGGCGATAACGCCTGGGACTTTGCCTTTCGCTCCGAGTATCTCGATTTCTATGCCGATCCATGCCGAGTAGCGCGGTGCTCCTATGCTGCGGAAACGGAGGAAGCCGTTTTCGTCAATCTGCGTTATCTGCAAACCGATCTCGTCAGCATGCCCGGTGATCATCACCTTGAACGGCGACTTTTCGTTTAGCACGGCATAGGCGTTCCCCATCACATCTCCCCAGCAGCGCCCGGCATATGGGGCGAGGTACTCGCGGAAGAGATCGTGGGCTTCATCCTCGAAGCCCGAGGGGCTGGCGCAGGAAAGCAGTTTTTCGAGGAAAGTTTCGGAACTCGAATTCTTTTTCATGTCATCAATCCTTGTTTTTTGTGATAAGTGTTTTATTTCAGTTTTATTTTAAAATTGTATTTTCCTGCCGGAACGCATAACTCGGCCTGGTCCGTTTTGAGTCCCTCTGATTTGTATTCTGCCACAAATGCAGGCATCCGAAGTAGCGCCGTGCTGTTGGGAGGAACGGCGATTTCCCATGTGACATTTTTGCCGGATTTTTTCCATGACGACAGTATCGCCCCGTATTCTGAGCGGTATTCAATGCTGGCATGAGCCAGAGCCCCGCCAAAAACAGGGGAAAGAATAAAATTGCTGAAGCTTCCTCCGTCTTCAAGAGGGCGGATGCCTCCCACATACTCATAGAGGAAGTCTGCGACAGCCCCGTATGCGTAGTGATTGAACGAGTTCATTCCCTCGGGGCCGAATCCATCTTTGTGTGTCCAGCTGTTCCAGCGCTCCCATATCGTGGTTGCGCCCTGCGTTACAGGGTAGAGCCAGGAAGGGAAGCTTGTCTGTTCGAGGAGCGCAAACGCTAGCTCGGGTTTTCCGCAATCGACGAGCAGAGGGGCAAGATAAGGAGTTCCGAGGAAACCCGTGCTCAGATGGGTTTTCCTTTTTCTGATATCCTCCGCGAGTCCCTCGATTATTTTCTTGCGGCTTTTTTCATCGGGCGCCAAGTCGAATTTCAGCGTGAGCAGGGCCGCCGTCTGCGTCTTTTCAAGGAGCTGGCCTTTCGGCGAAATGAAGCGTGCGGCATATGCCTCTTTGATCTCTCCCAGGAGCTGCTTGAACTCTTCGGCATCCTTGCCCTTGCCGATTATTGAGGCTATACGGGCCATCAGCTGTGTTCCGTAGGCAAAGAAGGCGGTGGAAATCAACTCTTCCGAAGTCGGCGCATCCATGTTCAGCCAGTCGGCATATTCTGCAGACTTGCGTATAAGCCCATTGCTGTTGTCGCGCTGGAAAAGTATCCATTTGCGCATTGCCGGGTAGTGGCGCTCAAGGAGTGCCGCGTCACCATATTTCAAGTACATGTGCCAGGGGCAGATCAGTGCGGCGTCGGCCCAGCCCGAGACGCCTGAAGACCATCTCTCAAAACTTGGTGCTATGACTGGATATTCGCCATAGGCATTGCGGCTGGATTCAAGGTCCGTGAGCCACTTGTTGAAAAAACCGCCTGCATGGAAATTATAACTGCCGGCATTGACAAAGGCCTGCGCATCGCCGGTCCAGCCCTGACGCTCGCTGCGCTGCGGGCAGTCGGTTGGCACGTCTACGTAGTTGCTTCGCTGGCCCCATATGACATTTTCATAAAGCCTGTTTATGAGTGCGTTGGAGCATTCGAAGAAGCCAGTCCTCTCCATGTCGCTGGAAATGGGCTCGGCAACAAAGTCGCCCGCTTTGATGACGCCCGGCCAGCCGATGACTTCGATGTAGCGGAAGCCATATGAAGTGAAGCTGGGGCTGTAAGTTGACTTCCGTCCATTTGAGATATAGGTGGTCGTCGCCTTTGCTGCGCCAAGGTTTTTGGTGTAGAGACTTCCATCGGAACTCAGCATTTCTCCGTGCCTGATGACGATTTTCGTTCCGGCAGGAGCTTTTACAGTAAAACGTTCCCTCCCGGCCATGTTTTGACCGAAGTCTACGATCTGCACGCCCTCTTTCGGCGAACTGACCGAGACTGCTTTCACAGTTGCAAAGCGCTTTATGGGGGGAGCGGAAGTCCATACGATTTCTTGTGTGCGACTTGTGAATTGCGTCAGATTCCAGCCGGAGGCGTTGAAGCCGGGATGGTCCCACCCCTGCATTTCCAAATTGGCATCATAGGTTTCTCCGTGGTAGAGGTCACTGGAGCGTATGGGGCCGCCCTGGCTGCAACGCCATGTCGGGTCGCTTGCTATGACCATTGAGGAGCCATCCTCAGATTCGATGAAAAGTTCGGCGCGGATTGCGGGGGGCAAACCGAAATGTGGTTTTTCCTTGCTGGAATGGGTGCACCAGTAGGATATCGCACCGCAGTACCAGCCGTCGCCGAGCACGATTCCCACGGCGTTGTCTCCGGCTTGAAGAAGTTTTCCTATATCATACGTCTGGTATTGGACGCGGGCACGGAAGTCGGTCCAGCCGGGGGCGAGGATCGCATCTGAAACGGGTTTGCCGTTTATCGACGCCGTGTATGTGCCGAGCGCAGTGGCGTAGAGCCTCGCGCGGCGTATTTTGATTCCGGCCGGTATTTTGAATTCATTTCGGAAATAGGTGGCAGGCTGAAGGGTGATTCCGGGATTTGTACCCTGTATCCACGAGGCTTTCCACTTTTTGAACATGAAGCCGGTTTCGAAGCTGCTTTCGCTCCAGGCAGTCTCCTGGCCGTTCATGTCTCTTGCCTTCACTCTCCAAAGATACGGAGTCAGGGGCCGCAACGGGCTGCCTTCGTAGCTGACCTGTGCAGACTTTCTGGACTCGACCCAGCCGCTGTCCCAGTTGATCTTCCCGGCCGTTTCCACCTGCAAGCGATAGGCCTCCTGTTTTGCACCCTGTCGCGGGTCGGACATTTGCCATGAGAAGCGAGGTTTCTCCTCGTCAATCCCTATCGGGGCAACAAAATAGTTGACCTTCAGCTTCGTGAGTTGAGACGGGGATTTTTTCATTTGTCGCCGCTGAAATTGTACCATTCCAAGTATCCTCCTGGGTTTACGTATCCACTTCCATAATTTTGTGCGTGCCATCCATGCTTCAGATCTGATGGAGCTTTTTTTATGGCAATCCGCCTATGTCAAGATAGGCGTTCAAGTTTTCCTTGAAGCCTGCAAGTATGCTTGCAAGATTTTCCTGTGATGGGCCCCGGACGAAGCCCATTTCAGAAAACGGCGTTTCAAGGAAGTGGTCGCCTATCTCTTTTTTCATCTTTGATACGGGCAGCTCGCAGAAGCCTGCAACTGTCCCTTTGCCGTCGCTGTCTCGCTCGAAGGCGAGGAAGGGGCTTTTGTCATCCTTTTCGAGTTTTGTGTTGAGCTTCTTGAAATAGCAGTCCATTTCCGGCAGATAGATGTGCCGGACTACCTCATAGGTTTGGTTGCGGCAGTAGGAACAGGAGGCGTTTTCTTTGAGAAGCCTTTCTGTTTCAGGGTGCACAGGGTGCGATTTTTTCAGTCTTTCCATGCTCAAGGCAAGCGAGAAATCATCATTCTGTTCCAGCAGGTCTGCAAGCAAGGTGAAGGTTTTTCTGATGATATCCTCTGATATTTTGATCTCGCTTTTCCCGCAGCGATTTGAGCGCCAGGCGTCGAGCCTGACGCAGTGCGCCATGAAAAAAGTCCTTAGCGCGAGGTTGGCTGCGGCTCTTGTGATGTCGATGATGTCCCGTCTCATCTGTTCGTTTTCATAGGTTTGCGGAAGGAGTTTTGCCATTGCGTTGAGGACTCCGCCCATGTACGAAAGCTCCTGCTTCACCTCTTCATAGCGAGCCTTGTAATAAGCCATGCGTTCGGGCGTAAGGTCGCAGAACTGCTCGCTTTCCAGCAGCCTGTGGTGAAACTCAAGGTCGAAGCCGCTTACCGGCCATTCCCCTTCTCCCCATTGCACGAGACGCAGCAGCCTTGTGCTGCGCCACCATATTTCGCGCCATGCCTTCCGCAAATCATGAGGATAACGCCTTGCACAGAAATCATCGACAAGCTCTCCCTCGGAAAGCCGTTCGGGGCTCCAGCCTTTTTCCGCAAGGAATTCGAGGATGAATGTGTCGGAGTGGGAGAGTTCCGGCCAGAGCAGGAAGCCCAGGCATTTTTCATCGGAGGAAGCCTCTTTGAGACGGTCTCCGAGCATCTTGTAGTTGCCGCGCATCTCGTTGTTGAAGGCCAGGCAATGGAGCATCCCGAATATCCACGGGAAGCGTTTGTATGTCTCATATTCGCGATAGGTGTTTCGCCCCCCCTGGTCGGCGTTGTAGTCGAAGAGGATGGTTTTGGACGGATCTAGTTCGTCACAGAGGGCCTTCACATCATGACTTTTCCACCACATCGCCAGATCCCAGCCCGCTATTAGCAAGGGCGTGTCGGGATAGTGCTTGCGGATCTGTTCCTGAGTCCGGCGCAGAGTGTAAAGCTTGAGTTGCAGATTTTCATCTTCCGTATTCCCATAGAGACGCTCGGCAAGGCCGATTGTGTGGAACATGCGTGGCTGCCCGCCCCCGAACTCGCGGATATGGGTTTCGGTGAGACGCCAGTAGAGTTCCACTGCCCTGTCAGTCTCAATGTCCCATACGGCCACATTTTTCTGGGCATACCACGGGGTTTTTTCGCCGCCGAGCATCGGAAGATTGGGGTGCTTTTCGAAAAAGGAGCTTGGGGCGGGGGTGTACCAGTGCGACATGGTCCCCGTGTCCTCGGGATGAACGAATCCGCGTTCCCTTGCATAGGAAAGCACCTGCTCCCTCATTTCTCCGCGATGCTTGAGAGGCCATAGCGCGGTGCGGGGGTGCGGCAGCTTTGGGTCATCGGGATCGATCTTGTCTTCGGGCGGGTAGGGCAGCCCGAAGGCGCGCTGGAACAAGTCATCCGTGCCGATCCGCATCATGAAAAGGTTGAAACGTTTTTTGAGCGCCCAGTCTATTTCTTTCTGCCACTCTTCGAGGTTCCACATTTCCGGGAAGAAGCGATGGGCTCCGCGATGTGCAAAGTAACGCAGTCCGCGGTATTTGAAATGGGGCTTTTCCGTTTTGTTGAGATTTGTGATGTCGAGCGGGCCGCGGTGGTGGAAGATGTCCCCGTCCCAGAAGTATTCGAGCTTGCCGCGAAGCCTGAAGAAGTCATAGACTCCGTAGATAGTGGAACGCCCGCAGCCGCCTGCCACGACAAGTATATTCCTGCCGTCTTCCACGACGGATAAGAGCTGATAGTCGTCCGAGCCGTAGCGTATTCCGAAGCGTCCGATGACGCGCCGCTTTACGAGCTGATGAGTAAGCGGGTTTGCGGCATCGGAACCTATTAGGACAATCTCGCCTTCCGGAAGTCTATTATCTGTCGCCGCTTCCACGTCCGGCCTTGAGCCGGTGATTTTCTCCCAGTATTCTGCAAAAGTTTCCGCCGCTATTTTGTAGGCATTTTCCTGTGTGCCGGAATAAATAATCTTCATTTGTTTTTTCCTGGTCTTATGTTGTGTAGTGACGCTGAAATTTTTAGTTTTGAACGCAAAAAAACACTCTTATCTTTCATCTTCTATCCTGGTCAGTTCAGAATTGTCGAGGACAAGACTTGTAAATTTCGTGTTGATATTTATCGTTCCTTCGCCCCATTTTGAATGTATATATGGACAATCATGGAGCAACTCGCGTTTTTCTACAAGTGGCAGGTTGTTAACGCTGATGGACATGTCTGACAAGGATACGCTCAAATTTGTTCTGTCGCTTGTTTTTGCACTGATGTGGCCGTCTACCAATTCTGGGAGACTTAGCGAAGAGAGGAAAGAATCAGCATCATGGAAAATATCAGTATCCCCAATATTGAAGACATGCCATTCTTCTCCTAGCAGAGCATGAGCGCAAAGAGCCTTACCTGCACAATAAAGATTCCATTTGCCGACCTTGACAGGTTTGAATCCTCCTCCCTCAATCAAGGTTCCGCGGGCGACAAGCCAGTTCCGATATTGGGCCACTTGGCCTATTTCCTTGCCTGTGTCATTGCTGGAGGCAAGCGACTCATTTTTCAGGCAAGTACGGAGATTTTTCGACGGGTCTGCCGCGATTAGAATATTGAAATAGCGAGTTTGAAAACTGTATCCGCTCAAATGAATAGACCCCATTGAAATATGTGGGGTATTGTAATAAGTAATTGGCCATGGAGTCTCTGTATCGAGGGAGACCCTGGTTCCTTGATAGACAAGTTCAGTCCGATCCTGAGATTCATATGCCAGGCATGACACGACAGGATCTGGGACAAAAGAATCAGCTGCAAAGGAAACCCCTTCACCAAGATAATAGACAGGCTTGCTGATTCCAAATGCAAGCCAGGCAACAGGAAGATAGCTGTCATGCCTGTCGTCGGCATAATGATCTGCATAACCTCGCAAGAAAGGGCCTCCAAGGTGTCCGTTGACGCTTAGCAGTGCTCTTTCTGCCAGTTGCAAATTGATTAGATCGCTTGCGCCTTTGCGCAGTCTATTCGATGGCGCATGTTTTGCCAGAATCAATAAAGGTTTGAGGTAATGGACTTGATAACAAGGCGAATGCCACTCTACCCAACCCCATTTGAAACGACAAGAAAGGGATTTTGCGAGTTGCCGAATGATTTCTTTTGTATCTTGTCCTGCAAATAACGCGGAAAAAAGTCCGATTGTAAGACACATAATATCATGATTTTCTGTGTGTATGAACGGCCATTGGCTTCTTCTATTATTGTCTTTGTTGACCTTAGGCCTTGGCTGTTTCCATCCAGTGATCATTGAGCGCAGATTATTTTTTGCGGCTTCAGAAAGCAGAGGAGAGCTGGAAAAGTCAAGGAGTGTCTTCAATATGGCAATTCCAGTGAAGTCCCAATCAACAGTATCGAGTTCTCCGAACCATTCCCTTTTCCGTGGATCATAGTCCAGTGTCTCGAAATATTGGTTGGCCTGCGGCAGATTTTGTCCCAAGGCAAGGCTGGCATGATAGAATGCCCATCTATCCAAAGCATATTTCGCAAGGGAGGATTCATCGATCTCTGATATAAAGTTTTCCAGATATTCACTGCGGCGTTTTGTTATATCAAGCAGCGGCGTTCCTTTGCTCTTCTGATTCATTTTGAGAAACTCCTAATAATTTTCCATGTGGTATGAATGTGTTAAGAAACTATTTGTCGTCTGCCTTCCAAATTAAGCCACGAACTTGGACTCAAGGCGTTAGGTGTCCCGATAGTTTTTTCCTGTCCGCTAGAATAAAAAATCCTCATTATTTATGTTCCATCTAATGGTTGTTTTTAATAAGGAGATATGGCTGGAGTCACTTTGTATATTCCCGTATATAGGAACCAGGGGGAACAGTTTGCTTTTATATCCTGCATCGAAGCGTATGATGCATGTCCGTCGCACCACACGATGTTTACGCCGGCCCCATTGTGGTGGACGAGGAGTCCGGAGTCCCCATATCTGGGATAAAAACATTTGCCGTCGCCGCCCAGCTTTTCACATTGCAGCCAATTGTCTCCGATTATTCCCGCTGTGGATGGATTCTTGAGGTCTTTGAGGTTGTAATAAGGCTTGGGGTGTGGCGCCGCTCCCCGGTTATCGCTGCCAAAGCCTTCATAGTCCCAGCCGTATGATATCCATACGCTTTTTCCCTTGGGCACTGCGTATGTCTTTACAATCCCATGGGCAAACCTATCTCTTAGGGGACATAAGTAGACATTTCCGTTTCCGATGTAGGAATAGAGCGCGTCATACCAGCCGTCCCCTGCGGCGGACATGGCCCAGGGAACATAGCCAGACCAGTCCACGGAGTATTGCATGAGCGCAACTGCCATGTTTTTCTCGTTTCCCAGACACGAAATGTCTTTGGCCCTGTTGAGCGCACTGCGCAGCGAGGGCAGCAGCAGAGATGCAAGAATGGCGATGATCCCAATCACCACCAGTAATTCTATGAGCGTGAATAAACGCTTGATTTGTGCTGGTACTTTTTTAGTGTCCATATTGCTGTTGCCTCTTTTGCCTACGGAACCTTGATCCATTTTATGTAATCGATGATTGAACTTTTTTGAGAGAAGACTTCCGTGTTTTTCTTCCACGTGCAGTGCATGTCGCCCCAAAGAAAATTTGCGCCTTCCCCATGTGCCAAGAACCCCTTGTCAATCGTTTCAGAAATACCGATAAGGGGTCGATAATAATCCTTGCTTCTTGTGACCTGCGCTGTATCTCCTATGACGACGCTTGTCGTTGGACTCTTGAGATTGTCGAGCCTTTGCACTCCTAGATACGGGTTTGCTCCGGCGGCAAGGGTTATGCCCAAATAGTTGTAGCCGTAAGAGGCCGTATCGTGCTCTCCTCCATAATATGCAGGGTTGCATTTGTTGTGGTTTGTTGCGCAGCGGAAGACGCCCTTCGTTGGGTAAGCAGTGTAAGGCATATTCAAGTAAGGCTCTAAGAAGAGATAATAGCTGCCATTCGAGACGCCAAAGCCGCAGAAGGGCGCCAGATAATAATCAGCATCAGTGCTATCATGGATATTAGGAAACCACATTTTGTAGTCATTGCAGTAATTCATTACGGCAAGGCCTTGCTGCCTGAGATTGCCTATGCAGGATATCCTGTAGGCCATTTCTTTTGTCTTGTTCAGGGCGGGCAGAAGGAGTGAGGCCAAGAGCGCGATTATCGCAATGACGACCAGCAGTTCGATGAGCGTGAACCTGCTTAGCTTCATTCCCTCTCTCCTTCTTCCTCTGTACTCTGATGCACCCATTTGATTTTTCAATGCCTCGCTCATGTTTAAGTTCCTCCCGAATTGGAAGCTATTCACTTTTTCGGGGGATTATCCGCAAAAGAATTGTTTCATAAGGGGCGAGCTGAAAACGGCAATTCGCCAAATCCTGTTCCGTAGCCCATTCCTTGCCTGAAAAACTTTGCAGTTTTAAAGAGTCAGGACTGCGCTTGAGAACCGTGTACGTGCCGGGCGGAAAACCCAATCCAATGTCCGCAGGGACGGATCCGTTTGTCCAGTTTGTCAGCATCAGGATTTTTTCAATGCCCTTTTCGAGCATTGCCGCTTCAATGTCTTTTCCGTAATGATTGAGCGAGAATTTTTTCTCTGAGCCAAGCACAGTGTCGACATGGTGGAGGAATTCTGCTTGCCCTTCCTGTGTGGCTCCGTTTTTCAGCAACTTGCCATCGAGGAGGTTCGCCTGGCCCTTGTCGGCAAGAGCCTTCAAGGCTGGCTGCGGACGCGGATCGCCAAATTCGTCTGTTTCTCCGCTTTTTTCCATCACAAGAATCCTTGTTCCGGATGCTGTGAGCCTTTCAAGATTGCGCACTGCGTCATCGGAAATGCTGTAGGCGAAGGGGATTATCAGGAGCTTGCAGCCGGGGAGCTTTGCGTAGTCCTCAGGGTGATCCAGGTAAAAAACACGGAAGGGGTAGCCATTGCTGAGCAAACTGAGCATGACGGCTCTCTCGCTGGAAAATCCGCGTGAGCGTTCCCCCCCAATAATCGAGAGCAGGCTGGAGGATTTATGGGTATACCACCAGTCTTCGGAGGCCCTGGATTTGAGCACGACGATCTGAGGAGGGATTTTTGCATTTCCGGCATCCCATGCGGCGAGGGTATCCAGCATGGAAAATGCAGTTTTAATGTGCTTCCAGTATTCGTGGCGGTCTTCGTCGCGGAAGAGGTTGTATCTCCAGTAGATGATTCCGCCTCCGCCATGCATGGCGCTGCTTATGGCTGATCCGTATACGCATGGTGGCGGAAACATCTCAAGGGCTTTCTTTTCAGGGGGAGGCGGGTTCATTGTCACACAGGGTCTGCTCCATGGCTCTGCGGCTACAAGGTGCTTGGTTGTGGCTGGGCAGTAGTAGTGCCCCATCTGGATCGGGCTGCCCATGTTCAGATATGGATCGGTCCCGATTGCGCTTACGCCCGAATTGTGGCCGATAATGTCAAAGGCCAGGTTGTAGTCGGGCCTCTTGTCATTGTTGGTTTCGAGAGGGTCAAAACGAAGTGCTGTCGCATTGAAGGGGCCGCTTCTTCTTGCCTTTACCTGTTCTATTACATCCTTGAGGAATTGCGCGGATGACTCGTAGATGGCAAGCTTCCACCTTCTGTATTCAGGGCTGTCGCCCTTCATGGAATCCACAGAAACATGGAACTTTTTTTCAAAGGCCTCTTTGTCTGGGAGCATGCTGAAGCTTGCCGGACGCCGCCCGCTTCGTTCCTCCTCGTCCATCATAAGGCTGGGATAATCGACTCCGCTTTCCAGTTCCTCCGTGATGATTCCGGCCCAGCGTTCCACATGCCATTCATAGCGCGTTTTGTAGTCAGACGCATTTTCACGCGGGTCGGAAACGAAACCGCACCAGTAGGGCCGTTGGCCATGAGTCACCATGACTTTCATTCCTGCCGAGTGAAACGCATCGCAAAGCAATGCAAGGTCATTTCTGTCGATGCATCTTTTCAAGTATTTGCTGGGCCAGAGCACGGCATCAAGGCTTGGGGTTAGTCCTTTTGCTTGCGGACTCACTTCAGGGTTGGCGCAAGAGATCGGAGGGAAAATCTCCACAAGGTTTGCGCCCCAGTCCTTGAGGTCTTCGCTCATTTTTGCGAAGCGTGGCCAATCTTTTAGATTTCGCTGTTCTTTGTCTGTGCGCCAGCCCAGCCAGTCAAACATCCATGGTTCAATGATTACTCCCTTGATGTAGGGCTGCCCATCTGCCGAAGAAGGTAACGCATCAGGTTCGGATATGCTATCCTGAGCCTCTACGGGGCTGTTCTTGGGGCTCCTTGGAGCTGCCTCTGTTCCGCGCAGTTCGAATGAGATTGCCATCAATGCAAAACCAAGCATTGCCATGAGAATTTCTTGGGACACAGTTTTTTTGCCGGAACAAAAGATCATTTTACTTTCCCCGTCCTGTTTTGGTTTACATTCAATTTGCTGTCGAGCCAATCCCAGGCGCGGCGCTCGAAGGCAATCATGATGTCATGATTTGTACCGGGACTCCAGTGCAAGTCTTTTTGTTTGCAGGCCAGACGGCGATAGATGGCATAGACTGTAGTTGAAGGAGACGGTGTATCGCAGAGGGACGCGCACATTATTGTGGAGGCTTGGACTGAGGGCGCAAAGTTGCACGGATCGTAGTAACTGAGTGCATTTTGCCTCGGCTCGCCTCTATTGAAGGGGGGACTGGCGATGTCCATCCCATCGGACTTTTTTAGGTTCAATGCTTCTGCCATATCGCGATAAGGCCAGTAGCCATAATAGCAAATTGATGAGACCGCCGCCTTGATATTCGGACAGAGTGCCGCTGCCACAATAGTCAATAAGCCTCCCTGTGAGCCGCCGCAAACTGCCAGCCTGTTCGCATCCACTTCGGGCCTCGAAGCGAAATAGCGCACGGCCTGTGCGCAGGCCAGATAGACCTTGTAATAGTATTCGTCCTCGATTCGCCCCCCAGTATATTTCAGATAGCCTTGCGGGTCTTCATAGCTTTCCTGGTCGACATCCATCCCGTGTATCTGCAGCATCAGTGCCACATAGCCGTGACGTGCGTGTTCGACGGGTGCCGGCACCTGCGCACAGCCTGCGCCCGGCAGAACAAGTAAACCCGGAAATTTCTCGTTGCCTTCCGGCACAGCCAGCCAGGCGTGAATCCGCAAGTCGCCATATGAATCGAACTGTACTTTGTAGAGCTTGACCTTCCCGGCTTTTTTGTGCTCAGGATAGATGTCTTCCGGGATTGAGGCATTCTCAACATTGTAGGCGGCTATTTCCGCGTCGTTCATTTCCCTGATGAAAGTCTCCGAGGGGGCTAATGGAATTTCTGCCAGCTTTGCCTTTGCCTGAGCCCAGAACTTCTCAAAATCTGCTGGGCGTGAATCGGTGAGAGGCATCTCGTCCACGCAGTAGCCGAAAACGGTATGGCCTTCCTCTTTTTCACTCTCTGTTGCATGGATTGTCAGCTGGATTTCGTAGAAACCCGGAAGAAGTTTTTCCGAAGGAATGCTTATCCGCACAGACTGATCCATGCACGGTTCTCCGGCCCCACTGAGAAATGCGGTGCAGAGCATCTCTCTCCGCAGTTCCCAGGAACAGCGGGTTGGGCGCAGTTTTGAAAAGGCGAATATCTCGATCTTGTCACCCCTTTTGAAAATGAGTTCCGGGTGAGTCCGGGAAAAAACAGGAAGTTTGGCCGTATGTTCAGCCATGTATTTGCGTTTAACGTTGCATGTCATTGGCGCTTTTCTTTCCTGCCCTATCAGTCTTTGTGTTTCCCAGGGCTCTCTGTTGCGTTTTGTATTCTCAGCATCACTATTTTTTGGGCTTCCAGCGTGAGCGTTATTTTGTCTTGTCCTCTGAGCAAGTCCCTAGTCAGCTCTCTCCCGGCGGGCTTGAATATTTCAAGACTCTTAATTTCGCCAGCGGCCTTAATGTTCAGGCTGACCTGATGGCTATTATGGTTGAGGATGTAAAAAAGCGTGCAGCCTTTCTCCTCGCTTTTATTGTCGGCTCTGAGCTCACATATCTGGATGTTTTTTGTTCCTTCCTGATTTTTGTCGCAAGGTTCAATTTCGATGGCGCGTGGAGATATATGTTGTTGCAGGAGCGACCAGAAATGCTCCCTTATTTCTTTCCTTTCCGTCTTTTCGTAGTCTGCGAAAAGCATTGTCCCGAACATGAACGCGCTGCCGCGATGGTATTTGTTCCGGATCAAGCTGGGCGAGCCAGAGGCGAATCTTGACAGGACTTCCGCGGAAGGACGCTCTTTAAGTTGCTGGGTGAAGAGGAATGGGGCCACCGGAGATTCTTTTCTGTTTCCGGACGGATTTTTTTCTGCGGTTTCAAGCTCGGGAAGGGCATCGGAATATGCACATCCGAACAGCTCGTCAAGTCCACATCCTGGGGCTGTTTGCTGCAAGGTTCCGTTGTTATCCTTGTAGGCAAAGGGGAAATCCGCGATTAGACATCCGCCCTTTTCAATAAAGACCTTGATCTTATCAGCAATTGCCTCGGACATGTTGGGGACAAAAGGAGCGATGAGCACTTTGTATCTTGCAAGCTTCCCTTCAAGGATATCTTCATCGCCAATGAAGTCTGCTGCTGTCTTCAAGTCCCACAAGAGCCTGTAGGCCCCCATCCAGGAGCGTTGGTTGTACTTTTTGTTTTCCATATTCTCATAGCCTTCCAGGACAGCTTGCCGCAAGGTGGAATATGAGGACAGAATGGCTATTTCCGCTTTGTATTCGTAATCCAAAAACAGTTTTGCGTTCTTTTGGACAAGGGAGGACAGGTCTCCAACCGCTTTTGCCCTGCTGGTGAGGGAGCCATCCCATGCCACCAAGCCGAATTCTCCGGCCTGTTTTCCTTTAATGCGCGTGCGGTAGAGCCATGATGTTATCGCCTTTGCCCCATGTCCTAGCATCTGCCAGTAGTGGAGAAGGGCTTCATCATCCGAGAAATGATACGGGGAGTCACCGCTCAGATCCCAAAGAACGGGGCCGGCCTGGGTTTCCACAACCCAGAAATGATCCTTTTGCGAGGCGCTGCGAACCCTGTCAAGGTAACACGAGGTGACATAAGGCTTCCTCCCCTGCTCGGGATACTGGAGGATGTAGTGGGATATGCCTAGAACATCGACAGACCTGGCTGTTTTCCAGAAATTGTTCTTCTCGTAGAAAGAGCGGCTGTCAAGCTGGTAGGGGTTGGGGTTGACCGTTGTCATCCTGTTTTCGGGATCAAGTTTCTTGATCAGGGCATTGACCCACCCGATGATGCCTGCCAAATTGTCCTCTGAAAACTCTTGCCAGTCAAGCTGGCAAGGGTATCCCATTTTTATTGGCTCAATCTCTTCCCAGCTGCTGTAGGCAAGAGGGTATTCATCGCTCCATACCCCGTTCAGATTCTCAATGGTCTGATATTTATTTTGAAGCCAGGTTCTGAATTTGCGGAGTGAGTGATTGCACATACAAGCGTTGGCGCAAGGCTCGCTGGAGATAAGCCAGCAATAAAGAGCTGGCTTTGTCGAATATCTCTTGATGACTTCGCTCAGGAAGCCCTCAGCTTTTTCAATAAACACTGGGTCATCATAACAAATCAGCCGCCGGGCTGATTGCTCAGGAGTCGGGGCGCCCAAGTGTGTGCGGACAAGTTCACATTTGTATTTCTTTATCAGCCATTCGGGCTGATAGCATCCCACAAGACTGCTGAATCCACCGAAATTGAGCATGATTCTCATTCCGTGCCGCTCGGCGACATCGAAGATATGATCCAGCATTGTGAAGTCACGAACCCCTTCGGTCCTCTCAATCCTGTCCCATGCCGCCCAGGAGCGGAACATGGTCAGGCCAAGCTGCTTCATTTGAGCGATATCTTTTTCCCACTCGGAAATGGGGACTTCCGTTGCCCTGGCAACCGGCGCGTACATTGATCCGAAAGGGAAAAAATTCTTTTCTTTGTTCTTCATCTTCACTCTCTGCTTGAAACGCGTTTGTCATATTTCATGTTTGTGTCCTGCAAAGGGAATATCCTCTCTCATTTTTTGGCCCGCGCTTTGGCGTCGAACGAGCCTTCGATCTTTTTCTTGCCATTTCTCAGTTTGTAACGCCCGGAATCGAAGTCGACTTCGGCCTCGGCACCGTTTCCAAAGACTGTCTTTTGCGATGTCGAATCCGCTGATAGCATCTCCCATTCAACGATTGGCTCATAGCCGACGGCTCCGTTGAACTCCCATATTGGCTTGAGGCTTGCGATAAAGGCGGCATCCTCCTCGGATTGCTTTTCCGTGAAGGTCCCCCAGTCCATGCTGCGTGTCCTGAGGGCAGGAGGCGCTCCCCAGAGCAGAGCCCATAGGCGCATGTCCCTGAGCTGAGGGACGACGAGGCCGTCCTTGACTACGGCCTGTGCCTTGGGGTCCTGGTTGATCCAGCCCGGGCAGACGAGGCAGTCATGCCAGACCATGTTGTAGAGGGGGATGGCTTTTCCGAAAGAGGAAACCTTGCCATTGAGGATATGCGGAATGACATCGGGCTGCACCGTGTGGCAATAGTCCATTACCGGGATGGCCCAGTCATTTCCCGATTCGCTGCCGACTATGTAATTGCGGTTGTGGCATAATGCGAGAGCCTCAGTCCAAGCCTTCCGCGTCACAGTGCGGGTTGCCGGGTGCTTCGGGTCGTAGCATTCCCTGAGATGCCCAATGCTCCAGCAGTCGAGGTAGAAGCCATCTACGTCGCAATTTTTTTCCGCAAGCCCGTCGAAAGTTTTGCGCATGTATTTTTGAGCCTTGGTGGAACAGAGCCATTCCTGCGGGCCCCCGAGCCACTCGGTTGACTCGTGCTTGATTCCGTCCATGTTCATGACGCCCTCATCGTTTTTGTAGGCGTCGGTGTGCTTGTAGTAATCGACATAGTTGTCATGCAGGAGAAAAGTGTGCCCCAGTTTCCTGATCCCGTCGCGGAGCTTGCGCAGTCCGTCCCAGGAGCCGAGGCGCATGTCGGGGGGCAGCACTTCGGGATGGTTGTAATCGTAGCCGTCGCGGCCCCAGCCGTCGATATGGGCCAATCCCTTTTTGCCGATCCCTGCAAGGGAACAGAGCTTCCGGTAGCGGCGCAGCCCTTCGGAGAAGCGCATGTAGTTTACGCGCGACTGGTGGTTGAACAGGGAAAAGGTGGACATGAACCACATGTGCATGTGCGGTCCGCCGATCAGGCTGTCGACTGTTGGGCGCTCTGCGGCCTTTTCTCGCAGTGTGATTGCCTGTCCCTGCTCCTCTGCGTGCCTGCGATAAGCCTTGGCCAGCCCCATTACGCTGCTTTTTTCAAAGAACTTGTAGTTCATCACCCTCTTGTACTTGAAGCCTCCGAGGCTTGCCTGCCAGTAGGGGTTGACCGAGGCGCCTTTGCGCCCGCCGTCAGAATGAATGCGGAAACCAAGGTCATCGGGAGTGTTTGCCAGTGCTATCAGCGCGGCTCCGTCATTGCACAGTTGCCCCCACCAAGGCATCACGAAAGCTACGCCGACATAGCCCGGCAGCACCATGTTGAGTTCAAGCTTCGAATCCTTGTCAAGCAAACAGCCTTGCCCATATGGCAGGACCAGGTCTCCCCGGGATTTTTCGGGGAAGAGGAAGCCGCGAGGATAGTAGCTGTCGATGATTGACGCTTCGTAGGCTTCGTTGTTGTGGGGCGATAGTTCTACCTTTAGGACGTCCTCCCTGATTGTGAACCTGACCGTAAGGCCGAAGCCCAGGGGCGACCACACGTTGGCCGTATAGGGCCAGCCTGTCAGCGTGACCTCCAGGGAATTTTCCGAAATGCTGTTCCATAGCTGTTTTTTGGCCTCGCGGAACATGAAGGTCTGGTAGGGGCCGCAGTGGCCCTTGACGCCGATGTCGCCCGGGCCGTCTTCGCTCATTTGCCAGACTTTCCCATTTCGCAGGTCGCGCACCGCCAGG
>Ga0154565_1106_pt3 | contig 20263 bp, 19 predicted proteins | sample RifGroF2_FD_105708 | JGI IMG/M metagenome (GOLD analysis project Ga0154565, IMG submission 105708) | Lentisphaerae bacterium GWF2_52_8 | reverse complement strand
GGTGAGACGCCAGCCCTGAAGGCCAAGCCGCATTCCTATAAGACGGCATGCGAAAAGGCATAGAAGCCCTGCCGCCACAGGAAGCCCGTAAAGACCATAAAAGCCGAAAGCCTTGTACAAGGGTAAACTCAAAACAGGGAAATAGGGAGGGTAAAAAGAATAAATTTTTCCTCCGGTTTCCTGAAAGTGATGGCCGCTGCGCGGGAAAAATTTGTGCTCAGGATCGATCCCGGCAGCAGGATAATTTATTTCCAGAGAGCCGTGCTGCGCGATGTTTTCCATAATAATGAATTTGTTGCCGCCATCGGTGGTCCAAAAGACCCCTTGGGGCGTTAGCGCGAGAAAGGTCATCCAGATCAGTGCAGCTGCCGCGATTATGCCCAAAAAGGCTGCTTGTTCCTGCCGCGAATTCATTCTTTTGCCTTGCCGTAATGTATTTTTGCCTTTTGCGTAAGCTCGACGATGAAAGAGCTTTTTGCCTTGGTGTAGGCGATCCTGTCGTTGGGGAATTCGTTGGAGAGCTGCATCTTTAGTTCTCCATAGGCGCGCGCAGACTCGGGGAACTCGCGGAGATAGTCCCGGAAAAGAAGCCTGTCCCAGTGCTCAAAATTTTTTTCGACCATGTGGATGTGATGGGTGCGTTCTCCCTTTTCATTGCGCTTTATGAACCAGGCATAGAAGGGCGGGATGTTCTCACTTCCGATGGGACGCCAAAAATAGTCGTAACCCTGCGACTCAAGAAGGGGGGCTATTGTTTTTCTTGTCTCCTCAAGAGAGGCCACCTCCACAAGGATATCCACTATCGGTTTTGCGGGGAGCCCGGGAACGGCGGTGCTTCCGAAGTGCTCTATCCTCAGCAGTAGTTTTCCAGTCAGGCATGCGAGGAGATGGCGCTTTTCGGCCTCAAAAATTTGAGGCCAAGCCGGATCGTAGGGACTCAGTTTGACGTCTTCCGCCACAACCCTTCTGATTTTTTCCTCCAGCGTCTCCATCCCCTAATGTATTGGAAGCTTGGCGGATAGTCAACCCGTAGCAGTGTGACCATCTTAATCCTGTAACATTTATAATACTGGAGTATTTCAGTTTTTTTATAAAAAGATGGTTTCAAAAAGGATTGCTGCTTATCCTCGGAAACCTAATCTAATTCAGTACAGTTCATAGTTCCAGGGATACGTCTTGTAGCATGCGTTGCCAGATGTGAAACTGCTAAGGTAATCAGCCCTGACGGATTCCGCGTGTCCATCGCAAAAAAGGGTGTTGGCGAAAGGCTCGTGACGCGGATAGACATTGCTAGAAAATGAAGCCTGCCTCCCCATATATGCCCAAGTAGATGGATCGGCTAATGCTGTATGTGGTTCAGTAGTAAGCAAATGGGCACTTGGTTTTTTTAACATGGAAAATTTCAAACCGTTCGGATAAGATTTGCTATAACCCCAGACTGCGCCAAAAGCATTTTGGTTATAGCCGTAGGAGATATCGCCCATATAAGGATAGCCTGACCATATTACCGTCCTGCATGCGTTAGGACACCACCAGACTTTATTGTAAGCGTAAGTGTTTGGCTGGGCTATCTCTTTTTCGTGTAATGATCCCTGGACATATGGCTGGAGTTTAGCGACCCAGCGAATATCGGGACTGGCTTTGTTCGTCGGCATCCAATTATTAAAATCGTTCTCATACATCAAAAATCCCAAGTAAATCTGTCTTGGGTTGTTGAGGCAGGATATTCTTTTCGCCATCTCCCGGGCTTTATTCAGCGCTGGCAGCAGCAATGCCATTAGGATCGAAATGCTTGCAATAACCAACATTAGCTCAATGAGGGTAAACGCTGCGGAGTGCTTTGCTTTAGCGACTATGCCAGGCAGGCCAAAACCCGATAATAAACGTCTTCCCGCCAAAAGAAATTTACATGACAAGATAATTTCTTTTTTAGGATTCATAACGACAATCCTCTTTTTACTGAACCTCTTTACAGGCTCTCTCTTCTGGCTAATGTTTCAGAAAAGCCTCGTACTGTGCGAATATTTGTGCGGCTGTTCCCCTCTCTCCTGGATCTGGCAGGGCCAAGAGTTCTCTTTTTGAAATAGGCGGAGGAAAGACATCCCAAAGGCCCAGTTCCGGCTTGGGATCAGAGCCGCTCAAGAGGCATGAGAGCTCATCGGTTGTCCTAGCTTCGTCCGGCCAGTGTTCAAAGCACGTTTGTGTAAGCCTATTTAATTGGGTATTTTGAGTTGCAGGTGTTGCTGCGAGTCTAAGTTGTGATGTCATGAACTTGGCCAAGAGCTCGATTCTCTGGTGGTCCCATGGATGTTCTCCAGGCGTGACGACGGCCTGAAAGTTCTTTTTTGCGCCGCTCATCTCATAGACAGCTTCGACTTTTCGGGCGTTGCTGTAGAAGCTGTCCATTGGAAAGAGGCAATCCCCCGCTGCTTGGAAGAGCAGGAGCGGTTTAGGTGCATATGCTCCGTAGAGTTGCCACATCTCAAGTTCACCGACTATGCCGGGTATTATGTTGCAATGGCAGTGTTTTTTTTCCTTTCTCGCGATGTAATCGAAACTGCAAGGATAGCCCGATGAGGCGATTGCGGAAAGTTCTGGTGCCAGGGCTGCGAGAAACATGGTGAGTGTTCCTCCTCCGGAATTGCCTGCTGCGGCAATTCGTGCGGGGTCAAAGCGACTGTCCTTAAGAAGCCACTTAAGCCAGGCGATTGTCTCCATCACGATCAAAGCCTGGACGGAATGCCCGTTGGCAAACGGCATTACCGGTTCTAAATGTCCCATGGGCTTCCTTTCACCCTGGCCAATATTATCAGGGACAAGAACTGCGGCTCCGCGTTCAGCCAGAACTTGCGCCGCATCCTGATAAATAGGTGTGAGCTTGCCTTCTAGGCCATGCCCGCAACAGAGGAGGACTAGAGGGAGGGGGCTAGTCCTGTTGTGTGGTAGGTAGAGGTTTGCGCATATGCTGATTCTGTCCCAGGAATGACCTTTAAGGAGTTCGACGTCATAGTATTGCATTTGTAAGCGTTGTACAGGTTCCGCTTTTATGGAGGGAATCCAAGCATCCTTGAACCCAAGGCATGACTTAACTTTCTCAAGAATTTCAGCCCGGTCCCGCAGGGGGTCTCGCAAGGGAATCTGGGCTGCTGCTTTTGCAAAGCGCCGCTCGTATTCGTCAAATAACCTGTCTGTTTCTTTCATCGTGTCATTCCAAATAAATTAATGGTTCAAAACAACTTAAGCTGACGTTTATTTATGAGATTTAAAAGTAACCTATATAAATCATCATTTCTATGATTAAATCTGAATTCACATTCTTTCAAGTGAAGATAAAAAGTGCTTTTATGGATTCCTTTGAACTTGGAGAGTCTAGTTTTTGCAACACCCCAGAAGCTCTCGATGCCGTTGATGTGGCTTTTGCCAAACTCTATGAGCGAGCTTGTGCTGACTTCTTTATCCATACAGTTTTGCCCTCTATCCTTCATAAAAATCCCCCCTTATTGAGTTACTATATAGCTTTACATTCGTTTTGGTACTAGGGCAGGTAGGCGCCAGCCTTGCGAAGCTGCTGTCTCAGGCGGTCAGTGTCAAGCTTGTGGACATTCCCATCTTTTGCGGCTGAGATGGCGGCGGCTGTTCCGGCGGCCTCGCCTGTTGTCAGACAGCATGCCATAATGCGGATACTTCCATTCACCAAGCGATCTGTGGATATGCAGCGGCCTGCCACCAAGACGTTGTCCAGCGTTTTGGGCGTGAGGCAGCGGTATGGGACGCCATAACTCTCTCCTTGTCCAAGTTGTTTTATTTCGGTTTCATTACGTTTTTTCAGTTCCTCGATGCTTTTTGTGACGCTCTTTTTTGCGTCTTCCTTGGAGCCATGCACATCAATGTTGTACGCATTCCTGCATATTTCGTCCGGGAAGCTTTGGCGTGACAGATAATCGTCCAGTGTGAGAACATAGTCTCCGCTTATTCTTCTGGTTTCGCGCACGCCAAGGAGCGCGCCGGTCGCAGCCAGAAACGAATTGGCAAAAGCCGGGTGGTATTCGGCAAAGGCGTCACGATATTGCGCCACTTGCTTTCGTCCATGTATAAGCGCCTTTGAGACGCTGTCGGGATCAGTGTTGTCAACATCGAAGACGTGGCCGGTATTGAACCCGTAGGTACGCGGCCCTATTTGCATGAAGCACGAATGCAAATCCACTATCAGCGGATAACGTCCGGATTTGATGGCCTTGTGAACGGGACTTTCGGGATCGTAAAAATGTATGCTCGGTCCGGAGTTCAGGGCGTATTCATCCACGTTGCTGATCACGAAACAGTGGGTGGCCGGTTGCAACGCGCCGTGTTCGTCCCCCTTTTTGAAGGGAGCCCCGGCCATGGCTGCCAGGTCGCCGTCGCCAGTGCAATCTATATAGACTTTCGCCCGGTAAGCGCTCAATCCGGCCTTGTTGGAGACAAGCAGTGCCTCAATTCTTCCCTTATCCGACATTTCGACTGAACAAAGCTGGCTATGGAATTGGATGCTTGCTCCCGCCTTGCTCACAAGGTCGTCGTAAATCCGCTTAAGCAGTTCCGGATCTATGGCTGGCGCGCTGAGAGAATAAGATGCGGTATGTTTTTTGAGCAAGGGCATTCCGCCGCACAAGCCAAGGCGGACCTGTTCTGCAATGCCGCGGGCAATGATATCCCGGCCGTCGTCATATCCGCAAAACCAGGGAACCAAGCCCAGCGTTCCCATGCCGCCAAGAGCTCCTGTCCTCTCGATCAACAGTGTTTTTGCGCCTCCCCTTGCCGCTGCGGTGGCGGCGGCAGATCCCGCAGGGCCTCCCCCAACAACGATTACAGCGTAGTCGTTATTCAAGGCAATTGAGCGCTCTTTCAATCTGTATTTTTTTGTCCTTGCAGACATGTCTTTCTCCTCCGATTAGTTATTGTTCAATATTCTAAATTATATGATTGAATAAGGAGGGAATGTTATTGAAAAATCTGCTATTTCAGCGTAATTTTAAACTATGATTAGGGAGCCGACACAAGAATTTAGAGAGCTTGCCCGGACATACGCGCGGCTTTTTCATTGCTCAGTATGCTACCATGATTACAATGGCGAGTTGGGAAAAGTCGCGGACATTTCTCTCCGCCACCACTACGCATACCGCTTTTGCCAGGCAGTGACAAAACACACACGCTTGGGGGTGAATTGCGTGAACTTTGATTTGAATGAAGTCAGGAACCGTTTTTCCTCCGGGCAAAAGTCCCTGATAAAAATATGCCATGCCGGAGTCTTGGAGTTTGTTGCTCCTGTTTTTTCGGAAAGCAGGCTCTGCGGATGCGTGTTTCTCGGCCCCTTCAGATGCGAAAACCCCGGAGGAATTCCCGGGGCGATGTTTCAGAAAGCATCAAAGGAATTGCCTTTGCCGGCAAAAACCTGCGCCAAAACCCTTCCCAAAATCAATAACCGCGAACTCGATGACATGATAAACATGGTACAACTTTTAGCAAACAGGCTTGGCACCCTGATAGATTCATTGAACAGGGGCTGTCTCAAAGGCCAGGAATATTCCGTACGGATCCCGTATTTCATAAACCGTGAGTTCAAAAATAAAATATCAATCACTGATCTCGCAGAATTTCTGTCCCTGAGTGTCTCAAGAACCAGCAGGCTCGTAAAGCTCAACACGGGAAAGAGCTTTCCCTCGCTTCTTGCAGGGAGGCGCCTGGAGCATGCCAAATTCCTCCTTGAGAACAGCTCTTTTAACATGGAGATGATTTCCAGGCATTGCGGGTTTTCCGATTCCGCGTATTTCTTCAAGATGTTCAAGGATTCCCAAAAAACCACTCCCTCCGAATACCGAAGAAAGCTAAAACGCAAAATTCCTTTACTTTTGGCCTGAGGCTGTCTGCTTCTTGCTTTCTGGCGGCGACTTGCTATTTTCTCCTTTGTCTGAACCCAAGGGGAAGCAAGGCATGAAGGCAGACTCCAAAAAGAGTATAACGCGGATTTTTGATGCGGAACTTTTTCCTCCCTTCAAACTCATAAGCATTGTTGATTATCCTCTGGGATCTCATGGCGGGGAGCCGCACACGCACGATTTTTTTCAGACGCTGCTTGTCATTTCCGGCAAGTTCAGCATTTCCGGCAAGACGGGCAAGGAAGAAATAATCGGAGCTTCCGAGCTTCTTGTGATTCCCAAAGGAGTGCCGCACACATGGGACTCCAAAACCCGTTGCAAGCTGCTTCAGATATGCTCGGCCCCCATGCTTGGGGAGGATTTTGGCGAAATGGCGCTTCTTTTTGGAACACGACCCTCTGACGACTGGGTCAAGCTACGCCTTGAGAGCAGGGATCTAAAGCGGATTTGCTCGGTGCTGGGGGATGAGCTGGATGCTACTCTCCCCGGCTCTTCCACAATCATTCACTCATCAGTGATGGAACTTTTGGCGAGAGCCTTCAGGCTATTTTCTGCAGGAATGCAGCTCTCTTCTCCGGGGAAAAAGAATGAGGGAAAAGCTGAGGATATGTTTGGGCGGTCGCTGGATTATATCCGCTCAAATTACCGCCGGAAAATCACACTTGAAGAGCTGGCGGCAAATTCCTTCCTGGGGCTTAGCCGTTTTTCCGAGCTGTTCAGGCGCCACGCCGGCTGCTCTCCCATGCATTACGTCATAGGATTCAGAATGAAGAAGGCTCGGGCTCTGCTGTCCTATTCGGATATGTCGGTTTCTGAAGTCGCGGAGTATCTTGGTTTTGATTCGGTCCACTATTTCAGCAATGCCTTCAAAAAATTTTACGGGCACGAGCCTTCCAGGCTTTTCCGCCGCAGATAAAAGCAAATTTTTAGTCCTTGTCTGTAGGAAGCTTTTTTCATAAAATCGCAAGAAATCGCAAATACTTCGGAATTAATCCCAAAGACAAATCCCTCAATTCCCCGTATAATCAATCGTAACAACAAAAGACGGGGACATGTCTATGAACTCACAGGAAGTCAAGGATTATGCGATCGAGTGCGGTGCGGATCTCGTGGGAATCGCCAATATCGAAAGATTTGCAGGGGCTCCGCTGCAATCCGATCCCCTTCAGGTAATGCCCGAGGCGAAATCGATGGTCGTGGTAGGCTTCCGTGTTTTCCGCGGATTCTACCGGGGAATAGAAGAAGGGACTCTTTTCCAGAACTATTCCTCGATGGGCTATGCCGCGATAAATCACGTACAGATGCCGATGATGCTCTGGAAATTTGCAAGGATGTTCGAGGACGAGGGATACGAGGCGATTCCGTTTCCAAACGAGTTTGCCTGGTGTGCAATGAACACCGGCACTGGTGAGCTCAAAAAGGATTGGAGCCGCCCTGTGGCTCCCGGCAAGGCTGCACCTGACGTCTTTATCCATATGAGGATTGCCGCCTATTGCGCCGGACTTGGGGAAATCGGCTGGAGCAAGGTTTTCCTCAATCCCACCTACGGGCCGCGCGTAAGGTATGGAGCATTGCTGACGGAAGCAGAGCTTGAACCCGACCCTCTCGTTGAGCCGGGAACGATTTGCGACAGGTGCATGTGCTGTGTCAAAGAATGTTCCGGAAAGGCGATCAGCGCAACGGAATCCGTAAAGGTTACGGTGGCTGGCAAACAGCTTGAATGGGGCAAGCTTGATGAGTACAAGTGTTCGCTGGCATTCCAAGGGGGGCGCGACGACGTGGCTCCCGATGGTGAGGAAAAGGGAACGGCGCCTGGTTACGCTGACTACCGCGCAAAACCCACCGCATTTAATCCCTTCATTGCGAGTCCTGGACCCAGATATGAATACGGAAGGGCTCTTGAGGGGGCCAGGGGCTGCGTGCGTGCGTGCATGATCCATCTCGAACAGCAAGGAAAACTCAAAAACAAATTCAAGGCACCCTTCCGCCGCCGCAAGCCGTGGAAGCTGGAGGCCGAATGAGTTTGGGAGTGAGGTATTGCAATGATTAAGTTTTCCGTGGGATACCAGTTGCCTGAGGAGTCAGGGCAAAGCCTTGTTGCGGCGGTCACAAAATACCGTGAACACGTAGCGGAACTCTATTTCCCGTGGCTGGACTTCAGGACTTGCCGTGCCTCCTTGAACGAGAGAGACGGCTTTGTTGACTGGTCGGCGCAGGAGACACTCGAAAACGATTTGAGGACTGTAAAGGATATGGGCATTAAGCTGGACATCCTTTTCAATGCCAATTGCTATGGAGCGGAGGCCACCTCAGTCAAGCTGGCTAACCGCGTGAGTTCGATACTTGAATATCTCGACGGAAAAATCGGAGGTGTGGACATTGCAACTACCACTTCTCCGGCGATAGCCCATGTGATCAAGGCTTCCTTCCCTAAGATCGAAGTGAGGGCCTCCGTCAATATGAAGATCGGCACGGTAAAGGGGATGCAGTATATTGCGGATCTTTTCGATTCGTTTCATATGCAAAGGGAGTACAACAGGGATTTCGGGAGGATAGCGGAACTGAAGGATTGGGCGGACAGGAACGGGAAAAAGCTTTTGCTCCTCGCCAACAGCGGCTGCATGAGGGAATGTTCCGGCCAGATTTTTCATGACAATATGGTCGCGCACGAATCTGAGATCGCTGGGACGCGGAATATCAGCGGCTGGCTGCCCCATGCCTGTTGGCGTCATTTGAAAACGCGCGAAAACTGGGTGAGCATACTTCAAAATACCTGGATAAGGCCCGAGGATATTGATAACTATGAGCCGTATTTTGACACGGTCAAGCTTGCGACAAGGATGCATTCGAATCCTGCAATGCTTATCCACGCCTACGCCTCAAGGAAACATTACGGCAACCTTCTTGACCTTTGCGAACCCGGTTTCGGCCCGGCCTTGCATCCCTGGGTTATTGACAACTCGAAATTCCCGTCCGACTGGTTCGAAAAAAGCAGTTCCTGCAAAAAACAGTGCCACAATTGTTCTTATTGCGAGTCGGTGCTTGAAAAGGTCCTTGTGAAAGCTGGCGCGTAGCGGTGATGGTTCCTTCTCACCAGTTCAGACAGTATATGTAGTTGGGGTTTTGCATATAAAAGCCATATTGGTGCCATTCAACGTGAGCATCAAAAAACACAGCATTGCTTCCCCCGTTATGGCGGATTCCCTGATTAGTTCCCACTGCGTCAATTCGAGTTTCTCCGCTCCATGTTCCCATTCTAGTGTCACCTATGATATAGGATTTGCTGGGTATCTTCAGGACATATTCTTTTTTCGTATATGCAATACTTGACTGGTCTAGCCCCCAGCCGGTATAATCGCCAAGCAAATATCCCATTGATTTTGTAAGCCTTGTATACCCATAATGGGAGGCATGCCCATCATGGTATACGCTGCTTTCTTTATCAGGCTCGCCGGGACAGCGCAAAATCCTTAGTTTTGTGTTCTGGTATTTTGATGCAGTTCCTATGTTGAAATAATTTTTTTCTACCCACAATGACCAGAAACAATGATTTTCCGGGCCAGGAATATAAGCTTGTATAAATGGCATGAAATATCCGTTATTGTCTGTTGTGTAAGCAAAAAATGGCATGTATAACTGCCTCAGATTTGAGGCGCATTGTATTTTTTTTGCCGAATCCATTGCCGATTTTAAGGCTGGCAGGAGGATTGAGCATAAAATGCCAATGATTGCTATTACCACAAGCAGTTCTATAAGGGTGAATTTTTTCCCCATTCCCATTCCCCTAGAATGTGATGATGTCATGGCTGATCCCAGCTTGTCCGTACCTTATCAATTACCTCAAAGTTGTCAAGCCTGGCACCGAACGCTATGAGTTTCCTCCGCAGTTCAACACCGTCGATTTCAAAGACCTCCTTCTTGTCTTTGACAGAGATTGCCGCAGCCATTCCCGCGGCTTGTCCGATTGAGCAGACAACGGGCATGATGCGAAGGCTGCTGTTGACATAATGGTCAGCAGAAACGCACCTCGACCCTAAAAGCAGATTGTCGACATCCCTTGCAACGATAGAACCGTAAGGGATTTCGTACCAGTCATTCTCAGGCATCTCTCTGTAAGTGCAACCTTCGCCTTTTGAGCTGTGAATATCCACTCCGTAATGAACGCGCGCGATTGCGTCAGGAAATTTTCTGAGCGCATCATAATCCTGAATTGTCAGATAATATCTTCCATAGACGCGCCTGCTTTCTCTCACGCCAATCGTTGACGCTATCGAATGCAGTTCGGAGTTTTCGTAGCCGCGTATCGAGGCGCGCATGAAAAGAAAGAGTTCGCGCACCTGGGCCCGCCCTTCTACTTCTGCCTCGGAGAGCTCTTGCGCCTTCAAGGGATTTTTACCGCAAATCCGCGTCGCGTTGAAATAGGCGTTGCCGGGGGCTTCTTCGGCATATCCTGTCCATATTACGTCACGGGGGTTGTGAGTGATACGGCCAGACTCCTTGGCTTTTTTGTATAGCTGATTTATTTCATCGCCTGCCGCACGTTTATCGTGCGCGGAGACACCAGACATTCTGAAAAACAATGTCATTGGCTGGCAGTCTCCTGTCTTGCCGTCTCCATACTCATACTCACATCCGGCTTTGGCCGCGAGGTCTCCATCCCCTGTGGAATCAATAAACACTTTTGCCTTGATGGCGGAAAGCCCATCTTTGCCCAAAAGTATGATTGCCGATATTTTGTTGTTTTCTTTTACCACGTCAAAGAGCGTGTGATGATAAAGAAGTTTGACTCCGGCTTCGAGACAGAGGTCTTCGGCGGCAAGCATCGCGGCCTCCTTTGAAACAATCGCCAGGTCTCGCCATTCACTCAGGTCAGGAGTTATGGGCTGCGAGCTTTTCGGCAAGTAGCGGCGCATGGCCTTGATCCAGTCACCCAGGATAGGCTTGTCAAGCGTTTTATGATTGATATGGTTTGGCATGAAAGGCTGGACTTGGCCAGCATAAGACATGCCGCCCAGCTGGCCATTTTGTTCGATCAACACTGTTTTGGTACCATTTCGTGCAGCACTTACGGCGGCGCCGATTCCGCCTGGACCACCCCCTACAACTATGACCTCTGCTTCATCAACAAAGGGAATATCCTGTTCAAAAGAATATCTCATTTTAATCTTGCCTTCTTTCTCGTTGGAATATTGGGACTGCATGTTTTGAATCTTGCATAAATCATACAACTTTTTCCAAGGGAATGATAGTAGTGGAATCGGCTAAAAAATTTGCAAAATCAGCTATCAAGCACTATTCTGACAACGAAATAACAGGGTTCATCATGCTAGATATTCCGGAAGAGGCAGTAGCTTGTTTTGAGAAATGGTCGAAGACCAAAGTAACCGTATATGAGTTTGAGCCTATCTTTTATCTTTCCAAACCCCAAAGATTTATGCATTGCAGTAAAGAATGTTCCGAACTAAAGAAAAGGCATTTGAAACATTGTGTTGATTTTGACTTTACTGGATACAAAGCCAAGAAATGGGATTACCCTGATGGATGTGTAAAAATTTGTCATGCCGGATTCCTTGAATGGATCATGCCGGTCTGCTTTAAAGGGAAAATGCTGGCGCTTTTGATGGCGGGACTTCGTTATGCCCCGGATGCGATTCCGCAGTCTATCCCGCGCTATGACACCGCCTTGCCAAAACTGAATATCCGCTTTCCGCAAATAAAAAAAACTGGCGGGGAAGAGATTCTTTTCATCATGGAAGGGCTGCGCCAGCTTGCGGCCCGCCTGACCCAATGGGTTGAGTCCATCCAGGATAATCAGAATTGGCAGACAACATTAAAGCGTGATGAGTTGATCCTGTTTTTGATAAAGCAAAACTGCCGGGGCAATATGAGTCTGGCGTCTTTGGCTCAAAGTTTACACTTGAGCTCAAGCCGGACGGCGCATCTCGTAAAGGAGCTGACGGGGAGAAACTTCAAGGAACTGGCAAATGAATATCGTCTGGATTATGCGTCAAAACTTCTGCTTTATTCGGGAGAGACGATTGGGCAGGTTGCCGAAGCGTGCGGCTATGAGAATGTGCCTCATTTTCACAGGTCGTTTAAGAGACGGTTCCATATGACGCCATTGAAGTATCGGAGAAAAACAAATCCTTTTTGATTGCAGCAGGCTTATGGTTTCAGAAGAGCAAATAGCGCAAAAGGTCAAGTACGGCAGCGACGGCTATTGAGGCCACGATGACCAGCCGGCTTGCCGTCAGGATATTCTTGGGGCGGGCTTTGCGCGCCGGGAAATTCAGGATCGGGTATTCGCTTTTTTCTCCCTCGTAGTAGTTTGTACCGCCAAGCCTGATGCCGCAGGCGCCAGCAAAAGCGGCTTCATACCAGCCTGCATTGGGACTCTTGTGCCGTGAATGTTCGCGGAAGCCTGTCGAGGCGGCGGCACCGGCGTTTGCGCGGACAAGGAGAGCGGCAAGGCATATACAGGGGATTGCGAAGAGGCGAGCCGGGAGATAGTTAAGAAGGTCATCGAAGCGGGCTGCCGCCCAGCCGAAGCAAAGATATTTCTCGTCCTTGTGGCCAATCATGGAATCGAGCGTGTTTGCGGCGCGGTAGACGAAGGCGCCCGGGAGCCCAAAGACTGCAAAGAAAAAGAGGGGCGAAATGATGCCGTCGCCGAGACTTTCGGCAAGTGTTTCCACAGAGGCACGCGAAATCTCCTGGCGGGAAAGAGTTGCAGTGTCGCGTCCCACCAGCATCGAGAGCCTTTTCCTCGCCTCGCAGATATGGAAAGAGACCAGTTGCCGCAGAACCGGCAGGACATGCTCCTGAAGCGAACGCAAGGAGATTGTCAGCGAGGCCGCAGCAGAAAGCGCAAGCGTTGCCAGCAAGGGATTTGGGATGAATTTGCAGATCAGGGATTGCAGCGCCCACCCGATGCCTCCCCAAAATGCCAGCATGAGGAAGACCAAGAGCACCCCTGCAATTTTTGCCGGGAAGCCGGTCTTTGCATAAAGGATTTTTTCAAGAAGGGAGGCCATGCGCCCCATCCAGACGGTGGGGTGGAGCCTGGCTGGAGGCTCTCCCACAAGGAGATCAAAGAAAAGCGAAAGGCAGCATGAGATCAAGGTTTTCCTCCCTCTTTTCAAAAGAGTTAATGTACATTGGAGGAAGGATGATGCAATTAGGGCGTTTTTGCGTTTGGCAAGGAGGCTTTGCCGCGTTATATTCATTTTCCTAATGTCGTCAATGAGAGAAGCTACGCAAAGGGCCCGGACCCGCCTCCGGATACGCATGGCAAGCTGGCTCATAGCCGCTCTTGTCATGGTTGTTTTTTCCCTGCTTCCTGAGCTGGTGGCTGCACCGAGTGTTTCACGCGGCAGGATAAGCATAGGCTTTTCTCTGCGGCTGTTCCGTTTTTCCTGGGGGGAATTTTCCTGCTTCGTTGAGAATCCCGACCCCACGCCGCACAAGATCATGGTCAGGGTGCTTGCCGGCGACGATAATTTTGGCCAGCAGCAGACGAATGTTTTTTCAGACATGCTCGTAATCCCTCCGCAGACCGAAATGAATTACCGCAGTCCGATAATGGTTGAGACCGCGGAGTCTTATCGTGTGGAGGTCTTCATTGACGGCCGCCAGCAGGGGACAAGCGAGGAACTCCTCATAAAGACGATACCCTCCAAAAGTACCCAGATAGCGATTCTTGACGAGGGCGAAGTCAGCATCGGAGCCTATACCCAGCTTGATTCTTTCAAGAATGAGTATTTTTCGTGCACAATGAACAGCCGGACCTTGCCTGAGCAATGGGAGCTTCTTGCGCCATTTGCCGCGATAGTCGTGATGCAGCCGGATCTTTCGCAGTACAGTTCCAGGCAGGTCAGGGCGTTCGTCGACTACGTGAGACAAGGGGGCACCGTTATCTTTGCCGACCCTGCAGCACTCTTCAAATTGGCGGAGTCCCCATGGGCGGAATTGCTGCCTGTCCGTCCGTTGAAGCTCAGGAAGGTGTGGGACATTCCCTCGCTGGCCGCTTCTTCGTTCCTGTCCGGCTTCAAGGGATGGCCTGAGCCCGGGGTGGACTTTTTGGAATCAGAGGCAAAAGGGCAGGGGATTGACCTGCTTCGTCATGAGGGTTTTCCCCTCTTCCGCTGGAAGAAATACGGACTTGGCATCTGCCGCTTTTCGGCGATTCCAATTGATGAAAAAATTTTCAAGGACCCGAAGGAAAGGGCGAATCTGCTTCACTTCCTCCTCGGAACGCAAAAGCTTTGCCCTGAACCGGAACGTTACAACTCCTGTCTCGACGAGATGACCGGTTTCCCCATTCCCCGGGCAGGGGTCTTGCGCTCGATATTCATTTCGTATTTTATTATTCTTGGGGTGCTTCTGTCCGGCGGGCTTTACACGCGGAAAACGGGCATTGCCTGGGTGGCCTCGGCTCTCGCCGCAATCCTTATGACTTTTTACGTGCTTGATCGAGCCAAAGCCGAAGTGCGCCAGAAGGGTAAGATGCTTTCGATGATAGATTTCAGCGTTTATGGGGGAGCAACGACGCCAACGGAAACCTACTGCTCGATTTTTTCGGATTCCAATGCGGTTCTTGACCTTGGCGCAGCATCGGAAAACACCCTTCTTTCCGGCATCCCGCCAAATACAAATTCCTATATCCCAATTTTCATGCAGGGCCTCAATATGTCCGACGACGGGACTGAGGGGCGTTCCCGTAAGCAGTCCAGATTCAAGATAGCGAAGAAACTGGACATTCAGCGCCTGCCAAATGGGCTTGCCATTCTTCCGAGCCTGAATATCAGCACAAATACGACCCGTCAGTTCAGGCTGCAGGGAACCCAGAATCTCAAGCCTGTCTCTTGGGAACAGCCAAAGCTTCTTTACGGCAAGGACGGACCGCTTATGGCGCCGTGGCAGGTTCCGGCAGGAATCAAGTTTGACCAGGCCTTCCTCCTATTCCCGGGAGGACTCAGGCAGCTTGCCGGAAACGGCAGGACGCTTAGCGACAGCGGGAAGGAAACGGGTTTCCAGCCGGACAGTCTTCTCAGGGAATTGCAGGGCTGTCTTGAATACGCTTACAGGACTCCGTCGCCCTGTCTGGCTCTTGTGGACAAGAATCCCTCCCCTCCCTTGGAAATTCCGGGAGGCGCAAGCTGTCAAGGCCGCCGCATAACTCTTTTCCCGCTCAGCGAAAGCTGCACGGAAGAGAATATTGTAATCGACAGGAAGCAGGTGCTGCTGACTCCCGGCGATTCTCCGACAGGGATGATAATGGATGGCAACCGTTTCAAACAGAACCCGAACATAAACGGTGCGATGAGCTATTCTTTCAAGTTTGCGCTTCCTCCGCAGTTTTCCTCGATTGAACCCGAGGAGATCGTCGTGAGGTTTGATTACCGTTCACAGGGAGGCGGCATCACAGTCCGGCCCCTGCTGCTGCTTCAGGCGGAGCAGAAAAACCTTGCCGATGACGAAAGGGACTCTCTCTCAGGCAGCGCGGGAACAGAAACAGCCAAGCCCGGAAAGCCGGCGCCAAAAAAACCTGTTCCGGCAAGCAAGCCGCCGGTCAAAAAGGCTGCCCCGAAAGTTCCCGTGCCTCCTCCGTCGAATCTTCCCCCTTCTATAGCCGGAAAGGAACTCTCTCCCGGGGTTTTCGTATTTAGCGGGGCCGACCTTAAGCGCGTCATAAACCCGAGCACCGGAACAGGTGTGCTGATGCTTGACGCGCAGGAGGGCGAGGGCGGAATATCGGAGACTCAAAGGCTTCGCGGCGTGGACAAATGGGAGCCTGTGGACTTGGGAGTTTCGCTAAAGGGTCGCCTGCCTGCGGGCGTGGCTCCTTTCACCTACTGATTACGAGATGGATGGAAAGACGGAGAATCTTATGATACGCACGGAAAAGCTTACCAAGAAATTCGGGGCCGAACGCGGGGTCTTTGATGTCAATCTTTCCGTTCCGGAAGGTTGCATCTATGGTTTTGTCGGGCATAACGGCGCGGGAAAGACAACCACGATCAAAATACTTTGCGGGCTTCTGAAGGCAGACTCGGGGCAATGCTTTATCGGGGATCTCGAAGTCTTGCCGAAAAACATTTCGAAGATCAAACAGCGCATAGGGTACATGCCCGATATCACTGGGGTCTACGAGCAGATGAGCGTCTGGGAGTTCCTGGACTTTTACGGGGCGGCCTTCAAAATTGCGCCAAAGCTCCGCAAGAAGCGCATAGAGGAGGCCCTTGAACTGACAAAGTCAACGCAAATGCTTGACTACCAAGTGGCCTCCCTTTCAAGAGGCATGAGGCAGCGCATCGGTCTGGCCAAGACCCTGATTCACGATCCCTCGGTCCTGATTCTGGACGAACCTGCCGGAGGGCTTGACCCCAACGCCCGCATTGAGATGCGCCAGACGATCGAACGCTTGCGCAAGCTCGGAAAGACTATTCTGCTCTCAAGCCATATCCTGCCCGAACTTGCCTCCGTCTGCGACCTGGTTGGAATCATTTCGAAGGGATGTCTCATTGCGCAAGGGACCGTTCAGGAGATCAGTCGCCAGATACAGGAAAATCTGATCATTCAGATTACCGTCGATTCCGATATGGGGCCCGCAGAGGAACTCCTCCACCGGATAACCGGTGTCGAAAATATCAGGCGTGCGGACAAGAATGAGTTCAGCGTAACCTTTACGGGAGCCCGCGACCAAGTCGGCAGTGTCCTGCGCCTGCTTGTTGAGAATGGCGTCAAGGTGCGCTGGTTCGCGGAGAACGAGGCCAACCTTGAGGAGGTCTTTATGGATCTCACGACCAAGACGGAAAAAGCCGGCAAAGGGAAGGGCTGACGGATAATGCGTTTGTTCAACAACCCTATTTTCCAGCGGGAGTTTGTCTCCACCGCGCGTTCCTGGAAGACCAATTTCCTTGTCTGGGGCTTCCTTCTCCTCCTCGCTGGCGTCATGCTGATGCTTTGGCCGGAAAGCGGGATCCATTCGGTTGTTTCTGAGGGGAGCAAGATGATCTTCTGGCTCTTCTTCAACCTCAATCTGACCCTTATGATATTGATTGTCCCGGCCTTTTCGGCAACGAGCATCACCTTTGAAAAAGAGAACGACACCTATCCGGCTCTTTTCACCACGCTTCTGACGCCGCTGGATATCGTTTTTGGAAAGCTTTCTGCTGCGGTGCTCATGCTTGCCATACTGGTGCTGCTCTCAATGCCCATTGGGGCGGTCTGCGCACTTACCGGCGGGGTTTCTCTGATGTTGATCTTCAAGGTGATGTCGCTGATCATGGTCGCCGCACTCACCTATGGACTGATCGGGCTGGCGTGCAGTTCCTTCTGCAAGCGGAGCAGTTCGGCGATCCTGCTTAACTACGTGTTCATCCTGCTTCTGGCCGGGGCTACATGGCTGCCTTCCGCCCTGCTGAAGAACCTGCTTGGCTTCAACGAGGTCTGGCTCCTGCTCCGCAACCTCAGCCCCTATGACGCTCTTTGGTATCTGCTCTATCCGGACAATTACAGGATGTCCCTTGACGTACAGTTTTCAATGCCCAGCCCCTATCTTGTCTACCTTTGCGGCTCAGCGCTGATTTCGGCGCTTGCCCTTCACACCTTTTATCGCAAGATACTCCGCCCATCCTCGCAGGCAAAAGCCCAAGAGGGCGAGTTTTACACAGGCGGCAGCCAGGCAATCAAGAGGAAGCTGAGCTGGCCTTTTTACCTTCTTGATCCGCTGAAGCGCAAAAAGCCCATCGGACGTTTTTCGAATCCGGTTTTTGTCTCTGAGATGAGAAGCAAGCTTTTCGCGAATCCGCGTTTTGTGATCCGCACGGTTTCCGGCATCTTCATCCTGAGTTTGATCCTCCTGACGCTGATCTCCTTCCAGTTCGGAGACCTTTTGAGGGCGGACACGGTGCGCATGGTGGCAATCGTATTCCAGATTGGCGTGGTGGCGATGCTGGCCCCCGGCGTCAGCAGCGGCCTCATAACCGATGAGATCACGTCCGGCACCCTTACGGCGCTGCGGATGACACAGGTCAAACCTTCCGCGATGATCTTCGGCAAGCTTCAGGCGACGTTTTTCTACGCGATGATCTTCATCGTGAGCAGCCTTTTTGTGCTTTTGGCCATGGCCTATCTGGAGCCGCAGGATGTCTTTCCCGAGGGTTCCTTCTTTAGTTCCGTATGGTGGAATGAGGTGCTTACGCGGGCGAAGGACCCGGAATGGGTTCAGCGCGTATGGGGGACCTACTACAGGCTGGTGGTCTGGATAGGGATACTGCTTTTGAGCACGATAAGCTTCCTGACGGGCGGGCTCTTTGCATCATCGGTGTCGCGGACGACAAGCATGGCAACCGCTATTTCCTACGCGCTGACCTCCATTATCTGCCTCGTCACCTTTGCCCCGCTGCTGCTTGCTGAACGGCTGCCCCATGGCGTCTCGGCTCTCATCCTTTCCTTCAACCCGGTTGCGGCGGCGATGCAGGCGACAAGCGACGCCGCTTTTGTCGAGTACCCCGGACTCTGGCAGCACAATATCATGGCACTGGGCGGCCTGACTCTCTTCTTTTTGGCGGCCGCCATTGCGCGTGCGTGGCAGCTCTTCAACAGGCAGGATTGATTCTGGCGCCGGATGGGTATTCGGCACGTTTTTTCTGAAAGCATCAATGTATATTTTCAAATGAAGGGGAACTCTCATGGGCAAGTTTATTCTTATTGCAATCGGGGGATTTCTTGCGTTGCTTATAATGGCTGCGGCCTTTGTAATCAGCGTCCGCAACGGGCTTATCACCCGCGACGAGACAGTCAAGACAGGCTGGGCTGAAATAGACAACCAGCTCCAAAGGCGCGCCGACCTCATCCCGAATCTTGTGAACACGGTCAAGGGTTACGCGGCGCACGAAAAAAATATTTTTGAGACAGTGGCCGAAGCGCGCGGCAAGCTCATGTCCGCCCAAGGGCCGCAACAGAAGGCCGAGGCTGGCGCAGCACTTGATGGCGCGCTCGGACGCCTGCTCGCCATAGCGGAAAACTATCCGATGCTGAAAGCGGACACGAACTTCATTCGCCTACAGGATGAACTTGCCGGGACAGAGAACCGCATCTCGGTGGCGCGCACGCGCTACAATGCGTCGGTGCTCGATTTCAACGCGGCGATCCGCCGTTTCCCGGGAAGCGTCTTTGCCCCAAGCCTCGGATTTGAATCGGCCCAATACTTCCAGGTTGAAGACAGGGCGAAAGTCGCCAAGCCCCCGGAGGTCAAGTTCTAATGGCGCGCTTTCTGACAAGGGAAGAGGAGCAGCGTGTCATTGAGGCAATACGCCTGGCCGAAGCCAAGACTTCCGGCGAGATCAGGGTACACGTCCAAAAACGCGTCAGCGGCGGGGACATAATGCATGCCGCCAAGCACAGATTCGACAAGCTTGGCATGAGCAGAACAGAGCTCCGCAACGGCGTCCTCATTTTTGTGGCCACTGATGATCGGGAGCTCGCTATCATAGGCGACAAGGGCATCAATGAGCTTGTTCAGGAAAGCTTCTGGGATGATACCGTCAATGTTATTCTTGGCCATTTTAAAGCCAAAGACTTCATAGGCGGTATCGTGGCTGGCATAGAAACAGCCGGCAAAGCGCTGCAAGAGTACTTCCCCCGCAAAAAGGACGACAAAAACGAGCTCTCCGACGAGGTGAGTTTTGAAGCTTAAACTTTGCGCATTCCTGCTGGCCTGCTTCCTTCCATTCTTTGCGGCAAAGGCCGAACTCCCCGTTCCAACCCTTGCAGGCCGCGTCACTGATCTCGCCGGAATCTTGTCGGATACAGACAAGAGCCATGTCGAGGACGCCATCCTCGCGCTCGAAAAGGCAAGTGGCGGGCAAATGGCGATTCTCATCATCCCCTCGCTTGAAGGGGATTCCCTTGAGTCTTTCAGTATCCGTGTGGCTGAAAAGTGGAAGATCGGCTACAAGGGCAAGGATGATGGTGCAATCCTCATTGTCAGCCGCGATGACCGGAAGATCAGGCTTGAAATCGGCTATGGCTGGGAGGGACAGGTAAATGATGCCCGGGCCGGGGACATCATCAGGGGGATGGGGCCGTTTTTCAAGGAAGGCAACTATGCTGGCGGCTTCCTTTACGCTGTCGGGAAACTTTCACAATTCCTTGGCGGAGGCCCGGCTCCTGATTTGGGGAAGTCTTCGGAGACTAAAAGGTCGGTGTTGGCTTTTTTTGCGTTTTTTGTCCTTGTTGTTATTTTTGTTTTCATGTTTAATCATATCTCCCCCTCCGGCCGCACTTATGGAGGTAGCTGGGGTTCTGGAGGCCGTGGTGGCGGCGGAGGATTTGGCGGAAGTGGC
>Ga0154565_1115_pt1 | contig 20293 bp, 13 predicted proteins | sample RifGroF2_FD_105708 | JGI IMG/M metagenome (GOLD analysis project Ga0154565, IMG submission 105708) | Lentisphaerae bacterium GWF2_52_8 | reverse complement strand
CACAGTAATCGTTCCATCGCGGAGTCCGGCGATAAGCGCCTGCCGATCCTCCTCGGAACGCAAGGGCGGGTTCATCTTGTAATTGGTGTCGAAATGTTTAATGAACTCGTCGGTAAGCGTAAGGTGGTGGGGCGTCACTTCGCCGCTGACAAGCACACCCTCTGCGCGGGCCTCGCGGATGAGGCGGACACTTTCCTTGCTGCTGAGATGCTGGATGTGTATCTTTGAGCCGGTGCCGCGTGCAAGGATTATGTCGCGTGCAAGCATCAACTCTTCCGAGGCGGAGGACATTCCCTTCATTCCTAGTAAAGTTGACCAGTAGCCTTCGTGCATGACGCCGTTGCCTGCGAGGAGATCGTCCTCACAATGGTCAAGCACCGGGAGATTGAATGACTTTGAGTATTCCATGACATGCCGCATAAGCTCATGATTTTGAATGCATTTTCCATCGTCGGAAATCGCAATCACGCCAGCAGCCTTGAGGCTGCCGATCCCTGACATCTCCTTGCCCTCCAAGCCCTTTGTCATGGCTCCACAGGGGAACACCCTCACAACGCCCTCCCGCTCGGTATGGCGCCGCAGGTATTCGATGGTTCCTGCCGTGTCTGCAACGGGATTAGTGTTGGGCATGGCGACAACAGAGGTAAAGCCGCCCGCCGCAGCCGCCATAGTGCCAGTGCGGATGGTTTCGGCGGCAACCTTGCCGGGCTGGCGCAAATGGACGTGCATGTCTATGAAGCCCGGCGCAACGACAAGCCCCTTCAAGTCAAGATTTGCGGCATCAGAGATGCGCTCCGGCGAACAGATCCGCCCGTTCGCGACACCAATGTCCATGATTTGATCAATACCGCGGGAAGGATCAATGACCCGGCCGCCCTGCAGGATGTAGTTTGTTTTTTCAGTCATTTTTCAAGCACCCGGCTACGAGGAAGAGCACGGCCATGCGAACTGCAAGGCCATTTGTCACCTGTTCAAGAATAACGGACTGCGGCCCGTCGGCTATCGAGGAGTCCAGCTCGACACCTCTGTTTATCGGGCCCGGATGCATTATCAACGCATCAGGCTTCACGTATTTCATGGTCTCCTTGTTGACGCCATAGACGCGGGCGTATTCGCTTGTGCTCGGAAAGAAATCGGCCCTTTGCCGTTCATGCTGAATGCGAAGGAGGTTTATGACATCGGCCCCCTCAAGGGCATCCTTCAGATTGTGGCAAACGCGCGCACCTACCTTTTCAAATTCCTTCGGAACCAGAGTGGAGGGCCCCGCAAGCGTCACGTTTGCGCCGAGTTTAAGGAGGCCCCAGAGATTGCTGCGCGCCACGCGGCTATGAAGGATGTCTCCTATGATCGAAACGTTCAGCCCCTCGATTCTGCCCTTCTTCTCGCGGATTGTGAAAAGGTCGAGAAGCGCCTGGGTGGGATGGCTGTGGGAGCCGTCTCCAGCATTTATGACACCGGCTTTTATGCGTTTTGAGAGGAAATTCGGAGCGCCTGCAGCCGAGTGCCTCATCACTATCAGGTCAACCTGGAGCGCCTCTATGTTTTTTACGGTGTCGAGCAGGGTTTCGCCCTTTTTGAGGCTGCTGGAATCGGCGTTGATGTTAATGATATCGGCGCTGAGACGCTGCTCCGCAAGCTCGAAGGATATGCGGGTTCTCGTGCTGGGCTCGATAAAGAGGTTGACAACCGTCTTGCCGCGAAGAGCGGGCACCTTCTTCACATTCCGCTGCGAAACCTTCTTGAACTCGGCGGCCGTATCGAGGATGAGCCTGATCTCCCCGGCATCCAGGTCATACAGGCTTAAGAGGTCTTTTCTTGTCCAAGTGCCTTCCATGTCCCGTCCTTATCTCAAGTTTTTTGTGTCCTGTCCAATGTGTAGACCGTGTCCTCTCCATCCAATTCCTGCCAGTAGACCTTTATGCGTTTTTCGCGCGGGAGCTCACAGAGCTTTCCTGTGTAGTCAGCGCGGATGGGATATTCCCGCAAGCCGCGGTCAAGAAGGGCGGCGAGGCGTATGAGGCTGGGGCGTCCGTAGGAATTGAGCGCATCGAGGGCGGCGCGAATGGTCCTCCCGGTCTGAAGCACGTCATCGGCAAGGATAAGTATGCGCCCATTGACATCGAAAGGAAGGCTTGTTTCTCTTATTACCGGAAGCATCTTCCTCATCCCGATGTCATCGCGGTACATATTGATGTCAATACTTCCGCAGAGCGGGCGGCGCCCGGTCTTTGCTGCGATCTGCTCCGCCAGGCGGGAAGCAAAGGGCACTCCGCGCAACTGTATCCCCACGAGGGCGATCTCGGGCAAATGTTCTTCAGGGAATTCGGAAATGATGGCTTGCGCAATGTTCGTTATCGCGGCCGCCATTACGTTGGCATCTAGAAGCAGCGTCTTGCCAGGTTCCATCTCAGGAGCATCTCCATGTTCCGTTAACAATAGCGCATCTTCCGGGAAATTCATGTCCTGAAATACAAAAAAACTCCTGCTCCGCCTTAATTTTTTACTGCGATACCAGCAGGACAGCAGGCAAAGACATCTATTTGCAGGAAAAACCATTTTATCAAGATCCATCGCATTATATAGTTTAAAGCAGCAGGATTATGCAAAAAGGCCCCGCTGAATATTAGAACAATGCCGCCTTTTAAGAAGGCAGCCTTTTTTCTGATATGGAACAGGAACACAAAGTTGCAAGATTGCGCCGCAGATATCTTGAGAAAGCCCTGGCGGAATGAGATATTCCAAGGGAGGAGCAAAGAAAATCCCAATGCGTAGAGGATTCACACTTGTAGAGCTTTTGGTCGTGATAGCCATAATCGGAATCCTTGCCGCTCTCCTACTGCCTGCCCTCTCCAAGGCGAAAGAGACCGCAAAAAGAATAAAATGCCTGGGGCATTTAAAGCAAAATGGAATGGGCGTACAAAACTATACAGCCGACTGGAAAGGATGGATGGACTGGTGGTACAGAAGTCCTGATCCTAGCCCCTTTGGGCAAGGCTACACATATTGGAACATGAGAATAGCGCCCTACATGGGAACGCCCACCCGGCATAATGTAAACATATATTGGTGTCCGAGTTCATGGCGACGGGCTGACTATCCATACATTTTTGGAGGATCAAACTATGGATGCAACTGGCATCTGCGAGACGTGAACTTCTATAACATAAAAAGCACCAGTACAAAATACATGATCCTCGACCATGTCGGTACCCTCTTTGAGCAAATCAATATAACTTGGAGCTGCAATGCGCACATACCTGGTTATTTCGGCGAAACCGGCACCGCCATCCCGCCAAATGCTCCAACGTCTGCATATTACATAAATGACCTTCTTTATGGCCGTCATGGCCGTGTGATCAACATTGTCTTTGTTGACGGCCATGCAGAAACACGACTTCCTAAAAACGTTTACAACGACCTCTGGAATGATTTTCCACGGTCAATAGATCCTAAGAAATAGCAAAGGTTGAAACAGCATGAAACTCAGCATGTGGTCAAATTATTACGGCGATTTGTCACTCAAGGACTCTCTTGCAAAGATTGCAGAAGCCGGAATCAAGTACAGCGAATTGGCTGGATTAAGCCTTTTTACATCATCACAAAATGTCTCCCGTCTCATAGAAGATTTTCAGAGGCATAGCAGTTCAATAGGAATCAAAACGCCACAAGTCCATGGAAGTTTTGGAGGACAAGACCATTACCTTGAGCCGGATTCACAGGAATGGAATGCGCGTCTTGAGCTCTTCAGGAAGGAGATCAGAGTCGCGGGCATCCTCAAGATACCGGTGATGGTCTATCACCCAATCTGGTTTGCAAAAACGACTAAGATCAGCCTCAAAAAACTGCGCGATGCAAACAGATTATTCTACAGAGAACTCCTGCCTGATCTCCAAAAAAACAAGGTGTCCATAGCCCTCGAAAACATCTCCGGCGTTTGCGGCACTGCCGAGTCCCTGCTTGAACTCATAGACCATATTGGCGGCGACAGGCATCTCGGAATTTGCCTTGACACCTCCCATCTCCAGGCATACTCGGATGGTGATGCCGCTCGTTTCATCCGCAGAGCAGGCAGCCGCCTCATTGCGACCCATTTTTCCGATGCCTTGCTGCACGGCAAACGCGACATGCATTTGTTGCCAATCTTCTCGCAAGATGGAGCTGGAGGCTGGGTCAACTGGGCAGCCATCCGTGATGCCCTCGAAGAAATTGATTATAAGCATCTCTTCAATCTTGAAGTGCCGGGTTCAGGCGTAAATACCCCGATGCCTGTCCGCGAACAAAGGCTCAATGAATATGTGAAAATTATGGATGCTTTCTTCAAGAATAAATTCTGATGTTACACATAATAGAAAACAAAACAAGCCATGAAACTTGGGATAATTTCAGACATAAGATACGGCAGCGGAGCCTCAACAACAAAGACCGGATTGGCCTCTGGAAGCGCCAGCATTTTAATGCACCGGGCCATCCGCCGTTTCAACAAGGTCCACAAGCCGGATGCCGTTGTCATTTTCGGAGACATGCTCGAAAACTATCACGTCCCTGATGCAATAGAACAGCTTGAGCATCTCAAAGCCATACTTGCAAAACTCCAATGCCCTCACATTGTAATGCCAGGAAAACAAGATGCCGCAGCAAGCGAGTTCCACAAGGTATTTCCCCACCAGGAAACCTATTGGGAGCTCAAGGGCGTCCGTCTCTGCCCTGTATCATTAGACCCTACCGAACTTGAAAGTGATATCACCAGGCTTAAAATGGCAAGGTCTGCTTTTAAGGGAGCAATTGCAGTACTTTGCACCGGGGAAAAAGTTTCACAGAATCTCCAGGATGAGAGGGGGCAGAGAACTGCAACTAAAATTCTTGCTGCAATGCGCGATAATGGCATTGGGATTTGCCTTGCTTCCCATAAACAGCTTCACACCGGAGAGCCCCATTTTTTGTCAGGCTTAAACCTTATCCCCTGCCCTAGCCTTTGCACACGGCCCTATCCGATGAAAATTCTTGATATCGATGCCTCCGGAAACTGTTCCGTCAACAGCGATGAGTTGCCGATGCCTGCCTCACTGAGGCTGTATGACTGGCACGTGCACAGCCCTTTTGCTTATTGTTCTGAAAATATGGACTTCGCAAAAAATATGGCCTTTGCAAAAGAGATGGGATTGGCTGGATTCTGCCAGTTGGAGCACTCCGGCCAGCTTTATTACGATCCCCACAGCTATTGCGACGGACACTGCCATTCCGCAGGGCTTGCCGGGGCAGATCCAAAACATGGGCGTATGGAGGCTTTCCTCAAGGCAGCAAATCCTTTCATCGGGGATAATGTGAGGCTTGGCTTCGAAGTGGACTCCGACTCTGCCGCCCGCCCGATTCTTGACAAAAAAGCGCAGGACAAGGCATCAGTCCTTGCCGCGTCGGTACACTCGTTCACGCCGCTCTCAGAACAGGCCATTTCCGACGATTCCGCCGCTGACGGGTTTCTTGGATTCAACGATAAATTTCTCTCGCACGGCTTCGATTTCCTGGCTCATCCGTTCCGTGTTTATGCCCGTTTGGACAAAAAACCGCCCCAGCGAATTTTCCGTCCCCTGGCCAAACTCCTCAAAAAGCACAAGACCGCAGCGGAACTCAATTTTCATACGGACGACCCGCCATCGGAATTCTTCCAAATCTGCCTGGAGGAAGGGGTCAGGCTGGTCCTGGGCAGCGACTCACACAATCTCTGCGAGATTGGAGAGCTGGCGCCGCATCTTGCAATGCTACGTTCTATAGGTTTCAATGGGGACCTGGGCGATATCCTTTTGGATTTCAAATTAAAATAAGGAAGAGAAGACAATGATGCAGAAGAGAAAGATCAGCCGCTTGCGGAATGGGTGGCTTTTTCACCGTGGAGACCTCTGCGGTTTCGAGAAACCTGGCCTCAACGACTCAGACTGGGAAAACGTACTGGTTCCGCATGACTGGGCGATCAAGGGGCCGTTCGGGAAAGGCTTCGACGCCTCCCTCTCAACGGTCATCAACGACAATCATAGGGAGACTCTTGAGCAGCATGGCCGCATAGGCGGGCTTCCACTTGTAGGAGTCGGCTTGTACCGTATGAAATTCAAGCTTTCCAAAACCGAGACAGAGGGGGCGTGCCGCCTCGAATTCGACGGTGTGATGAGTCACTCAAAGGTCTATGTCAATGGCAAGCTGGCGGGCGGGCGGCCCTACGGATATTCCTCCTTTTGCCTGGATATTTCGAAACTGGTCAAGCCGGGCGTCAATCTCCTGGCGGTGCGTGCGGAGAACCCGCCGGACTCGGCACGCTGGTATCCCGGAGCAGGCATATTCAGAAATGTAAGGCTTGTGAGCACGGCAAAGATTCGTGTCGCATGGAATGGCGTCTGGGTAAGGAGCAAGTTTCTTGAGGACGGCAAGGTGGAATTGGATATTTCCTGCGAAATCGAGGGGGGGGAAACGGAAGTCTTCTGTTCTGTGTATGCGCCGGGGGGAAAGAGATCCGGGAACGCCATTGCGAAAAATGGCGTAGCCCGTTTGACGCTTGACAATCCACCTTTATGGTCACCATGGAAGCCCGACCTGCATACGGCCCTTGTGGAACTGAAAGACGGCAGCAAAATCCTTGATTCAGTCGAGATCCGCTTCGGAATACGCTCACTTGTGATGGATAAGGACAAGGGGCTTTTTATCAATGGCGCGGCTTTCCGCATGAACGGCGTTTGCATGCACCACGACCTTGGGCCTCTTGGTGCGGCGTTCTCGGTTCCGGCTGCAAAACGCCAGCTGCTATTGCTCAAATCAATCGGCACAAACTCGCTTCGGACCTCGCACAATCCTCCCGATCCGCAGCTTCTTGACTTGTGCGACGAGATGGGAATCCTCGTCCTGGACGAGGCCTTCGACTGCTGGGAAATGGGCAAAACCAAGGGCGATTACCACCTTCACTTTGACGAATGGCACGAGAGGGACCTCCGCGAGATGATCCGCCGCGACAGGAATCACCCCTGCGTCATCATGTGGAGCATCGGCAATGAAATCCTTGAACAGGGAGAAAAAAACGGCTGGAAACTCGCCGCCCATCTCCGCGACATCGTTCACGATACCGACCCGGACCGTCCCGTCACAGCCGGACTGAGCTTTGGCGATGCCGCGCTCGACAATGGCATGGCCGCCGAAATTGACGTCCCTGGCTGGAACTACAAGCCGCACAGATACGATGAGTACCACGCACGGCTTCCGCATATGCCGCAGTACGCCAGCGAGACCTCCTCGACTGTCAGTTCGCGCGGCATCTACCTTTTCCCGGCTGTCGAAGGAGAGGTAAAAGCCGATCCGTCGCTGCAGGCATCCTCCTACGATCTGCAATACCCGAGCTGGGCGACCACGCCCGACAAGGAATTCAGCTTTCAGGACAAGTGCCCTTGGATAATGGGCGAGTTTGTGTGGACGGGATTCGACTATCTCGGCGAACCCTGCCCCTATGACGCGACCTGGCCCGCGCATTCCTCCTACTTCGGGATCTTTGACCTTGGCGGACTCCCCAAAGACCGGGCTTACCTCTACAGAAGCCGCTGGCTCAAAACTGAGCCGACCCTGCATCTGCTGCCTCATTGGAACTGGCCCGGCAGGGAAGGGAAAATCACACCAGTGCACTGCTACACATCCTTTGACACAGTAGAGCTCTTCCTCAATGGCAAAAGCCTGGGCGTCCGCAGCAAGAACGGCGCGCACAGGCTTGTCTGGAATGAGGTGAAATACGAGCCAGGCGAACTCAGGGCTGTGGCACTGGGCAAAGACGGAAAAGAACTCGCCGTGGCTTTTCGCCGCACAAGCGGCCCGGCGGTAAAGCTCGGGCTTTCCGCAGACAGGACAAAAATTAAAAATGACGGGGAAGACCTCGCATTCATCACAGCCGAGATCCTCGATGCGAACGGAAACATCGTGCCTACGGCGTCGCACAGGATTCTCTTCACCGTTGAAGGACCGGGTGAAATCGCCGGGCTCACAAGCGGAGACCCGACATCCCTTGAAACCTTTGACCAGAATCCTCTTTACGCCTTCAGCGGACAGGCCGTTGCGATAGTCCGTTCGCGCGAAGGCGAAACGGGCAGGATCAAGCTACGTGCAGAAGCCAGTGGACTGCTCAGCAGTGAAATAGGAATAAGAGTCCAGTAGATCCCGAAGGGCGGGACTCTTGTTCTTAGGAAAGGCACTGTTTGCGGTATTCTCTTGGGGATAAGCCCTTATGCTTCCGAAAGAGCTTGGAGAAATGGAAGGGGTCGTTAAACCCGGACCTAAGGGCGACTTCATTGATATTGAGCTGCGTGGCGTCTTTCAAGAGGGTCTCGGCAAAGGCCAGACGCTTTTCGATGATAATTTGCCGGAAGGTCTTTCCATATCTCTCCTTCAAGGTATGGGATATGCCTGATTCGCTGCGCCGGAAATGTTTTGCCGCATCTGAAAGCTTGAGAGGCTTCGAAATACGGGCATCAATGTAGTTCCCGATTTTTTCAACAAGGATATCTCTTCGGAGCCTGATCAGTTCACGGGAAACTATATGGTCAACCATCACGCTCAGGAGCCCCAAAAGGCTTTCACAACGTTCAGGCGGCAGGTAGGGAATTCTGGCAAAATGCTTGCACAAGTTTCTGGCGCTGTTTTTATCTGAACAGGCATTGAGGACATCGTCGGGGATTCTTTTGCTTGTCCTGAACTGTCCAATGCAGACAAAACCCGCAATGCGGCCATCGACAAAAATGGGGGTCATTATTTCCTTAAGCCCGGCATGGCATGCGTAGCAAATGGTCTTCCTGGCGGCCTGGCATTCAAGCTGTTTTTCCCTGTCAAGTTCATGGCAGGCTTCATGGCTGAATATTTCATCGCGGACCAAAGCGCAATAGGAAGAAAGGTCATTGCTGCCGCCGCAAAGGTATTGGCCCTCAGGTGAGAAAAAACTCATCCTCGTCCCCGTAACGGCAGTGAAATCGTCAAATACCTCTTGCAAGCCTTCCTGAAATATCAGTTCAATCTTTTTATCATCCTGCGCCATCTGACACCCTGCCCTTTGCATCCGTTAAGATATAGACAGCAGGAGTTCATTGCAAGAACTCATGGAGTTTAAGCCAATACGCTCTTCCTGCCGTTTGCAGCCCTTGTTGCATTTGAGAGGTTCAGAGGGGATATTATAGCTGTTTTTTCAATGCTCTGAATAAACTGGAGAACTGGCACGATGTGCGGGATTGTTGGATATCTTGGAGAGAGACAGACTGTCAAAACTCTCCTCGACGGACTCAGGCGCTTGGAATATCGCGGTTACGATTCTGCCGGGCTGGCGGTTCTTGAAAATGGGGCGCTAAGGGTTTTCAAGGCAAAAGGCAAGGTTGCCGCGCTCGCGCAGAAACTTCAACAGGAATGGCCCGAATCAAACAGCTCATCCATCAACACGGGCATTGCCCATACGCGCTGGGCCACGCACGGGCCGCCGACCGAAGCGAATGCCCATCCCCACCTCGACAAAAGCGGTCGCATAGCACTGGTTCACAACGGGATCATAGAGAATTACTCCTCGCTTAAAAAACATTTGCAGGCAAAGGGGCACGAATTCCGTTCCGATACAGACACCGAAGTCCTGGCGCAGCTGATCGGCCAATGCTATGAAGGCGAGCTTCTGCAGGCGACCGCCGCCGCCCTGAAACAGGTCGAGGGCACCTTTGGGATCGTGGTCATGTCCGTCGACCATCCCGGATGCCTCGTTGTCGCAAGGCGCGGAAGCCCGATAGCTATCGGAGTCGGCAAAGCGGAGACAATCGTGGCCAGCGATATTTCCGCAATCGTTTCCCACACAAAAAGTGTCATTTTCCTGAACGACGGAGACCTCGCCCTTCTCAAGGCTGAGAGCATTGACATCAGAAACATTGACAATGTGCCCGTCTCCCGCGAGACAGCCCACATAGACTGGGATACCGCTGCAGCAGAAAAAGGCGGCTTCGAACACTTCATGCTGAAGGAAATATTCGAACAGCCCGAGGCGCTTGCAAACGCCGTACGGGGACGCCTTGACGATGCCCAGGCCAGCAGCACGCTCAGCGGGCTCAACCTCAGTCCTCGCGAAATAGCCCAGATCAACCGCGTAGTGATAGCCGCCTGCGGAACGAGCCTCCACGCAGGCATGATGGGAGAGTATTATTTTGAGGATCTCGCAAACCTTCCCGTGGAGATACAGCAGGCCGCCGAATTCCGTTACCGCAACCCCATAATCGAGCCGCAATCACTCGTGCTCGCCATCAGCCAGTCCGGCGAAACTGCCGACACACTGGCGGCGGTACGTGAAGCCATCAACAAGGGCGCAATCGTGGCAGGCATCTGCAACGTGGTAGGCTCAACGATAGCCAGGGAAACCGGGCGCGGCGTTTACATCCATGCCGGGCCGGAAATCGGGGTGGCCTCCACCAAGGCCTTCACCTGCCAGGTTGCGGTTCTCCTGATGATGGCCCTGAAGTTTGGACGGGGCCGCCGCCTTTCCCGCGAAGCCGGAATGCAGATTATCAAAGAGCTTCAAGCGCTTCCAAAGCTTGTCTCCCAAGTCTTCGAAAGCGCCCCTGAGATCGAGAAGATCGCCGTGAAATATGCCAAGGCGCAGAACTGTTTCTTCATCGGGCGCGGCTACCTCTATCCGGTGGCGCTGGAGGGGGCGCTTAAGCTGAAGGAAATCAGTTATATCCATGCGGAGGGGTATCACGCGGCAGAGCTCAAGCACGGCCCAATTGCGCTCCTTGAGGAATCCGTCCCCGTGATAGCCCTGGCAAACGACGTCCCGGGCAAGGACAAGATTCTTGGCAACATACAGGAGTGCAAGGCGCGCCACGCACCCGTGATCGCAACGGCCACAAGAGGGGATCAGGAGGTGGCGGCACTTGCAAACGACGTAATCTGGCTGCCCGCTTGTACTCAATTTGTGGCGCCAATCCCAACGGTGGTGGCACTGCAGCTTCTTTCCTACTATGTGGCAAAAGCCCGAGGCTGCGCCATTGATCAGCCCCGGAACCTTGCAAAAAGCGTCACGGTCGAATAAAACGCAAAGCTGATAAATACCAGGCTGAAAAGACTTTTATATTAGCTTGGGATTCAGCTTTCAAGCCATTGCCAGCCATAAAAAAGTCATAGGAGTATTTTATTCCTTAAGGACTTGTGCTATAATTGAAAGGATACCTGCGTAACTGGCTGTCTGTCTTGAGGCCAGAAATTGGGACTGGAGACAAAAAAGGGAGGCAGACATGAGGGCGGGCATATTTTATTCCGGTTTAATGGGCGTATTGGCTTTTTGCATTTCATTTTCTATCCTGCCAAACACTTTGAATGCCCAGCAAGAGATGGGCAGCCAGGGAATAGTATCAAGCCCAAGCCAAATTTCAGGCTATAAATTCTCCACATGGAGCGCAGATGGCGCGGTAAAGGTCGACAGCCCCGACAAAACCTCTTCAAAAGCCACCTTTGCCCCAAACGACAAAAGCGCCACAGTCAGCGCGGCATTTACTCCTGACGAAAAATTCTGTCCTCTCCTGAATATCCGGATCACAGGCCATGGCAGCACCAGTCCGGCAGCCGGTCAAAACCGTTGCCCGGATGGAAGCATCACAGTTAAAGCCACAGCCGCAAATGAATTCAAATTCAGCAAATGGGAACTCAAGGGAGACGCCACCCTTGCAGATCCCAAAGCAGCCGAAACAGTTGTAACCATAAAAGACAATGCCGAACTGACCGCAGTCTTCGTCCCGACACTCGCAGTTCTTCGCTGCAGCACTTGGGGTAGCGGGACAACGATACCCGCCGTAGGACAGGCGATCAAGGTGCCCTTGAACGAAGCCCAGGAAATTTCTGCACAAGCTTTCCCCGGCTACAGATTCGCAAAATGGAATCTTAGCGGCAAAGGAAAAATTGCAGACCCCAGCGCAGCAAAGACCACCGTTACCCTTGAGGGGGAAGCACACGTTTGCGCAAGCTTTGTGGGAGACCTGTCCGAATTTGGAGTCTCTTCCGAGTGCGAACCGGTCGTGGGCGACCCCAGCGGAGCCAGGGCCCTAGGAGAAAAAGGGCCGAACGTTTCTGTTAATATCTCGGTTGCGGGAACTGGCTCGACCATACCAACACCTGGACTATACAAAGGAAATCCCTGCCGCCTCAACGTGCAGGCGCGCCCGGCAAAGGATTGGGTTTTCGAGAAGTGGAAAACCGATGGGAACATAAGTATTGATGACCCTGCGTCACCCGAGGCGACATTGACAGTGAAGGGTGGCGGAAGCCTCGTCGCTATCTTCGCCGCGGACAATGTCTCCCTATCCTTGAGAAGCTGTGGCAAGGGCACAACCAGGCCCGCCCCCAAGGACACACTGACAGTAAAGGCAAACCAGCCCCAGGCGATCTCTGCAATCCCCGAAGAGGGACAGGTTTTCATGGGATGGCAGGTGTCAGGGCCCGCCGTGCTCGCAAATCCCAAAGCCGCCCAGACCAGCGCAACACTCAAAGGAAATACAACGCTCATCGCAATCTTCGCAGCCCCGCCCCGCCCGGAAGCCCCAAAACCGCCGCCTGCTGCGGCAAAAACAGCAGCCCCTGAAAACAAACAGCAACTCGGAACAATCATCAATGTTTCCCCAGACAAGAAGGTCTTTGCAAACGCTCCCGCCGGGTACCGCTTCGAAAAATGGACAACCGAAGGTGGCATTTCTGTCGCCGACAGCAAATCAGCAAGCACAACAATGCGCTTTGAGAAGGATTCGTCAAACGCAAATCTCACAGCCCATTTCATCCCGGAAAACACCTCGCTGAGCCTCGCAGTTGAAGGACAGGGAAGCACAAAGCCTGCCGCTGGAAAGCCCGAACTGGTGCCCCTGAACAAGGCGATTCAAATCGAGGCTGTCCCCTCGAATGGAAACCACTTTATCAAATGGGAAACAGAGGGCCCGCTAAAGATTGCGGACGCAAACGCCCTGAAGACCAGCGCAACCCTTTCAGGCAGCGCCTCGGCCACTGCAGTCTTCGCCCCTAATACCGCAATGCTCACAATCGAGCTTATCGGAGGAGGAGAAACAAAGCCCCAAAGCGGGACAGCCGAGCTTACGGTAAACGCTCCAAGCGCCCTCTCCGCATCCCCCCTCGAAGGCTTTCGCTTCTCGGAATGGGTGCCTCTCGACAAAAACGCCCGTGTTGCCGACACAAAATCGCCTAAGACAAGCCTTACGCTGAGCGGAAACGCAACGATCCGGGCAATATTCATGCCGAACAGCGCCACTTTGACACTGGGAGTCTCGGGAGACGGACAGACCAGTCCGGCTGCCTGCCTGCCAATCACAGTCAAAACCGATTCGTGGCAGCAGGTCGAAGCGATTCCTGCCCCGAATTATGACTTTGTCAATTGGAGTGTCACCGGCGATGCCCAGATTGCAACGCCAGACGAGCGCAAGACACAGATAATCGTGCGCAGCGGAACCGCCCTCCTTATCGCCAACATGAAACCTTTAGCACAGGAGAAGACAGATTCGGCAGGCGCTGCTGAAAGAGTGGACGGAAGCAAAAGCCTGAAGACTGCGGCAGCCGCAAAGGCGGACAAGAGTTCGTCCACTCAAACGCCAGGAGGCTCCAGCGCACTGGCCGGTATGCCCGCCCCTGCCGCCCCGAAACAAATCGTGGCCACAGACGGCGAATATGCCGACAAGGTGCAGATCCGTTGGGGAGAATCGTCTGGCGCCACCCGCTATGAAGTCTGGCGCGCCGGAGAAAAAGAGTCTCTTGCAAAAGCAGCAAGGATTGTCTCCGCGTGGGCGGGAAACACCTACAACGATGTGAGCGCAGAACCCGGAGTCACCTATAAATATTGGGTCCGCGCGGAAAACACATCAGGCACGAGTTATTTCAGCGGCAGCGACACAGGCTTCCGCCGCAAATGATAGATTCATTTGGCTTAACGGGTTGCGCTGTGTTCCCCGCAGCTAAAGCTTGTCTTCCTTGAATACCAAACAGCATAAGGCCTTGACAGGCACAGGCTGCCAGCCTAGATTTCAATCCGCCCAGGAAAATCATCACTGGACGGACTAAGCGAGGCGGGAAAAGATGCTCAACATTGTCCTGTTGCCAGCCACCGAACCTTATGATAAAACATATGGAGAAATGCCCAGGCAGCTCAAGGGCTACCCGCAAGCATCAATTCATCATGTCAGCTTTCCGAGAATGGTCTGGTACAACAGGGAAGTCCGGGGCCAGGCACTCGAACAGATCGCTGCGCTGTCAATTTCGCCACTGATACTCGTCGGCTTCAGCAAGTCCGGGCTTGGCGCATGGAACATCACCCGGACGGCAGCAGATATTATTTCAGCGACCATCATATTTGATGCTCCTGTAAGCAGAGAAGCCCTCCCTGGGGAACCGCCCCGTTCTACTCAAACGATTCCGAATGGCAAGAAGATCTCCCGATGCGCTCGATAGAGGATTTCCGGGCTAAGGTTCCCGACAAACACAAACTGCTGCTTGTCTCGGGTAAGGGTTTTCATGACGAGATGAGTTCCTTCTCCAAAGCCCTCTTGGAGACCGGACTCCAACACACCTTCCTTCCACGGCCAGGATTGAAACATCACTGGCAATCAGGCTGGCTCGAAGAAAGCTTAAAAATACTACACGCTGACTAAGCGCGTTTTCGTGGCGTCATATGAAAAATCAATGCCTGCTGGAATTTTTATCAATTTCAAATCAAAGATTAGCAGGCTAGATTATTCACAGATTCACAGAATTTACCAAGGAGGGGAAATATGCACGGTGAAATCTTCATAGTTCTTCTGATAATCGCCGCAATCGGAGGGCTGCCCCTGATTTCATTGATCCTGATAATCAACATCATGAGCAAACTCTCAAGGCTAAATTCCGAAACTGCGGCAAAGCTTTCAAGTATTGAAAGGATGCTCCGCGCCCTGAAGGAAGCCCCCCCGCAAACCACAGAAGCGCAGGAGAAAAAGAAGGAAGAAACTCCTCTAAAAACGAGAGCTTCTGAAACGCACGCCCCCTCTCAGAGCAAAGCAAAAGAGGAGAGCCCGGCTTCAGCATCACGAATTGAACTTGCACCCGGCATTGCAATCATTGAGGAACAAACCACAGAATCTGAAAAGGTGGAAAAATCCACTTCCGCTCCGGAGCTTTCCATATATGGAATACCCAAGAATAAAGAAGGAACGGCAAAGAAATCCACGCCAGCTCCTCAGCCTCAATCGGACTTTGAACGTAACGCGCTTGAGATTCTGAGGAAGATATGGACATGGATAGTGGTAGGCGAGGAACATCGAGTTAAAGGAGTTTCACTGGAATACGCGGTTGCCAGCACATGGCTCCTCCGCATAGCAATTGTGATAATCCTGGCAGGCGTGTCGTTTTTCCTCAAATATTCGATTGAAAACAACTACCTCGGCCCGGTGGGCCGGGTCACAATCAGCTTTCTCGCCGGCATTGGACTCATGGTTTGGGGCTTGAAGCTGGCAAACAAAAAATACCATCTGATAGCACAGGGGCTCCTGGGCGCCGGCATAGCCACGCTCTACTTCAGCGCCTTTGCATCCTCAATGCTCTATCATCTTGTGCCGGGCATCCTTGCATTCGCGCTGATGGTGCTCGTAACCGGGGCGGCCTGCGCGGTGGCAATGGCCATAAATTCGCCGCTGATGGCTATACTCGGCACGATAGGCGGCTACCTGACACCCGTCTTGCTCAGCACAGGGGAAAAGAACCTTCCCGGACTCTTTGCCTACATGGCAATGCTCGGTGGCGGCCTGATATGGGTGGCGCGCCACAGGGACTGGAAGGTGCTAAATTTTCTGAGCTTCGCGTTCACCTGCGCACTCTATTACGGGTCTATGTCAAAATTCTACGACAAAGCGCTGGATTACCCGGTGGCCATGGGATTCCTGGCGCTTTTCTTCCTGATTTTTTCCTTCATACCAATCCTCTACAACATCGTCCACTCGCAAAAATCAACGCTCATCGAACTGATTTTCATGTTCCTCAACGCAGCGCTGTTCTTCAGTGTCTCGTACTCGCTGACAGAGCAGCTTTACGGTAGGGAATGGACTGCCGCGATAAGCATCGCGCTTGCTGGGTTCTATCTTGCACAGGCGGGCTGGCACCTCAAAAAAGGCCTGAAGGACAGGGGGCTTTTGGTGATCCTCTCCGCCTTTGCCGCGTTTTTCATAACGTTCACGATGCCACTTCTCCTGAGCGGACGCTGGATCACGGCATCATGGTCGATCCAGGCGTTCCTCTTCCTCTGGATGAGCCGCAAGCTCGACGGCAATTTCATAAGGGTGCTAGCGTACAGCGTGTACGCCGTGGCGGCTCTCAGGCTTGCCATCATCGATTTCCCGCTCAACTTCGGAAGCGGCTCCATGCAGGACTACTGGACAAACATTGTCTCCAGGCTCTGCACTTTCGGCATATTCGCCGGCTCTGCCGCCGGGGCGTGGGCGCTTATGAGGAAGGACAAAAAAGAGACAAAAGAAGCAAGCGGACTAAAGGTCGATCCGTCAGCCGACACCGGCGAACTTCTCAAGGGGAAAACTGCGGCGAGCATCTTTATCTGCGCTGCGCTTGGCATGCTCTTCTTCTATCTGCATTTTGAGCTTAGAAGCTTCAGCCTGGCGCTTTATCCGGCAATGCAGGCTCCGCTCCTGACAGCGATCTGGATAGTCGCGTCCGTACTGGCCCTCTTGCGTTTCCTCAATACGCGCTCCACTGCAATGGCGACAATCGCCACGCTCCTCGGAGCCGGCATAATAATCAAACTCTTCTTTTTTGACCTCTTCTTCTGGAGGCTCAACCTTGAAAGCTTTTCCTACTCCTGTGCGCATTCGTGGGAGACCGCGCTTATGAGGGGCCTGGACTTCATACCTGCAATAGCGGCGCTGGCTTTCGGATTCTGGGTTTCGCTTAAGTCGGAGAAGCGGCAGGAAGCCTCCTTTTTCGGAAGCATCTCAATAGCGACACTCTTCCTCTATCTGACTCTTGAGACAAAAACCCTCATGGGCATTGAACTGCCCGGCTTCAGGGATGGCGCGGTCTCTGTGCTCTGGGGCGTCTTTGCGCTGGCGCTCGTGACTTCAGGGATGAAATGGAATATAAAGGCCATGCGCTACGCAGGCCTGGCGCTCTTCCTCGTGACAGCCCTCAAAATATTCCTCTTCGACCTTGCCAGCTTGTCACAGCCCTGGAGGATCGCCGCCTTCATCGGCCTTGGCTTCGCAACCCTTGCAGCTGCCTTTGCCTACGTCAAATGCAGGAGCATTTTTGAAAGTCCCTCCACAGAAAAAGAGGAGTTGAAAAAATGAAATCCAGATGCGCCATTCTAATTTGGACAATCCTCGCAGCGGCAAGTCTGCCGCCAACGGCTGAAGCCGAAGCCCCGCAAATACTAAAAAGCCTGAAATATTTCAAGGCCCTCTCAGGAGCGGAAAACGCACCTGAAGGCAAGGAGACACTTTTCGGGGTCGAGTTCGACTCTGATATCTACGATAAGTCGGCATGGGGTTTTGAAGATATGCGGATATTTTCAGGAAGCTCCGAAATGCCCTTTGCAATCAGGAAGCTCAGCGGCACTCCTCAAAGGAAAGGGTTCCCGGAGGAATGCCCCATAAACATCGAATCCCTCTCAAAACTAACGGACAACAGAATCGAGATAATCATTGCAAGAATTCCCGACAAACCCAATTCGAGTTTGGCTGCCGACACGATAACCATAAAAACCAACGTGAGAAATTTTGAGAAAAGGGTCTCCGTTTCCGGCCTTGAAGAATCCGGTACATGGACGGAACTGGCAAAAGAGCTCCCCCTCTTCGACTGCTCAGACTATATCGCCCTTTCAAAAACATCACTCTCCATCCCCTCCGGCAACTACAAGAAATACAAGATCGAAATAAGCAATTACGCCGAGGACGCGCAAGGCCCGGCAATGGAAGTAGTCAGGGAGTTCAGGAAAGGAGAGGCGTTCTCGGAAATCCAGAAGCGCATCAAAAACTCAGTCGCCCTCAAAATAGACGGAATAAAGCTTCTCGGGACGAAGGAACGCACAGTGGAAGTCCCGGAACTTCTCAAAACCTATGAAGTCTCTGGCTTCTCTCCCATGGATTCAGGCAAAGACACGCTCTTCCGCATCGAGACAAAGCGGCAGCCGCTGCGGAAATTCAGGCTGGAGACGGACTCCTCCAACTTCTTCCGCAAAGCTCTTCTCGAAAGCTCATCTGACGGAAAATCTTGGAACATCCTAAGCTCGGGCAGCATATTCAAGATGGATACCGGCGGAACAAGAGATGCGCAGCTTGAAATAGAATTCCCTGAGACCCGCGCAAAATTCTACAGACTCAGCATCGCAAACGGCGACGCCCCTCCCCTCAAGGTCAGCTCCTTCAAGGCGGAAGGAAACAGCTACTGCGCGGAATTCATTGCGCGCCCCGAAACCTGCAAAGACATGAGGCTCTACTATTCCGGCAATTCCGTGCCGCGCCCCAGCTATGACGCCGCAGAGTTGATAGGCCGGATAAAAAATCCGCAAAGCATCTTTCTGAAAGCCGGGATCACCGAAGACAACCCCGCCTACACGGGAGCAAGAGGGGACAGCAAAAAATTTGACAGCAAATACCTCCTCGGCGCGGTCGCAGTCATTGCCGCGGCCCTGATGGCGCTCCTGCTTCTGCGGAACCTCAAAAAACTCGACTCCATAAGCGATGGGAATGAACACCCGGATTCGAACTGCTAGAAGCTATCTCAAAAGTCATTTTTCCTTTCCGAGCCAGCGTAGCGAGGGCGAGGTATTTGACACTGGCGGTACGCCAGTCGTGCTCCAGCGGCGAAATCGCTGGGCGCTTCGCAGAAGCGAAATCCAAGATGTTTTGACTTTTGAGACCAGTTCTAGTATCATGTCCCATGAATTCCTTGTATAAGTTCCATGGAATTTCGCCCTTTGGGTGAGCAGCTTTCCGCCACTGTCGGGTGCTCGGCTCAGCTAAAGCTTGCCTCGGGAAGAAAAAAGAAACATATCCATGTTTGCAGGGGACACCCGAATAGTTTCGGGTGTCCCCCTGCACCCCACTTCTCTAAGTTTAGCAACCTATAGATCGCAACTTGGTATAAGTCGTTTGCTCCGGTTCAGAGCCAGCGTAGCGAAAGCGAGGTACCTGAGTCCCTTTCATACTTCGCCTCGGCATTCACCTAGCTCAGGAATGAGAGTGATCATTGTCCCCGCCGCAAGCTTTAGCTGAGCGGCGGAGTTATGGTGCAGGGCATTTGCCCTGCCGGCACGCCGGCAGGGAGGGTAAGACCTCTCAAATTCCATTGATTTTTTATACTCAGCAGAGAAAGAAGCCACTTGAATCGTGGCTGAAAATGGTGCAGATTATCCTTTTGTTCATGGCTCCCAAGCAAACAAACAAGGGTTGAGAAAACAAAGATTATGAAAACAGTGAACGGGCGCTTCTATATCGGCGACGTCTCGATCCGCGATCTCGCGGCGACTTACGGCACCCCCCTCTATGTCTATGACGAACAGAAAATCCGGGCCAACTACCAGCGGGCCTACCAGGCATTCGCCAAGCATTATCCCGATTTTCGTTTCTTTTATGCGGTCAAGGCCTGCAACAACCCGGCCATCGCAAACATCCTCCGCCAGGAGGGAGCGGGCATCGATGCGGCAAGCGTGAATGAGATCCTTCTTGCAAAGAGCATCGGGCTAGGCGGCGAAGATGTGATGTTCAGCGGAAATTTCCTCTCCGACGACGATATAAGGAGAGGGCTCGAAAGCAAGGTCATATTCAATCTGGATGACATCTCCATCCTTCCCCGCGTCCTCAAGCTGGGCAGGCCGGAAATCCTTTCCTTCCGCATCAATCCGGGCTACGGGCGCAGCAATGTCGGCGAATTCGTGACAAACGCCGGCCCCAACGCAAAATTCGGGGTGCATCCCGACCATGTCGTCGATGCTTACCGCAAAGCAAAAGAAGCCGGAATCACTCGTTTTGGAGCGCACATCATGCCCGGCTCCTGCATAACTGACGCCGCTTATTTCCCGTTCATCACCACCTTGCTCATGGATCTGATCGGGCGGGTGCGCAAGGAACTTGGAATAGAGTTCGAATTCATAGACCTCGGCGGCGGACTGGGCATCCCCTACCGCCCCGGAGAAGAGTTCCTCGACCTGGATTCCGCGGCAAAGCAGGTGGCGGATGTTTTCAAGGTGAAGCTTGCCGAGTATGGAATGAAGCCGCCCCGCCTG
>Ga0154565_1104_pt1 | contig 20954 bp, 13 predicted proteins | sample RifGroF2_FD_105708 | JGI IMG/M metagenome (GOLD analysis project Ga0154565, IMG submission 105708) | Lentisphaerae bacterium GWF2_52_8 | reverse complement strand
GCTATATGTCGACCATCCTCCGCGAATCCGGCCCCATCTATCAGGTGCGCTATGACAAGGTTTCACTTGAGCAGGTCGCAAACTCCGAGCGATTCTTCCCGGAAAAATGGCTCTCCAAGGACAAATCGGACGTCACCGATGAGTTCATCGCCTACTGCCGACCACTGATCGGCGAGGACTGGCCCAGCGTGCCAATGATCAACGGACGCCAGCGTTTCGCCCAGCTCAAACCCGTCTTTGCGGAGAAAAAGCTCCCCTCCTACATCCCAGAGGCCGACCGCAAAAAGAAATAAGGCCCCGCTCCTCGCCGGGCTCCAAGCTGTAATTCCAAGAACTTGCCTCCCCCTAGCAAGGGGAAAGGCCGCCTTGTGCCGATTTCAGTGATTGAAAAATGCTGTATGGACAAATAACTTTGTCAGGGCAAGACATTATTCGATGCTGTCTTGCGGCATTGGATGGAAAACCGCCACAAGCGAAGCTGAAATGGCACAGGATATATCCCTAAATACAGTAAAGGACAGCAACGAGGCGGCCTCCGCCCTTTCTGCCTGGTGGAGGGAGCAATCCCCTGCCCCAAAGACAGTCGCTGTTTTCGGAAAAGGCAGGGACTATCAACTCTTTTGTGAAGCAGTCCCAGCTTTTTCACAAGATATTCTCGCGCTCATTGATGACAGCGGTGCGCCCGGGACAGTATCCCTAAATGAATGTCTCAGGCTCCAGCCAAAACTCATTATAACAGCCTCCCTGCCCCACCAGGAAACAATGCGACGAAGACTGCGCTCCGCAGGCTACGACGGAGACATTATCCTTCCCTACAAGAATGACCCGGAAATAGGTGCGCTGGGACTCTTTGCGTACAATCCGGCCCTTGACTGGCCCGCTCCTGGCCCTGAACGCCCCACAAAACGCTGCCAGCCCAAAAAGATCAATCGCATCCTCCTCTATGCTCCCCCATTCGCAAAGGCAAACGCCAGGCACAAAAAAACGATGCCTATGGGGCTGCTCTACATTGCTGCGGCAATAAGAAAAAACTTCCCCGGAATATCTCTCGAAATTTATGACGGACACCTTGCGAGGCATTCATGGGAAGAGGCAAAGGCATACCTTGATTCGCGCAGTTTCGACATGCTCCTCTGTTCATACTGGAGCGCACAGGCAGCTTCAGCCTACCTCGTTTCCGAGCACGTGATGCGAACGCGCGATGCAGTCGTGGTTCACGGTGGCGTGCATCCAACTCTCTGCGCTCACGAAGCCGTTGGCTACTGCCACAGGCTTATCTGCGGCGAGGGAGAGAGGCAGATTGCCGAACTGATCCGGCAACTCAACTCCGGTGCCGCCCCTGAAGATTTCAAGCCCGACCCGGCACTGATCGAAAACCTCGACGAACTCGAATTCCCTGCCTGGGACCTCCTCCCAAATCCATCGGCCTACGATCATCCGATGCATGTCGTGGGAGGCTGGAGATTTCCGATCATGGGCAGCCGCGGCTGCCCTTTCAAGTGCAGCTTCTGCTCCTCTCCGCTCATCTGGAAGGAACGCGTCCGCTGGCGGAGCCCGCAGAACATTGTGGATGAAATGGATGAGATAAAGCACCGCTTCGGGGTCGAGCGTTTTCATTTCTGGGACGACAATTTTCTCCTGAAGCGCCAACACACAGAGGAGTTCTGCCGAGAATTGCTCCGCCGCAAAAGGCGCTACCTCTGGTGCGGCCTTTCGCGCGCCTCAGACATACTCAAAAACAGCGAAATCCTGCCGCTGCTCAAGGAGACAGGGTGCGTCGGAATTGAAATAGGTGTCGAATCCTTCAGCGACCAGGTTTCGAAGGCTGTCGGCAAGGGCGAATTCGCAAACGAAACCTCGCTCGCCGCCGAGTCGCTGACCGCCGCGCAGCTCGCTCCGCTCTACACGCACATGCTCTTCGTGCCAGGCGAGACAATCGATTCCTATGCTGAAAAGGAATCTTTCATGAAGAGACTCAGTTCGGGCCTGCCCAATTCGCTCAAGTCTGATTCAGAACTGGGCCAGCTCACTACCCCCCATCTATGCACCAGGTTCGCCGCAGAAGCTCCATCTCTTGGCAAAGTCCTCTGGCGCACTGCCTCGGACTCCTTCCATCACAGGGTCAATTTCATACCCACCTCGCTGCTCGATGACATAGCAGTCCCCCTGAAGGACGCAAAGATGCCGGATCCGCTCACATGGCTTGCAAGGGTATCCCAGGCGATCTTCGATTGGAACGAGGATGACATGAGGGCCTTCGTAAGGCTCGCCCCGCCGCTCTGGTCATCAATGGACGGAAACAAAAGCATACGGCAGATCGCAGAAGAACTCAGCACAAAAATTTCAGCTCCGATGGAAAGAACCCTCCCCATGACTTGCCTCCACATAGTCAACTGGTCGAGGCAAAGCCTGATCAGGAGCAAGGGAAAGGATTAAAAATGCGCATCGCCGTGCTTGACCTTCTCCTTCACTATCCTCCACAGGGCGGTGCCTGCGTTGACATCTTCAACACATTTTCCCGGCTCTCATCCGAATTTGAGATCAAACTCTTCTGCCCCCGCTGGGACGCTGTCCTGCCGCGTGGCATCTTCAAGACTCCGCCCCCCCTCCCTGTCGAGGCAGTTGAGCCGGACCGTCCGACGCGAAATGCAATAGTGGAAAAACTTCTGCAAAAAGTTTCCGCATGGAAACCCGAACTTGTTTTTATCGCAGACGGCTGGACTCTCAAGCCCTATCTTGCCTGCGCCTTCAAGGAGGAATTCCCAACCATAATAAGGTTCTACGCATTTGAGTGTCTCTGCCCGAGGAACAACGAACGCTGGCTTCCCTCCGGCAAATGTCCAAACCATGCGCTGCTCGACTGCGGCAAATGTCTCAAATGCGCCGACGAATATGGCAAGATCGTGCGCGAGAAAAAGGGCTCCGACAATCCTCTCACCGAAGAGGCCCGCATTGCAGAAATCTTCTCCGGCGACTACTCCAAAACCCTGGTCTCTTCGCTCCAAAACACCCCCTCCATCGTCTACAACCATAGCACTGCGAAACTTCTGGGTGCGCACAGCAAGACAAAACCTTTCGTAGTGCATGGCGGGGTGGACGCGGAGTTTTTCAAAGCTTCGCGCAGACGGGATTTTGAACAGAAAAAGCCATTCAGGATACTTGTCCCTGGCCGGATGGACGACCCCGCAAAGGGAGCTTCAAGCGCAATCGAGGCTGGCCGCCTGCTTGAAGAAAAGGGACTCTCCTTCGAACTGAGGATCACCAGCAGGCAATCGGCAAACGCTCATCCGTGGCTCAAGGAAATAGGATGGAAGTCTCAAGATGAACTCAAATCTCTTGTCGAGAATTCGGATTGCGTAGTCGTGCCCTCACTTTGGGACGAAGCCTTCGGGATGGCCTGGACCGAGGCAATGTCCATGGGAGCACCTGTCGTGGCAAGCGCAACCCCAGGCCCGCTGGAAGGCATAGTTGAGCACAAAAATGGCCTCCTATTCCCTCCGGGCGACGCACAGGCTCTCGCTTCCTGTATTGAAGAACTGTCCGCCAGTCCGGAACTCAGAAGAAAACTTTCCGAGGCAGGACGAGAAACCGCCTGCAATTCGTTCAGCTGGGACCACTCAGCAGCCCAGACTCGCAAAGCAATCCTTTCATCAGTCGAGCAGAGCTGATCACAAAATATTAACCCGGACTTGACAGGAGGCTCTATTTGTAATACAATTGATTTGTAATACAAATATAAGGTCCCTGTCATATGGAAACAAAAACCGGCAAAAGTGAGACCGTCTCGTCACAACTCCTCGATTACATAGGCAAAGAAGGCATGCGTCCGGGCGACACTCTTCCTTCGGAGGATTCCCTGGCAAAAATGTTCGAGGTAAGCCGCGTGAGCATCCGCGAGGCGATGCGCGGACTAAAGTTTCTTGGGATGCTCGAGGCCAGGCCTCGCCGCGGCACAGTCATAGCCAATGTGAATTTTGAAATGCTTTCCCGCTACATAGGGTTTCAACTTGCCTGCCAGCCAATGGCTCCGCATGAACTCCTTCAAGCCCGCTGCGCCATCGAAGTGGGTTGCCTGGCGACTTTTCAAGGAAGGATTGCCGAAGAGGCTTGCCAGCGGCTTGTGGCAACAGCAAAAAGAGCCCTTTGCGATTCCTGTTCGAAGGAGGCTTCCGCACAGGGCCTCATGGCAGACCTGGAGTTCCACAGTCTGCTACTGAAGGAAATCGGCAATCCCGCATTGATGGCATTCTCTAGCCTCCTCGAAAGGTTTTTTCTCCAGCTCAAAGCCACCCGTTCGTTGGAAAGCAGAAAAAGGGCCATAAAGGAACACTGTAAAATAGCCAAACTCTTGCGTGACGGGAAGGGGCTTGAGGCCTCAAAAATAATGCGATTGCATCTTGCGAACCATATGAAAACTTATTCGCTGAAAGATTCAATCTAAGTACAAAAATATCATAATCACAGGGAAATATCATGAGAAAAAGCATGAAAAAGTATCAGGGATTAATAGCGGCAAGCTTCACCCCGTTCCATGAGGATGGGAGTCTCGCGCTGGAAAGAGTTCCGGCGCTCGTTGAGCACTCGCTAAAATGCAAACTATCCGGGCTTTTCGTTGTCGGATCAACCGGAGAATTCTCAGCCCTTTGCGAGGATGAACGGATGAAAACGGCAGAGGCGTACCTGCATGCGGCAGCGGGACGGATTCCTATCATTGTACACGTGGGCTCATGTTCTGCGGAAGAGGCCTCGCGTCTGGCGGCGCACGCAAGGGATAACGGCGCAGACGGGGTGGCTGCAATTGCACCGTTTTATTTCCGCCCTGCGAATGTCTCACAGCTCGCCTCCTTTTTAAAACCAATAGCAAAGGCCTGCCATCCACTACCATTCTACTACTACCACATTCCCGTGAGGACGGGAGTCTGCCTGAAAGTGCGCGAACTTCTGCCACTGCTGCTGGATGAGCTGCCAAATTTTGCAGGAGTGAAGTTCACTGACAATGACCTCTTTGATTTCCAACGCAGCCTCGAGTTTGCAGGAGAGCCCTGCCAGATACTTTTCGGCTGGGACGAAATCATGATATCCTCCCTTGCAATGGGCGCAGAAGCCGCCGTCGGCAGCACCTACAACTATGCACCTCAAATATACCAAAACATTATTGAAGCCTTCAAACGCGGAGACATGGTCGAGGCGCGCAAATGGCAGGCTCAAAGCCAGTCTCTTGTGTCACTTCTTCAGAAATACGGTGCCGGCGCCCATAAGGCCATGATGAAATTTTGCGGTTTCGACCTGGGTCCGGCCAGGCTCCCCTCCTCCAGCCTTGACTCTTCTCAGGAACTCAAGTTGAAGCGTGAAATGGACTCTTTGCAACTTACAAAACTTCTTTCACACGGAGGTTGAACCATGATCCAAAAACACTGCATAAGCAACGATACCTCCATTTATGAGGCATGGCCGGACATTGCATTGACACCCTCAGGCAAACTTTTGTGCGTCTTTGCCGAATGCACTCATCACGGAGACCGCTCATACACCAGGATCATGCTGACGGAATCCTTTGACCGGGGCCGTTCATGGAGCCCCAAAAGACCCCTTACAGAAGGTACCGAAGGACTCGATTATTTCTATAACTGCCCCCGGATAAGCCTCATGAAAGACGGACGCCTTTGCATGCTTGTTGACAAGATTCCGCATAAAAAAGGAGGAGAGCAGAATGTCAATCACCTCGCAAAAGTGCTGTTGTACTTTTCCTCGGACAGCGGCAGCACATGGAGCGAGGCAATTGAAACGCCCCTTCGTGGAATCGTACCCGACAAGCTGATTGAACTTGAGACGGGCCGCTGGATCATTTCCGCACATCATTACGAGGATGGATATTTAACTCAGTTCATGCGCTACTCTGACGACCGGGGACAGGCTTGGAGCGAAAGGATCACGGTCGGGAAGAAAATTGGACTTAACCTCTGCGAGGTTTCGATGCTGCCACTTGGGGAAGGGCGCATTGTCGCATTCATGCGCGAAAATTCGGGCATTGGCATGGACTGCATCAAAAGCATCTCCCATGACAATGGAGAAACCTGGAGCGAGCTGATCAATTTCCCGCTGCCCGCCTGTCACCGTCCCGTGTCAGGGGTCCTGAATGACGGCCGCATAATGATCACTTACCGCTTCATGCAGGCAGGAAAGGGATGGCTCGGCTCATGGACGCAGAATTTTTTCGCCGCAATCTCGGACTCCGAATCGGCACTTGCGAAAACCCGCAACGAGGCATGGACGCGGATCATGCCAATTGACTATGACCGCTCTCCAAAGAGCGACCTTGGCTATAGCGGCTGGGTGCAGTTCCCCGACGGTGAAATATATATCGCCCAGTACATCGTCGACGACGCAATCTACAAGGGGCAAATCCGCGGCTACTCACTCCGTCCTGAAGAATTCATGCTCTAATCTCTTAATCCTTCAGCACCACAAAAAGACAGCTGCGCGGTTTCAAATCGGCCTTAATGACGCCGTTTTTGAGAGGCACATGGGCGTCTGTCCAGAAGTTCACGGCCTTCGAGCCGCTGATGCCATGCTTACGCAAGTCAAGGCTCAGCTCAGCCGGTTTATCTTCCCAGTTTATGAGCAATACGCGATGCCCCTTGCCTAGCTTCTGAATCCAGTATTTAGGCAGCCTGTTTTCAAAGAGATCGAGCGGGATTGCGGCATCGCCGCTTTCGGCGGAAACCGTGCGCCGCGCAAGATCGAGTCCTTCCTTGTTAAGACGTGTCATCTTGTCCGAGAGGTTCACGGCGCCACCTGCAGCGAGCACGACGCTCAGGAGGATTTCCGCTTGCGGACGGTATATGTCCACGAGCTTAAAGAGGCCATGCGCCGGCATGGGATCCTCGGCCGTTATGAAGACCAGGCAGGCCAGCAACCTGGTCAAATCGGGATCATTTGCGGTATCGAAAGAGCGGCAAAGGGCAAAATCGGGGTCGTTTATCCAGAGGCGCTTGTTTGCCCAAAAACGGGCTGCAACCGATACGGTGTTTTCCTTGATACTGCCCCAGCATGAATGTATGTCTCCTCCAACACGGACAGCATCGACATAGCGGGTTCCTGCGTTAAAAACATAATTGCAGCCAAGGATGTTTGCACGGCCCTTTACCGCCTCGTGGACCGGCTCGACTATCTTGCGGATTATCTGGCTGCGCGGTACGCCCGCATCTGCGAATTTACGGGCCCGCAGAGTTGAGCCTAGGAAATCCAGCTTGAAATATTTGTAGCCCATTTTTGCGTAGCGTCCGAACATCTCATAGAGATGCTTGCGGACTTTTTCCTGTGTCGGGTCAAGAACAAAACCATAGCGCCGCATGCACTCAAAACAGAGGCAAGGCTCGTCGCAGTCGCCATGCGCAAGCATATCATAATCCATTTGCGCGATCCGCGCGTGAGGCTCAACCACAGACGGCGCAAACCAGAGGCCCGGGGCAAAGCCCAGCTTGCTCAGTTTGCGGGCAAGGCTTTCCATTCCGCTTGGGAAAAGGGAATTTGCCTCCCACTCGCCATAACAGTACTGCCAGCCATCGTCCACAATGATCTTTTTGATGTGTTTTGAAAGGACAGGGTCGGCGGCGATGAACTCGGCGTTTTCGAGCACCTCGTCCTCGGTGATTGTCCAGCGGTAATAATCCCAGCTGTTCCAGCCTGGGGCAATGGCCTCGGAGAAGTCCCTTTTGTCCTCAACGTTGGCATTGGCGTATTCGTACATGAGGCGGAAGCCATCGTGGGAAGCGCGCAGGGTCAGTGCATCTGCCGCAATGCGCTTCTTGCCATAATTAAGCAGTTCGACACCGGCGGCAAAACTTTCGATTTTTGAGCCGTTGGTTTTGCCGGTAAAGAGAGCCGGCTGAGACTGCATAAGGGGAAATGCAAGCTGGAGCTTTTCTCCCTTGTGCGCAATCATCAGTTGATAATGCCCCTTGAAATCATGCTTTTCGCCCTTGCCCAGCTTCAGGGACTCGCAACTGCCCATCGTGAGGCCTTGGGCCAGCACATGGTTCGCGGGAAGAGAATCAAGTTCAAGCGCGTTAAGTTTGAGTTTCGCCTGAATTTTTTTGAGCTCGCCACTCAGATGTATCGACAACGAGGGCGCAGGCCCCTTTGCGCTTATTTTAAAAGTCAGAAGCCATTTTCCAGACGGAGAATTCGCGCATGCCGTAAGCGCCGTTGCCGAGCTTTTTTCGATCTTCCACGCTCCAAATTTTTCCTTCTTGCCGCCTACCTCAAGGCCCGGCCTACAATCCTTCAAGGCGAAAGTCCCGACCTTCGCAGAATATTCGCCGGTCTTGGGATTAAAACTCAGCTCAATATCATCCTTGCTCAAGACAATGCTCTTCATGATTTTTTCCCCGAACAGTGTTTATTATTAGTTGCAGACATAATGGAACATTTTCACAATATATGCAAAAAGAAACAGGAAATCCATTCTGGCAAAAGATTCAGTCACCCCTTCAGTCAGGCACAAGCTCGGTGCCAATACCGCTATCAGTGAATATCTCCAGCAGGAGCGAATGGCGAACCCGCCCGTCAATCATGTGGACCTTACTTGTCCCGGCTTCAAGGGCATGCAGACAGCTCTTGATCTTGGGTATCATGCCGCCGTCAATCACACCCGAAGAAATCAGGCCTTCAACCTCGCTCACCTTGATCGTGGAGATTACGCTGTCCTCATCCTTGCGATCGCGGAGTATGCCTGGGACATCGCTAAGAAAAACAAGTTTCCGCGCCCGCAGGGCTTCCGCTATCTTGCAGGCCGCAACATCGGCGTTGATGTTATATATCTGGCCCGAAGCATCGCGTCCCAGAGGCGTGATGACAGGCACGATTTCACCGGAAAGCGCCTCGGAGATAGGTCCGGTGTCGACAGAACTGATCTTACCCACAAAGCCTATGTCTATCGGCTCGCCAGTTTGTGGATCCGCTGAGTACATCTTATCGGCATGGAGTATGTCCTTGCCAGAGATTGTTACGGCCCTGCCATCCATGTTGAGGATGCCATCCAGAAGCGTTTTGTTCGTATCGTTGTGAAGGACGTCGTCAACTACAGTGATGGTCTTTTCGCAGGTTACCCGCAGCCCGTTGACGAAACGAGTCTCTATGTTCAATTCCTTCAGCCTGGCAGTGATCGCCTTGCCGCCGCCGTGAACCACGACAGGCTTCATCCCGATACATTCCAGCAGGACGATATCGCGCATCACCGCCCTGATAAGTTCGCGGTCTTCCATCGCGCTTCCGCCAAACTTTATCACCACAACTGCGTCACGAAACTTCTGTATGTATGGCAGTGCCTCAATCAGCACCGCCGCTTTCCCTATGAGTTTTTCCATATATCCCGAAGACTCCGTCTTGCTCTGATTCCCGTTTGCCAAGAATGCGCAAGCCCCATCAGTCCTGTCCCATGCGCAACATCCCGATAATTGACACTGGCAGATTACCCCTTTCAAGTCTCATCCTGAAAGAGGGATCTTCTCAGTATTTTCCGGCTGCTGAGGACAGTAGTGCCTGCAAGCCGTCAGCACGGCTTTTTTCGCCGCTCTTTTCAAGGGCAGCCACGAGCCCCGCAATCGCCTTTGGAACATTGTCTTCGTTGCAAGAGGCCAAAGAACGTTGGAAACCTGAAATCGCCAGGCCAAATTTTTTCATCCGCAATGCGGCAATAGCGCCATCCTGATGAACCCAGGGTGGAATCATTGAAAGTTCATAGCGGCGAAGAAGCCAATCGTAGCATTGGAGAGCCCTCCCCGGCTCCCTGCCATCGCGCGCATGCGCCAATTCAGCAAGCAAAAGCCCCAGGGATTCATGGGAGATTCCTTTTGCCGTGTCTCCAAGCACAACTGAAAGCATTCGCCAGTGATCCGGTGCTTTGGAAATGTCTTCCTCCTCTGGTTTTGGAATGGAGGAAGGAGGCAAGCCCTTCTGAAAGAGTTCCCGCCAAGCCTCCGACCAGGAAGCAATACTGGCCCTCTGAGTAAGCTTCTCAGACACGCGGTGAAGCCATAGATATATGCCAGCCACAGCGGCACCAGCTCCAAATCCGGCAATGTGCGCCCAAAACGCAACAGACGTGCTGTCGCCCGCAATCTGCAAGCCATAAGCAAGCTGCACAATAAACCATGCTCCAAGCACAAAATAAGCAGGCCCATGCGCTGGCAAAGGACGTGAAAACGCCACGGAAAAAACAATGAATTTGATTCGCACTCTGGGAAAAAGAACCAGAAACGCCCCCAGAACCGCAGAGATCGCTCCCGATGCCCCGATTGCCGGCTCATCCGCCATAAAGCCTGGAACAGTCAGCACATGCGCCCATACGCTTACAAATGCTCCAAAAAGATAGAGCAGTAGAAAACGCAGATGCCCCAGCAGTTTCTCACAGCTCTTACCATATATCCAAAAGAAATAAAGGTTGCCGGCAAGATGCAGCCAGTCCGCATGAAGGAAGGTGCAGCTCAGCGGACTCCACCAGCGGAACTCCATAGGAACCGCTCCGAAGCGGTAGTAAATACTCTCCCGGGCCTCGGGATCAGGCAGACACCATGCAATGACCAGATGTGTCAACAAGTATACGGCACAAAACGTGTAAACAAGAAACGGTGTGCGTTCCTGTTCAAAATCATCTTCGATTTTATATGGTATGAACATCCGTGCGTTTCGCCTCACTCCTTGTCAGGGCTGAGAAATTCCACCTTAAACTCAGGAGCCTCGATGGGTCGCCTGCCTTCATCTCTTTTGACTGACTTTGAAAACTCATCCTTATCCTCTGGCTTCCCGAGTTTCACCCTGCAATCAGTCGCTATTTTATCCAGCGACTCCGCAGTGCCGCAGACCACACGAATCTTGCCCTGCAAATCTGCCTTGCGCCGTTCCGCCGACAAGAGGTCAATCATTTGCTCAAAGGTTTTTTCATGCGAAGTTCTTGTTGCCGCCAAGGCTTTCTCAAAGCGTGCCGACGCCTCTTTTTCGTTCCCCGCCTCTTGCAAAAGAAGCCCCATCCGGTATTGCAGCACGGCATCAGACGGATAATCATTGGGAATCTTTATGGACTCCAATGTGCGAAGAGCAGCCACGGATTCCCCTGCGAGTTCCTGCATCTCAGCCTCCGCAATTTTCAAGTCTGCGCTGATTGGTGCGTCAGCCCAAAAAGCTGCGCTTCTCTGGAATGAAGTTGCCGCTCTTGCAGCCCAGCGTTTCGCCTGCTCCTTTTCCTGTCGCTTAGCCATGTCTATCGCGTGCCGCCTTTCACGGGCAGCCTGCCGGACAAGCAATTGCGGCGCTTTCCGAAGATTCCATTCTTTTCCTTTGTCTGTACGGATAAGCTCGTCAAGGCTTGGATTCCCAAGCCCGGCCGCATAAGCCAGCGCAGATGCAAACAGGCACAAGAGAACCCATATGGCAGGCAGACGGAGAATTCGGAAGAAAGCAGTGGCGGAATTTCGTTTTCTCTCCTCCTCGCGGCACTTGGCACAGGATATCGCAAGCGGCTCGCTTATTTCCGCAAGGCACTCGACACAGATTGCCGCAGCGCAGCATGAGCAAAGCAATGCGGCCTGCCGCTCAGGGTGGAATGAGCAAAATTTGTCAGGGGCTGTCGATCCGGGCGTTCCGGCAATTGCCAATGCCTGATCTCGAAGAGAAGCGCTTTTATCTGGCGAATCCTTCATTTCAGCGTAACACCAGCAAGTCCTGTATAATTTATTCCAGTAGTCCGCCCGACAATGGCTTCCTCCGGCATTTTCCCAATCTCACGGTCATATTCAAGCCCTATGAGTTTGCCGCCGGCAATGAGATAAGGCCCGGAAAGGCCAAGAAGGCTGCTCTTGCTGAAAAGAGTCTTTCCGTTTTCAGGATTTAGCTGCTTGAAGACCATTTCCCCTTTTGTCGCCGCTGTCAGGCTCATCATATTCAATTTTGAGGTCAAGGCCGTGTCTCCGGCAAGCACCAGGTTTTTCCCTTCCGCCGTCACAACGCCCGGCATCTTTGCAACACGCCACAAATCCTTGCCTGTCCGCGCATCCATGCAGAGAAGCACGCTTTCACGCTTGATGATTTTTTCCATGGAACCTATTCCTGTCTTAAGCCCGTCCTGGTCCTGCAACTGTTCGAAAGCCGGAGGAAGTTTGACCTTTTCAAGCATTTCTGAAGTGTTTTTGTTTTCCGCATAGCCATTCATAAATATCCTTCCGTCGGCACAGGTAAAGGAATCCACTTCAATATCGGGCGTCTTTTGCCATAGCACTTTTTGCGCCTTGAGGTCAATGCATACAAAGGACTTTGAAAGATCCACCAGCAGGAGCTCACCGTGTGCCTGTATGCTTTCTGGAGAAAGCCAGAAACTGTCGACAGGGAGAGTCCAAAGTTTGCTTTTGCCATCTGCGCTGACTGCGCAAAGATGCTGTTTGTTCATGAAGACAAGCGCATTTCCCAAAAAAGCAGGCCCCCAGGACGCGCCCCCTCCCTCCAGCCCGATTTGCCAAAGATCCGAACCATTCTTCAAATCGGCGCACTTCAACGCATACTTGTAACCGTTTTGGTCCCCTTTATAGTGGCAATAGGCAAAGCGTTCAACGCCACAAGCAATTGACTCAACACCTTCGGCGTCGCCAAACTGCCGCTGCCACCCAATATTGCCGTCTTGAAGTTTGAACATCGTAATTGTGCTGCGCGGCCATTCGCGTTTTTTGTTCGGATCAAAATCCTCATCATCATCCTGTTTTTTGCGCGGCGGGACCGTTGAGACTATTGCACAGTTCCCGCTGGCGGAAACCGATTGGAGCTCGCCAGGAATTTTGACCTGCCAAAGAAGCTTGCCTTCCCTTGAGATCAAAAGAAGTTTCTCTCCGGCAACAAACACAAAACCCGCGGCTCCGCAATCAAAGCATTTTTTAGCCCCGGCAAGCTCCTTGAGTTCCGACGAGGAAACGGTCTGCCATGTCTTGAGATCAACAGTAAGAACGGAAGTGCCCGCCCGCAAAACAAGCCTACCGTCAGTCTTATCCAGGACTGTGTATTCGCCAGGGGGGAAGGACAGCTTGCTTTGCCATGCCACAGTACCGGCTGAGGAAAAGAATGTGTCCCAGACAAAGTAAGCCGCGACAATCAGGGCAAGCAGGAGGACAAGTGCCAGGACTCTCTTGACAAGCCGCGCCACCCTAAAACTTTTTTCGATACTCTCCTGTAGTTCCTGCTTGGCCTTGGGATCAACGGTGCTTCTGCTCGCATTGCGGCAGCCCTCGCTGCAAAAGTATCCGAATTGTTTGCGACAACTGCTGCAAATTGCTTCTCCGCACAACGAACATTTTGCAATTATCTCCTGTCCTTCATGCCTCCGACAGCCGCTATCCTGAGTCATTAATCCGCCCTCCCGTCTCTTACAGTGAAGAATTATCCTTGCGTAACTCAAGAATAGTGGCGAAGCTGTCCTTTTTCAAGACAAAGCTATTCCCTGCGCTCGGCAATTTTTATTTTGATCTCGTCGGAATTGGCGCGAAGTTCGGGTGCGTACATTCCCCATCCCTGTGTCGGCAATGCGCTAAAGGCGCCGGGTGTCTCCGCGCGCATCCTGTACGAAACGCTATGGGTTCCACGTGCAAGCTCCCGCACAAAGAAACAGACCTTTGTGTCACGAAACTCCACGTAGGCTCCCATTTCATTTCCGTTGTAGCCGCTGCGGACTTCGACGGGCTCGCAACCTGCGGGCTTCATGTCTTCGAAGAGAATGTATTCGTAGTCGTTCTTGCTCTCGATGAGCATTTCGATCTCGACAAGATCGCCGCTCCTGATTTCCGCACCCGAACTAAGCGGCACACGCTCGTAAGCCACAGCTTTCTGGTCCAAGACCTGTCCATGTGCTCCAGCAGCCTTCTGATCTTTCTTTGTCTCGACGAGTTTGTAATACTTGCGCTCCACCTTGATCTCCAAGCCGGTTTTCGTGATGAAATCCTCAAGTGAAAAATAGCTAAGATAGGCATTGGAGTAGAGCGGGCCGGAACCTGTGCGCCGCAATTCAAGCGTGTGCTTCCCGGCTGGAAGATCGGCGTCAGTGAGTGAAAGCCTTGATTCATAACTGAGGATGTTTCCAGCATTAATTTTGACTGTTTTGAGAAGCTTCCCGTCGCAACTGATCTCTACTGCCATGTCCGGTTTCGACTCAGCGCTCGCACGGATGTATTCCGCAAAAGACTCAATGCAAAGCGCCGTGTCTCGCGTGGAGTTCCAGTATGTGGCGTGCTTGCGGTTATTGAGCAGATATTTTACAAGCTCGGGAGCCCGCGCACTCTTCGGGTTCGTACGGACGAGAAGTTTCAAGTATGCCGCCTGCGTCTCAATCTCGTCCCCATACCAGCGCCACCAGAAACAGCCATCGGGAAGGCGCATATGGGTGGTCTGGTTTTCGGGATCAGTGACGACGTACTGCTCAAGGTTTTTCATGATCATTCCGAGCTTTTCCTTTTCTCCCTGCTCCTGAAGGGCAAGTCCGTAAAGCGCCATTGCATAAGTCCCCAAATGCAACCTGTCCCGATAGAGAAACTCACACATCTCACTGTTGTAAACCTTATTCTCGGCAAGAACCCTGTAGACGAGGGCATCGGTAGAGTCGGCGTATTCTTTCCATGGTTCCTTTTTTGCGGGTGCATTTTTGATCTTACCCAGCTCGGCCGTCTGATAGCTTTTTAGCCACTCAAGACCGCGCTGAAGACTGTCAGAGGGAACCTGCACATCGTTGAGAGTGGCAAGCCTCAGCCCATGGACGACCGTTGCTGTTGTATGTGGCGAAGAGTATTCGCCATATCCCGAGAACCAACCCCAGCCGCCATCGGAAAGCTGCATATTAAGAAGGCGTGTTACGCCTGTTTTGACCATCCTGTCAAGCTCCTCCTTGTCAAAGACCGGGGGGGCCTTGCGGTGCTGGATTTGCTTTTCCCATTGGCCTGCCCTCTGTTTGGGATCGCCTAGTTCCTGCGCATTCAGATTGCTGCCTTTGTCCTTGAGATCGCCAAGGCTGATTCCAAGTTCAGCGAGCACCTTTTGGGTGATCACGGCTGGCAGGAAGCGGTTTAGAGTCTGCTCTGTGCAGCCGTAAGGATAATCCGCAAGATAAGGAAGCGCGTCAGCCATTGCGAGAGCAAGTGATGGTGAGTAATTGATGTCGAGCCTGGTCTCTCCTGCACGGCGTTTCTCAGGCAGATCGAACTCAAATTTTATAGTGCCATCCTTGTCATCGGCGCCGATGCTGCCGCTGCGAGAGACAGTTTTTGGAGCCCCATGGACAAGTATCGGGATGCTAAGCTTCATGGCGTCGGAACCATCCTTAGCGACTGCGCTCATCGTAATCGAGGCTGAACCTTCCTTCACAGCACGGACTTTCCAGTCAACACGAGCCTCGCCGTTCGCTTCGATGCTGACACGCTGCGGAGCCTTGTCGAGAGGGATCAGCGAGTCACCATCGATGCTGAGAGTGATTTTTGCCTCTTGTTTTTGGGGAAGGTAGTTATGGACAATGGACGAGAGAATGAGCTCGTCCGTCTCGACCGCAAAACGCGGGGCTATGAGGCGAAGCAGGAAATCCTTCGAAGTCAGCACCTCCGTCTGCGCCTCGCCTACCCTTGTGCCATGAGTGAGGCTCCAAGCACGGATTTTCCAGGTAGTGAGATTTTCAGGCATGGCAAGTTCAATTTCAGCCTCGCCATTTGCGTCGGGCATTATGTGTGCCGCCCAAAAGGCGGTATCGGCAAAGTTCGTCCGGACAGCTGCCGCCGGGCCTTCGGATTCTTCTCCACCACCCAAGGCTGCTCCATTTGAATCTTTGTCGCTCATTTCTTTCTTCTTTTCACCAAGCATCCCCATCATTGGCGCTGCTACCTCGCTTTCGACGGCATCCATAGCCATACCCTTGGCCGCACAGGCACTTATGCGGCTGCTAGCCATTCGATTGACGCTAAAACCCAAAGCATTCCCACCGTAGCCTGTTACATGTCCATCAATAAAAAGAAGATTCCCATAATTGGTAGGAATGCCGTCATCAAAAATCTGCATGCGCGTTTCGCCGTTTTTGACAAGGTTACGGATGGATTTTGTGAGGCTGCTCTCTGTCCTTGGACTATGCTGCCTGCGCCACTTCCAGAAGAAGGATTTGATGTCCGGGACATTGTTTCCGCCGCTGATATACTCGATGGATTTGTCGTAGATCGTAAGAACTGTCACCGCAGTGACAGGCTTTCCTTCCATGTCCGTTATTTTGACCTTCATCGTAGCCTTCTCGCCGGGTTGGTAGCGGTTCGCGCTGGGGCGGATATCGACTTGCAGTATCTTTTTTTCAGGCGGAACGCTAATCTCGCGCATTGCACTATGGACTTTGCCGTCCGAGACGGTGAGCGCCTCGACAAAGAAGTTTGGCATGTCCTTCTTGATCACTTCGATCTCTTCAATGGCAGCCTTCCCCTCAAGGGCAAGCATCTTTGGAGGAAGACAGACACCGTTGCTCGGACGCAGGAAGAGCAGCACCGCGCTTTTCGGCTGATTCGTCCCGATAAAAAGCTTCAGCTTCTCGCCCGGCGCGTACTCGCGCTTGTCCTGCGAGAGTTCAAGATCGTTGAAACGATACGAGTTCGTATCTGGAGCGCTTCCATCCGGGCCTAACACAGTGAAAACATAGCCGCCTTCAATCGTGCTGCCGCCGGATTTGAGCTTGGCGGATATGCGGTACTGGCCGGGCGCGGCGGCTCTCATCTGGAGATTCGCCAAGCCCTCCTCGTTAGTGGAGACGGGCCAGTTCTGCAATTCTTTTTCCGAGGGCTTGCCATTGACGTCGTAGCTGATTTTCAGGAGGCGGACGCTGCCATCGGCCTTGATGGGCTTGTCGTCAGGGGTGCGTGCGGAGACTCCCGCCTTGACAGTATCGCCAGCCTGGTAGTATCCGGCATTTACCCAGGTATAAACGCGGAAGGGTTTGCGGGCTGCAATCACCTTGCCGCTGCCGACGATTGTCGTGCGCGAAGAGTCAACTACCTCCGCGCTGATCTCGTAACGGTGGTCGCGGTCTCCCTGACTCGCCAGGGCTGCGCTCGTGTCTATGCTGATTTTCACAGTCCCGTCGCTTCCAATCGGAACTTCCTGCTCGGCTACAAGCTCGGGCGGACTATGCGGACGCGGGTACCATAAGGGACGCGGGCTGCAGAAGCCCCAGCTGCGCCAGCCGGGATACCAAAACATGTCAGAGGCAAACCACCAGTAGCCAGAGCCATAGAACCAGTCCCACGGCGCAGGCGGATACCAGGAACTTTCGTGCGTGTAGCGCTGCACCTTGTACTTGACCGTGGCGTTCACAACAGGCGCGCCGAAGTAGTATTTCGCCTTGATTTCAGCCTTGATAACGTCGCCCAACTTAACAGGCTCTGTGGGTGCAGACACGCTGACTTCGTACTCAGGTTTCTTGTACTCCTCCACACGGAAATTGCCAGCTCCACGAAAATGACGCCGCGGGTCAAGTGAGATGGAATAAACGCCAAGGGCAGAATCGGCAGGCAGGGTAAATTCGCCACTGAAGCCACCATAGGCATCCGCAGTAAATTCCTTCTTCAGGATTTCTTCCGATTTCGGGTTGCGAATGACAATTGTGAATTTTTGGCTGGCGAAGTTCGAGCCCTTATCGTCGTCATACTTTGCATTTCGTATCCAGAAGTTAAAGCGGACAGGCTGTCCCGGGCGATAAACCGGCCGGTCGGTGATGACATAGGTCTTTACCTGATTGTACTCGGCGTCATAACGCTGCCCATACCAGACACGATTGAAATCCATCACGGCAAAACGTTTCCCGGGCCCCTCCGCTGTAATAAGCCATGAATAGTTGCAAGAAACGTCCTTTTCCCCCACGATGAGCATTCCGTTCTGGTCCGTTTGCGCGGAAAATTCCTTGAAAACTGTGCGGTATTTGGGTTCACCCGGATTTTTCTTATCCTTCGGTTCAATATACTCCTGGCGGTAGCCGGAAAACTGCAGTTTTGCGTTCGCCACAGGCGCGCCGCTCTTTGCGTCGGCCACGAAATAGAGCATCTGTTTGTCCAGGGCTTTCTTCACTATCACGGTATCGTCGATCCAGAAAAGACTCCGTGCTATGTTGCCATCCTTCAGCTGGCCTGTAACAAGATAGACTCCGGCCTCCTTGATGGGGGGCATGATTTTAACTATTGACGAGAAGTGCTCCTTGCGCGGCTTCAAGTCCATTTCCCATTCGGCAACTTTCTTGCCCACGTATTTGCTGCGCGATGTTTCGAGCAATTGCATGCCGAGATCGTACATCTCGACACGTTCCTTGAAGATTCCGGGATTTGACTTAAGATACGCAACGGTGTCCGAGAGAAGATTGCTCAAGTCGATCTCATGCGCCTCGAACTTGACGGCAGAAGCGTTGCGGAAACGCAGGAGCATTTCGCCATCTGTCCCGGCGGCCTGCGGTTTGCCTGGAAGGAATTCGCCCCAATTGCCCGTAAGCTGATTAAGAAGCTCCTTGCGCCCATAGGAATCATGGTGTCCTTTGATGTTTTCCATGAGGCACTCTAATGCCTTCACATACTGCTGTCTTCCAACAAAAACATCCGTCAGGCGCGTCAAGGACTCTTCGTTTGTTCTGGGAATCTTTGCGGCTTCCCTGTAAATCCTGATGAAGTTGAATTCATCGGGGAGCTTGAAACGCTTGACACCTGTCGCAAGGCGGGCAATGGTCTCATTTTCGGCAAGTGAATGGAATGAATGCGAATCCGGCTGAACTTCGGAAGCATCCTCGTCGGATTCCCCATCATCGCCCATTCCCTGATAATCATAATTACGCACTGTCTGGACGTCAAACTGCCTCCTGAGGAAATCCGCAAAGACAAGATCAGCAGAGGAAGCATTTTCAGGACAGGCCTTTTGGGCCTCCTGCAAAAGCCAGCGCCAGCGTTCGCCATCGCTCTTGGCTGTTTCAAACGAAGCTGGGGCTTTATAATAGACAATCTCTCCGTTGGCGTCGACCGGCGCACCGTTTGCGGTGCTGACGGAATCATAGCCCTCCTGGTAATCGGGAAGAGTTGAGAGGTCTGTCTGTGTTTGCAGTTGCCATGAACGCTGCAAGTTATCGCGTCCATAAACAAGGGCGCTTGCGAATCCCATCAAAAATTGCCACTTTTCTGCTGGAGTGCATTGCGCGGTCAGCGGCATTGCCTGGACATAAAGCTGCAAGGAGCGCACAGCGTCGCGCGCCTCAGCCCTCGCCCATTTGCCCTGCCCACGATGCTGTCCCCTCTCAAATTTACCCCCGACAATAAAACCGTAGTGCTCGATATTGTAGAGGTAGATTTGTGCAGCCATTAGAAGGACTTGCCATTCTGATGAATGCTTTTTAACCGCCTCTTCAATGAGACTGTCTTCATCCTTTGAAAGGGACAGGTTGCGCATGCAACTGATGGCATTATTGAGTTCCTGCGGGGTACGGTCCGGATTGGTGTCCAGTTCCAAAAGAAGCTTGCGGTATATTTCAAGCGCATCTTTGTAATTGCCGTCGTTTTGAAGCTTGTTCGCTTTCTCAAAGAGTTTTGCGGGGTCCTCTTGGGCTGCGGGGGCGCTTGTTGTCTGCGCATTCAGGATTCCAAGACAAAAAGCTCCGGAAAGAAGCATCGCGGCAAGTCGTTTCATAAATAACCCCTTCATATCTTTAAAAGAATCAATGTTAAAGACGTATTTCCCCGACACTTATTAGACATTCCTTCAAAGAAAAGTCAAAGAAAGGATGGAGGCATCCTTCGTGCCATACCCTACTTATGCTGAAACAGGGCAAGCTTCCTGCCGGAGAGCCCGTTCGTGACCGGGATTGTGATGGAGAAATTGCCAGTAGTGAGGAGAAGGACCGCGCCGCACATCCTCCATGAAGGACTCAAAATCACGGAGCGTGACAAGCGAGGAAATGCGTTGTCTGAGTGTGCCGGGATAGCCGCGCCCACCGATATAGTCAATCACAACCTTGCGCGAAATCTTCATGCCGAGTTCCTCTCCATAGAATTCAATCAGTTCCCGGATATGGGTGTCCATCTCGTCAGCCAGTTCCGCCACGGAGGGAGGAGGCTGCGAGACATTTCCCAGCATGCCAAAGAGCCAGGGATTCCCCATTGCGCCACGGGCAAGCATCACGCAATCGCATCCGCTGCGCAAACGGGCTTCTGCAAGCGTTGAGCGGCCATTTATCCCGCCATTTGCAATGACCTGTATTTTGAGCGCCGAGCGCACTGCAGCAATGATTTCGTAATAGACCGGTCCTGAGTAAAAATTTTTTGCGATTCGCCCATGGATCGTAATTGCCCGCGCACCGGCCGCTTCAAGTCCTTTGGCAAGGGCGACTGTCGGAGCAGGGTCTTCTTCATCCAGGATACGAGTCTTGACCGTCACGGGAATTCTCGACACACGGACCAGCGACTCGAAAGCCCGCAAGGCATCGTCGGGACGCTGTGCAAGCGCCGCACCCTCCCCTTTCTTAGCCACCTTCGGAGCCGGGCATCCGAGGTTGAAGTCAAGCAAATCAAAATTGTAGCCGTTCACTATTTCCGCAGCGCGGGCAAGAGTGTCTGTATCTGAGCCGACTAGTTGTATGCCAAGCCATTCCTCGGACTCTCCCCGCTCAAGGAAACGCAGTGTCTTGCGGTGCCCGAAAATAAGCGAACCTGCGTCTATCATCTCGGTGAACGCAAGGCGGCAGCCGTGGCGCTGCGCAGAGCGCCGATAGGGTAAATCAGTATAGCCGGCAAGCGGTGCAAGGATGATGCTGCCGGAGGGATAAATAGTGCTCATATCCCGTCTACTTCTTTTCAAGCCGCTCCTGCAGGTAACGCTGCAGGAGCTCATTCATCTGGTATGGCCGGTAACGGATCAGGACTTGTTCGCCGTTTGGAGGA
>Ga0154565_1015_pt3 | contig 22132 bp, 14 predicted proteins | sample RifGroF2_FD_105708 | JGI IMG/M metagenome (GOLD analysis project Ga0154565, IMG submission 105708) | Lentisphaerae bacterium GWF2_52_8 | reverse complement strand
CATATCCCAAAATGGTGTGTATTTTTTGACTTTCATACACAGCCGAGCTGCCCGGATGTCGGAGCTAATTTTGATTTCGACGCCATAACAGATAATCTGAAGGAGTGTGGAGTTGATTTCATCGTGTTTGCAGCCCGTTGCAATATGGGGATGGCCTATTACGACACGAAGATAGGCATCAGGCATCCTTCCCTCAAATATGATCTTTTTGGGAAACTTGTCGAGGCATGCCATAAAAAGGGAATTGCCATATCTGCCTATATGAACGTCGGCTTGAGCCATGAAGAAGGGCTTCTACACCGCGACTGGACTGTGCTTACGCCTGAAGGCTACTCCTATTTGCCCAACAAAATGGGAAACTTCTTTCGCAAGATGTGCTACAATAGTCCTTATGCTGATCACCTGATTGCGATGGCTTCGGAAGTTGTCCGCAACTACCCCGTTGCCGGGATGTTTTTCGACTGCATGGGAATTCATGAGTGTGTTGGCGTTGAATGCGTCCGTGAGATGAAGCGTCTTGGACTGGATTGGGAATCGCACGAGGTCCGGATGGATTTTGCTCACATGTCGCAAGTGAGGATTGCGAAGAAACTTTCAGGGGAGATTAAAGGCATTCGGCACGAGCTCCTCCTTTATTTCAATGGGCTTGCCTTTGAGGATCAGCGTGAATTGGGCAGCTACCTCGAATACGAATGTCTCCCAACCGGCGGATGGGGCTACGATAGTCTTCCTGTATATGCCAGATATGCGAGAAATCTTGGCAAGCCCGTGCTCAATATGACCGGGCGTTTTCATGAGTCCTGGGGCGATTTCGGAGGGATAAGGACAGAAGCCAGTCTCGAATATGATTGTCTTAACGGCCTTGCAAACTGTATGAGAACGACGATTGGGGATCATTTCCATCCGAGAGGGGATATTAACAAGGCGGCCTTCAGTCTCTATAAGCGCATTTATGGCCGCCTCCAAAAGCTTGACCCATGGCTTGATGAGGCAAAACCTCTTACTGATATTGCGCTTCTTGTGCCAAAGAACACTTTCAAATATACCGGGCATTCCTCATTGTCCGGCATCCACGCTGCTTCAGGTGCGGCACGAATCCTCTGTGAGCTCAAGCAGCAGTTCGATATCCTTCCGGAGGATGCTGCTTTCGATCCCGAAAAACTTGTTTTGCTCTGCGATGACGTGCAGCTTGCCGGGAAAAGCCTGGAGCTTGTGCGCTTGCATTTGAAGGCTGGAGGGCATCTTATTTCTTCCGCATGGTCGGGGCTTGACGCAGAAAAAAAGGAATTTGCGCTGCCAGAGTTTTGGCATCTATCTTATAAAGGAGAGAGCCCCCACAATCCGGCCTACATAAATTTAAAGACGGGCTTTGCCGAAGATTTTCCCGATATGCCCCTCTCACTCTACGACAATGGAATACAGGTCGAAGCATTGGCAGGAGCAGAAGTCGTTGCGGAGATTGTCGCTCCATATTTTAATCGCGGCTGGGATGGCGAACATCATATTTTCTACATTCCACCAGACAAACCTACGGGACGTCCCGCCCTAACAATGACGCCCTCTCTGGCCCACTTCACGCATCCAATCCTGAGTTCTTACCACAAGCACGCACAAGTTCCAATCCGCCAGCTTTTTGAGGCAGTTCTGAAAAGACTGTTGCCGCGTCCGCTTCTCAGGACATCAGGACTTCCTTCTTTTGCAAGAGCCACGGTGACGTCTTTGCCCAAGCGCCGCATGGTCCATCTCTTATCGTATGTCCCTGAGCGGCGAGGAGCCCAAATAGACATGATTGAGGAACCCGTAATTTTGAAGGACATCAAAGTAGAACTGCGCCTTGATAATTTGAAACCCGAACGTGCTTACCTTGCACCCGACAGAAAGCCGCTGGACTTCGAAATCAAACCTAATGGCTACGCTAAACTGACAGTGCCTGAGATGCCGGGGCATAGCCTGCTTGTCTTTGAAGAATAGGGGGCTGGCTATTCCAGTTGCATTATTTTGTGATAAGCCTTCTTTACTATTTCATAGGCGAGTTTCGGGCGGCGGAATTCATCAAGGGTTCCCTTGTCGTTGATTGCGCGAGGGCGGCCAAGGGCGTAGGCGCTTGTGTAGGTCCTTGCATCGGCGAAGTGCCAGAGCGATATTCCGCAGACCCGCTTGGTTTTCATGACGTAGTTGCAAACGCATTCCAGGAAGTCAGCCTGATACTCCTCCGACCAGTGTACGCGGAAGCGGTCATGCCAGCCGTAGATGGCGCCAGCGCCGATTTCACTTATGATGAAAGGCTTGTCGCCAAGTCCCCTTTCGTCGATGTGTTTGATGAAATCATCAAAACATGGTTCTATTTCGCCGAGGGGCCTGATTTTTTCCTTGTCTGCGGCGTACCATCCCGGATAGGTGTTCAGGCTGACGATGTCCGCCATTTCGAAGAACAGATCATGTTTATTCATGTTTGATGCGTAGGTGACCAGTCGGGAGGAGTCCTCCTTCCGCACCGTTGAGAAAAGGCTTGCATAAAAGTCCCTGCAACTTTCCGCATTGGAAGGGCCTTCATTCATGAAGCCCCATATGATGACGGAGGGGTGGTTGTAGCTGTTCCTCACCATCAGTCCTGTCTGCCGGACTTGAGCCTCGCAAAAGTTCTTGTCGGCAACCTGGTGCGGCTGATTGCCCCAGGCGATCGATTCTTCCCATACCATCAGGCCAAGCTGGTCGCAAAGGTCAAGGAAGCGCTGGTCCTGGGGATAGTGGGAGCCTCTCACGAAATTGCAGCCGAGGTCCTTCAGGTATTGGAGATCCTCCATAAGGAGCTGAAGAGGCTGGACCGGGCCGAATTCCGGGTGGGATTCGTGGCGGCAGTAGCCAAGGAGTCTTTGCACCTTCCCGTTTACTTTGACCTGGCCTTTTTCGGCTGAGACGCTCCTTATCCCGAAACGTTCCGTTATTTGGTCATTTTTTGTGCTGACAGTCAGGGTGTGCAGGCAGGGCTTTGAGGGGGACCATAATTTGAAGGAGGGGACTTTGAGCTCGATTTTTACATGCTTATCGACAACAGCCTCATTGAAGGGCTTTCCCTTTTTTCCATCGAAGCCAAGTTCAAAGGAAAATGTTTCGGGCATTTTCCCAGACAGCTCAATATCGATTGCCAGGAGTCCAGAAGATATGTCGAGGGTCTTCACCCTGGCCCGTTCGATGCTGCACTCGGGAACTTGGTGCAGCTCAACACTTCGGTAGATTCCGCCGTAACCGTAAAAGTCGTAATACTGGGAAAAGAGCGGCGTCCTTTTGAAATCGAGGCGGTTGTCGATCAGGATTACGAGTTCGTGCTCGCTGTCCTTGCCGGACGGGAATTCGAGCTCGATTCCCGAATACAAAAGATCAATGATGCCGACTTCTTTGTGGTCCCAGAATACTCTTGCCCAAAGGCCAAGACCGCCTATTTTGAGCTTTAAGCGGGTGTGCGGCGCAGCAGACACTTTGCGGCGGTAGAGGGCGGCGCCGCGCTTGCCGGGATATTTTGGCGTGACGTCGAAAACTCCGGGTACCGGCATCAGTTCGTCGTAACTTACTTTTTCAAGATCGATTGAGGCGGTATCTGCGGATTCGCCCAGAAAGCAAAAGTCCCATATGCCATCGAGGATTTCAACGCTTCTCTTTGAATAGTGCGGGTAAGCTTGCATCTTTTTTTGTCCATTTCCTGTTGATCGGATTATTTCCGGGGTTAATGATTATTCTTGTGTGATACTATCAGGCATTTTTGCATGCCACGGACTGGAGCGACAACAAGGCCCAGGTGAAATGGGAAGTCTGATAGCCGTAATACTCGTCACTGCCCGCCCAAGGATGTGGATAGTGTGGCATGTCGGCCTTGTCCCCCATGACGCCCAAAGTTACGCCTCCGGGGATATTCCCCATCTGGAAGCTTAGTGCGCATGGCTGGATTACGCCCACTCCGTTCATTGTGGAAATCTGGAATGGGTTGTTTCCGATGATCCATTCGAGGAGCATGTAAGCGGAGCTGAGCAGTGCGGGCCTTTTCAGTACATCTGCCGCTGCGGCCAGAGCTACGGCGTCAAGGCTGCAGCGGGCGTTTGTGCCACAATTGCCGGCCATGAAATAGCGGAAATAAAGATCATCGCCTATTTGCCGGTAGCGGCAGTCTTCATGTTCCTTGGGGATGGAACCGTAAAGCGAATAAGGCAGTAGACCGAAGGGGTTTCGCGCGGCAAAGACGAGCGCGTACTCGTCCACCCAGAGGGCGATTGCCTCGCGCCAGCGAGGGGCGTCAGGATGATCCGGCCATTCCCTTATGAACTCGGAGATAACCCATATCGGGTAGCTTGCGCCGACATGCTTGCGGTGAAACTCAGGCGAGCCATTCTCTGCGCGGAAGAAGCCGCGGGTGGTATTTTGCCCTCCGATGTGATCACGGACTTGCAGCGCAAGCAGGCTTTCAAGTGAGGATAAGGCATTTGCGCGGTCGCTTTCTGCGGAAGCGTAACGCCAGAGCTCAAGGTAGCCCCAGGCGCGCCATTGAAGTTCGTTTGCACCGGTTTTGTCCATGCTTTTGTCAAAGCGGACTGAATTGCGGGCTGCTTTTTCGCAGCGTGCCGCGAGATCGGGATCAGAATCCCGCAACGCATTTGCATAGAGTGCAAATAGTGTTGTGAATTTGCCTGCCGGCAGTGCCCAGGGAGTTGTCCATATGCGGCGCTCGTCGCCGCTGCGCGGGATATTGTCCGTATAGCGGTTGTCGAGGTTGTCGTGCCAGACCTCGCGTCCTCCTCCGATGTTTTGGAAGAGCGCACCGGTCTCCTCGTCCTGGATTCCCAGGAAGTAGTGGACACCCTGCATGGCTTCCCTCAGGAGAGTTCCTGGCTCAATCCCAAGCTCATCTTCCCGCTTGCGCCAGAGACGCTCTCCGACGAGCAGGGCAATTGCGTTGAGGGCGGTGGATGTTGCCCATTTGCGGAAGTCGCCAGCGTCATGCCAGCCGCCAGCGGCGTTCAGATAGCGGTTTTGCTCAGGGATGAAGCCGTCGTCGAGATGGCAGGCGTCGTGCCAGCCCGGGACTTTTCTGCCGCAGGATTGTACTTGGAAATAGCGTATGCACTCGGGCAGTATGCGGAGCCAGACGTCATCGCGGATTGCGAAGATGGGGCTGGGCGTGTTGCCGCAGTAAGCCTGATAGATGCCATTTTCCGTGATATGCGAAAAGTCACCGGCCAACCATGCGCCGAAATCGCCATGTTCGCGCTTGAGGGACGCCCGGTATTCATAGGGGACTTGGCGCGGGTCGTTGAGCCCGTATTTTGAAAACTCATTCAGTTCCATGAGCGTGAATATTGAGTCGCCCATGATGCCGCGTGATTCGGGAAGGTCAGGGACGAGAACACGTTTCCTGCCATGTCCATTGCGATAGCCAAGTTGATTCACGATGATTTTAAGCTTACTCATGAACTAGAGCTCCCATATTTTTTCCCTGTTCCATCAAGCAGGCTGCTGTTTTCATTAGAGCGCCCCTTTTTATTATTTCCAAGGCTTGTCTGGTTTTTGTAAGTGATGAATAGTTTCAATCCTGTCCCGGCTTTTAAATCTGCGATGTAATTCTTTTCGCCTGAATTTTTTGAGGCCGCATTGGGATTTCCCTGGCTGACAAAGGACCTTATGTCGCGTCCACCCCCAATCGAGACGAGGACCTTCTGATCAATATCTGAAATTAAAGTGGCAGCAACTGTGCCGGCTTGAATATCCCATTCCAGGGATTTGAGCAATATCTGTTTCCTCAGTCGAATTCCTTTAAGGCAGCCCTTTGGCAAATTTTCCGGCACTGCGGGAAGGAATTCTATTTCTCCGGGCTGTGCATAAACAAGCATGCGATTTATGATCTCCGGGACAGCCCCATTCCCATCGACATTGAAAACGTGGTGATTGTCGAAATGAGACATCATCAGGCTGGGGAAGAGCGCTTTTCCGCTGACAAGCATCATCAGAATCTCCCAAGCGATATTCCCCCTCCCAAAGCGGATTGCACACAGTGCGGCGTGCATGCGCCTGTGTGTGGCTGTTTCTGTCAGGACGGGCCAGTGTTCCAGTTTTTTATTGAAAGCCGTTTCCGCCGCACGCCACAATTCCGGGGTGAGCCGAGGATCAAACTCATGGCTTACAAAAACAGGATACAAATGGCTGAAATGCCGGTGGGAGTAGACTTCCTGGTGATTGGGAATTGCAAACTCCTTGAGCGCGCCGTCGGCTGTGAGCGGGACTTTTGCCTTGTCTATGTAATATCCACGCGTATCGACGGGCCCTGCGGTGTTCTTCTCATCGTTGATCATGTAGGGTGGAAGTTTTTCCAAAGTCGCTTTCCATTTCGAGAGCGTTTCTTTTCTTATTTCCAGCTCTTCCAGATTGTCCCGGGACAGCGCCTTTGCGCCGTCTATGAGCATTGAAAAGACGTCGCGCGCCACGGCGATTTCAAATGCGGGGTTGTCCGCAAAACCTACTTCCGGCGAACAGGCAGGACTGAAGCGGTAGTACCCGGTCTCGTCCAGAAAAAGCCAGTCCTCGTAGAAGAAGGAGATTTCCTTCAGGAGCGGCATAACCCGCATCCGGAGAAACTCCATGTCCCCGGTATAGAGCCAATAGTCATAGAAGATCCTGGCAAGCCAACCTGCGTAAGCAGCTCCAAACATCCATGACCAATGGCCATAGGTATGTTTCTCGGAGGCATCGGCATTAATGCCTGCGGAAAAGGCGCCGGATGCGAATATACCACGGCATCCGCCAATTCGTTTTGCATTGTCCCTCCAGAAAGGCAGGACCCATTCAATGAGGGAAAAATATGATTCCTGCAATTCTTTCATATTGCAGCTCATTACGGAGGCTACCGCAAGCTGAAGATTTGTGTCCCATACATAAGCGCCTCCCCACGGCGAATCCCATGTCCCTGTCCATATGCCCTGAAGGTTTGGGGGAAGTGAGCCAGAACAGCATATGCTCATGTAGCGTCCGGCATTGTAAATCTTTTCCAGGAGTCCGTGCGGCAGTTTCCCGGCCGTTCCTGAAGATTCCAGCAATGCGTCAATTTCAGAATCGCGGTCTTCAGCGCTGCCACCCAGCTTGATGGAGACGCGGTCATATAGGCAGGAGTGGAGCTTTGCATGTGATGACAGATGTGCAGAATAGGATTTCTTTTCCTTCCCTAGAGCATCAAAGATGGCGTTCGGAGCTGAATCATTGCGGGATGACCAAGGTTCAACACGTATGAGCAGCAATAGCCTTTGCGCTTCACGGACGGATATGCTGTCCGCTTTTTTCCTTACGGAGCCATCTGCCGAGACAAGTCTCATTGCCCCGTCATAGCCGCCCCTGTCATGGCGATATGATGTTGTCAGCCTGCTCCCTTGAACTGTTGTTTTCAGGTCTGAAGAGATATCCGGATGTTCAGGCTTCTTAAGCCTGAGTTCGCATGAAAGATATCCTTTTTTCGAACAGCTTATCTCAAGGACGATGAAATTCGATTTGCGGGAAACAAAGAGCCTGCGCCTGAAGGTAGCGGTCTCATCTTTGAAACTGACTGACAGCTCACCGGTCCGGAAATCTGTCGAACGGGTATAATCACTGAGCTTGCCATGGCTGGCAGTCGATATGGAAATCTCAAAGGCGGGATGAAAAGAGGGATTCCCGTTTGCTGTGCGAAGCCCCTTTTCCGCGGCCTTTGTATCGAGAAAAACAAGTCCCTCCGCATAACCTTCTTCCCGGATGATCTTGCGCAGGGTCTTCAGGTGTTCCGACACTTCCAGCGGATCCCCGGGATATTTGCGGGGCAGGTATAGCCTTTCATGGTTCACAATGATGGTGTCATGCAGGGGCTGCCCATAAACCATTGCGCCATGAATTCCATTTCCGCTGACCATTGAATATTCCCAGGCGGATGCAGGTGTTTTTGAATAAACCCGGTCAAGCTTGCTTCCCTCGCAGTTTGGAGATCTCAAGTTAGGATCTCCTTCAGCTCCATCCAATATACATGGCGATGAGCCTCGTGTATTGAGTCAAAGGAGATGGCCGAACCGTCCCTGTTCCAGCGGGGGTGAAGGTCGCAACGGATATCTTCGTACGGCATGTATTCGCGTTTGGCGCTGAAGAGTTCGGCAAGCAGGAGCCCCTTTTTCCTTTTGATATCATAAAGGAGGAGTTTTCGGTAGCCATCTGTGTCGGGATAGCTGTCGTAGAGGATAAAATTCTTGTCTGGCGAATAGCTGCAGTGCCCGTCGAAACTGAAGAAGCCTGGCTCAAGAATTTCATATTCCTGAGACAGGTCTCTTGCCAGGCAGAGCGCCATTTTGCCAGGCCCTGGAAGGTCGGCGTAGATCAGAATATGCTCGGGATCGCGCCAGATGTAGTGGGAGGCGCCCCCGAAGCCGTTGAGCACATGGATATTCTTGCCGGCGAGATCGGAACTAATTACCAGACTGGCCCAGCCATCGCTTTTCGTTCCGGGCATGGGCATGTTGCGGACAATGCAGAGAAAACGGTCTCCAGAGGGATTAAAGGTTATGTGGTTGACCAGTATCTTAGGATTTTTAGAGCCAAATTTTTTCGAGAATATTTCAGAGAGGGCGGGCATGGGGATTATAAGCTTTTCCATGGCGTTTCCCATGTCTATTAGATATATGCCGTCCTCTTCGGGAGATGGTGTGTTTAAATAAGGGTCCGCTATGCCGGCGTAGCCGTAGCCGGGGCGGAAATCGAACATGCGGCTGAAGTTTACGCTGAGCCCGTGGCGGCCATCCTGTGATAGATTTGCCAAGGGGCGGGGCAGGAGCCGCGTATCTCCTGTGACGATGTTCTTGACTGCGCATTTGAAAGAGTCGCGGAGATGGCAGTTGTAGATGATCTCTTCGTCGGGCTTGACAGGGTTCCATTGAAGCATTGCGCCCTGCTGAAAATTCCATGCATAAGTGGAGGCCAGCGGGATGAATTGCCCGTCTCCCGTGCGGATCATGCCGAGTTCGGCGCGGTCGGACTGGGTTTGCATCCGGTCCATGAAGGAGACCCTGTTGCAGAGGTGGTAACGGCCATCGCCACTCCACGGCTGGAGGTCATAGTAGCCGAAGAAATTGTGTTCGGGCTCCTTGGTCATCCGCTCGAAAGGCAGCATTTGTGACTTGATCTGGCGCATAGCGTATTCCCTTGTTTAAGGATTGCCCCAGGGGGCGTTATCAAAGGAGGACATTCCTGCAAGCACGGAGCGATTTTTAGGCTCTGCATGGCCATCGTCGTACAGGACGTTCGTAAGGTTGAGATGTGGAAACTTGACCTGCCCCGAATAGCCGTAGACATAATGCCCATATGTTTGCATGTCAGCAGTGTCTCCGAAACCTATTTGCATGGAGGGAAAGCGGATGTTTGTTATCTTTGTATAGGTTTTTGAAGCCCAGGGTCCGCAGCCGCCGATCCCCCAGTAATTCATGCCGTAATTTGAAAATTGGAATGAGTCGTAGGGTGATTTGTGATCGCGCACCGACGGACAGGCCAGATATCCTTTTTGATCCCAATAGTAGTACCCCCATTGGCTTAGTTTGACGGCCGGGAAGAGTTCATCCCTCATGATTTGCTGCCATTTCAAATTGCCTGCCGGAGGGGCTCCCCAGCGCGTGGTGTCTGCACGCGGCAGGTACCCGTTGTTGGCCTCGCAGTAATAAGTCCAGGCCAAATAGATTTGTTTTTCATTGCTGAGGCATTTGATTTTTTTTGCCACTTCCCGGACGTTTTTCAGTGCCGGCAGCAGGATCGTCATGAGGATTGCGATAATGGCAATGACCATCAAAAGCTCTATCAGCGTGAAACGATGTTTTTGCATAAGCATTTTCATGGATTCCCCCAGGGAGCCTGCAGATACCAGTCTGCTGGCCCTCTTAAAAATGCGACGTCTTTAGCCTCCACATGCCCGTCGCAAAAAGCCACGTTGATTTTTTTATTGTGCCTGAATCGAGTGATATAGTTGGCGTTATTGTCAATTGAGTAATAGCCCAGTTGGGGGGCGCCGGATGACTCCAAGTTCGAGTCTGCAAATCCCAGCAGAAGGCTTGGCTCCTTAAGCTGGGAGAGTTTGCGGTATGCTTTGGCGCTGCCCGTTTTATTCCCGCCAATTCCAAGGCTGTTCATGCCATACGTGACATACTGCACATTGCAATATGAAGGATAAAATGTCATCCTGGGACAGAGAAGAATCGAATTGCCCCTGAACAGGTATTGTCCCGAATAGTAGACTGCCTTGGCTAGCTGGTCGGCCATGATAGCTGTCCATGGCCTCTGTCCGCTATACACGCCATCCCAGACACCCGTGGCTACGGCAGGCAATCCTCCGCCGTAGTCTGAGACATAGTTGGTCCAGGACAAATAAATCTGGCGTTCATTGTTTGCGCAGGTGATGCTCTTTGCAAGTTCCTTTACATTTTTCAGCCCTGGCAGCAGGATCGCCATGAGGATTGCGATGATGGCAATGACCATCAAAAGCTCTATCAATGTGAAAGAGCGTGGCGCACGACAGGCGCATCCGGCAAAATGCATATTAGGCCTGCGCGCGTGATTGCTTGCTTCAGCATGGATAGCGGTGTTTAGGATTCCCATAAATCTCCCAAGAGATATTCTCGCATATTTGCTTTCATAAGTCCAGTCCAGTCTATTCTTTCATGAGTTTTTTGATTTCTTCCTCGGAGAGAGGATTTAGGAAGACCGCGAAATTATCAACGTACCCGTTAAGCGACTCGCTTTTCTTTTCTGTTGTGCCGTCATGAAAGCGGGTAGACCAGGCTCCTCCTATGCGTGCCCAGAAGGGCCTGTTCAAGAGGGCTTTCCCGCTGGATACCAGCTTCCCGTTGAGATAGAGTTTGAAACAGTCTGATAACTTCTCAGGGTCTGCATTGTCAAGCTCCACCGCGACGTGATACCATTTCCTTGCTTCGACTGGTGTTGAAAGCCAGGTTCCCTCCCAGTCCTTGTTTTTTCCAGAGCTGGTTCCGGCATATAAACTGCCCTTGTCCAGATATATGTTCATGACATCCGCATTTGCACTTCCATCCTGGTAGATCACCTGGCGGCGTTCGACATCATCCGCTTTGAACCACATGCAGACCGTCCGGTTCCTTCCGAGTGCGTCATAGCGGGGAATCTGTTTATTGAGCTCGAAATCATAAAAAGGATGGACCGCCACATAAGTGCCTTTCCCGGACAGATGGAGTACTTGTCCGCGCTCCTTGTCCTCGGCCCAATCACAACCCAGATTCAGGCCGCAGAACGCTTTTGTATTGGCTGCAAAAACCAGGCCTACAAATTCCGGGAACCATTTGAGTGCGCCGGTTTGTACCCTTTCAGTGGCGATTCCTATCTCTGGAGATTTTTCGAGGGGGAGGAAGAGGAGGCACTTGTCCAGTTCGGGATATCCCACGGAAATTGGAAGGTAGCGCAGCGAAGTTTCCCCTTCGGAATTTTTTGCTGTCAGAGAGACGAAGTATTGCCCTTTCTTCACATAGGCATGCGAGACTTCCAGTCCGCTGGCCTTTGTGCCGTCACCGAAATCCCATTCGATGTCAAGTGGAACCTTGCCGGGATTGAAGACATTTCCTGCTTTGAAGGAAACCGTTTCTCCTGTTTTGGCGATATTGGCAGAGGATTCCGGGATGGCTGACAAGGGCCCTCCAGGGATGACGCATTCTACTGATTTTCCTTGCTCTTTTACGTGGTAGAACGAGCCAGTCACTGAGGCATTTATTTTGACCTTGCCGAAGCCGGGCAATGTGACGTTCAGATCGGTCCTGGCTCCCTTGGGTGCGTGTGCAAAAACCAGCCATTCGCGCTGCGGCTCTTTCCCGAGGACCAAGGCAAGGGGGAATACCGGTATTTCCGTGTAAAGCCCCCAGTCTTTCGCTGGTGATTCCAGATCGGTTTCGAGCAGATACCAGCGCTCCTTTTTCTTTAATTCATCAGTCAGTGCGGACTGATAGGGATGCTTGCGGCTTTCGTTTGGAACCAGCTCTCCTTTCCTCCAGAATTTCCTGAGGAGCGGAGAGGCGTACACCTGATCGACGGCCTTCACATTGGCGAGGAAATAGGCTTCGGCGTATGCGAGGCTTTCAAGATAACGGAAGTCGCGAAGCGCACGCGGCCTCAAGAGCCATAAGCCGAACTGCAAGAGCCCCTGATAGCGGTCGGCATTATAAATTTGCCCGCCACGGCCTGCATATTGTTCCCGCTTGCCGTTTATGCCGTACTGGTCTCCATCCCAGGTCGAAAGCTCAAACCAGAAATTGGGGTTTTCCTTGAGGACGTCTTTGAGCATGAAGACCCAGTTCATAGCTTCCACCTGGATGCTCGCCGAGTTGTAGTCCGTAAGGAAAGCGGCCCAGTCATGCGTATAGTATGACGGTGAGCCGCCATCCCAGCCAAGATGCTGCCAGATCATCCGCCCGGACTCGGGAGAAAAACCGGCAGAGTCGACCCAGCCTCCATAGCGTCCAAGATGGGGTGGCCCGAACGCTTCGTAGGCCACGAATTTTGCATTCTTTTTCCAATTTTCATTTGCCAGTCCATTGCGCATCCCCTCCTGCAAGGCTCGGTAGTGCCTGATTAGTTCTTCCGCGAAAATCTTTTCCCTGAGGGCAACGGCTGTGCCGGTCCCGTATTTGTCGACAAAGCGCTTGGATTTTTCCGCATCATGATAGTTGAGCACCTGATGTTCGTTGTTTGAAAGGAAAATCACGAGCGGCGGATCCGGGTATATCTCCTGGGCGAGCCGCATGCATTCGCTGCTGACTTCCTCCTTGCCCAGTTGGGACCAAAGTTCTATGGGGCCCATGGGGTCGACCATATGCTGCAGCTTTCCGTCAAGACCGCTTACGTTCGGGTTTTGTTCCGGCGGCAGCTCGAAATATTTCTTTTCAGTAGTAAGCTCCATTTCAAATTGAAAGCGTTGAAATGATATCGGCAGTTTCAGGCGTGCGGCTTCTTTCAGGGCTGGCTCGAAATATTTCTTGAAATTATCGAGGCGCATTTTCCGGTTTGCCCCCCATTGGGTTTCCGCGTAGGGCCAATGGAAGCACAGGATCAGGTGATGTCCCTGCTTGATCAGCCCAAGCTGATACTCAGGAGAGAAATTATGACTGAGCGGCGCCCATGTCGCCGCCAGGGGGAAAGGTCTTCCTTCCGGGCCTATGGGCGCTTTGAGCGCCTCTGTCCTGATCTCATCGGCGGTTTTGCTGTCTGTCTCTTCTGCATATGCATGGAGCCCGGCCAGCAAGAGGAATAATCCGGCGGACATTGCCATTAAATAACTTTTCATATACTGGGCTCCTCTGTTTGAAACGCTTAGCCTATTGGTTTGTGCATTTGCCGACACAGCCGCAGGATTCCCTGAAAAATGTTTCGTATCTCAGGTCAATCCTGCGGGCAGGGCCCGAATAAAGACCGTCAATCCTGTCCTTCAGCAGTTTGAATGCTTCCTTTGCGAGAATTTCCGGGTTTATCCCGGCAGTGCTGAGGCGGGGTGCGATATAATCGGCAAGCTCAATATTGTCTACGCCAACGACTGCGACGTCTTCGGGTGTTTTGATGCCGCAGTGGCGCAAGCCTGCAAGAATTCCGATTGCTTGCAGGTCATTATGACAGACAATTGCCTCTGGCGCTGGCAGTGTTTCAAGGTATTTTATAATCCCTTTCCTGGCGTCTGCCATAGTCCAGCCGGGAAGAGGGATGAATCCAACTTGCGCTTCGAGTCCAGCAGAGATCATTGCCTGCCTGTAGCCTGCCGGCCGTTCATATTCTGAATCAGGGGCGGCGAAGAGGATATTCCTTAGGGAATGCTTTTCAATCAGATGCTTCGTAAGTTCTTCCGTGAAGAGCGAGTAGTCGACAAAGATATTGTCAATCTTATTGCTTATTGCATTGTAAAACACTACGCTTGGTATGCCGTCACGCGTTGCCGCCTCCAGTTCCGGCCAGAAAGATTTTTCCGACAGGATTCCCGAAATGTTGCACATAAGCAGGCCGTCAACCCCCCTTGAAATCATTTCGCGGATACACTTTCCCAACTCGAGCTCAGACCCGTAGCCACTGATGAGCAGTTGATATCCGTTGCTCTTTGCCAGGCGGCGCAAAGCCTCGGTCAGGACTGTTCTTGCCGGATTGGTGAGTTCCGTTTCGATGAGTCCTATGGAGAAGGAGCGTTTGAGGGCAAGACCTCGGGCCATGACGTTTGGAGTATAGCCGAGAGTGGCAGCTGCGGCTCTTACGCGCTCTTTTGTACTGGCTCCAATATCTGCTTTGTCCTTTAACGCTCTTGAAACCGTATTTATTGATACGCCAGTGAGTTTTGCTATATCTTTCAAGGTAGTCATAAATAAGTTCCCATTATTGACGCCTCTATATTTATTATAAAATACATTAACGTTAATGTCAATGCTTTTTTGCTCTTTTCTTCACTGTGCTCTTCGTAGATTTGCAAAAGACTAAGTTAATCGATATTATTTAGAAAGAAGTATTCAGCTCCTCTATTTCAAAGGGAGAGGCATGGGAGAACGTTACCAGAGCATTGCCAGGCGTTTGCTTGCTGAAATCGAATCCGGACTTTACCGGAAGGGAGAGCTTTTGCCTACGCGCACGGAACTTTCCCTCCGCTTTGAAGTCGCCCGTGCAACTGTCGACCGCGCTGTTGCCCTCCTTATACGCAGGGGGATATTGGAGTCTTCGCGTGGATCCGGTACCCTTGTGGCTTTGTCGGGAAGGAATTACAGGCTTGCCGTTGTGGGTGCGGATTCAGGGCTTGTTCCCAAACGGCTTGTCCCAAAAAACTGTTGTGTGGAATTCATTCTTCCCGGAGATTTGGCGTCAAAGTCTGAACGGGCTTCTCTCCGCGCTTTTGACGGGATAATATGGGCTTATCCAGAGAAGGCTCAACTTGATTGGAGTCGTGAACTGCCGTCAGCAATACCTCAGATACTTGTGAACCGCGATGTTGAAGGCTTCAATTATGTTTCAACTGATCACCGGGGCGCAATCCGCAAGATCACCGCTGAACGCCTTGCACTTTGTCCCGACGGGCTTCCCGTTTTTTTCAGGCGTTCAGGCTCAAGTGGAATTGTTTGGGAAAAGAGGGAAGGGGGCTTTGTGGACGCTTGCCGGGACGTCTCAAGATTCTACGAGGTGATAAATCTCCCAGAGTCTTTTGCGGAGCGTATTGAGACCTTGGATAAGCACTTTCCTAGCCCGTTAAAGAAACCCTTGATCCTGGTGTCCGGCGCACTTCATATCAGTGGTGCTGCAATAAGCTGGGTGCGGCAGCGTGGCTTCCTTTGGCGCAAAGAAGTTTTCTATTCGGATTTCGACAATGAGTATCCAGAGGATGTATGGGGGCTTCGCTGCACTAGCTTTATCCAAGATTATGACAAGCTCTTTTGGCGGGCTCTCGAAGGGATTATTTCCCTTATTGACGGAACAGAGTCATCTGTGAGAGTTCTGGTGCCTCCGAAACGTGTTGACGGAGATACTTGATAGCCAATCTCTTTCATTAAACTTTTTGCTTGGAGCCTTTCTTGGTCTTGACAATGACTAAGTCATTTGATATAATTGTTAATAATTAAGTCAATGGAGGTTCTTAGATGTCATCTGAAATCAAAGTCGCAATCCTTGGTCTGGATACCAGCCATAGCGTGGAGTTCCCCAAAAGAATGCAGGCCCCCGATTGTCCGCCGGAGCAAAAAATCTCCGGCATGAGGGCTATCTCCTGTATGCGTTTCGAAACCCCCTTTCAGAACAGGGAAGGGCTTGATGCCCGCCAGAAACAGCTGGAGGCATGGGGCGTGATGGTGAGTGAATCCTTTGAGGAAACCGTTAAGGGATGCGATGCCGTCATGATTGAAATCAATGATCCCTCGCTCCATCTCGAATATTTCCGGCGTTGTGTGGGGTTGGGCAAGAAGATTTTTGTGGACAAGCCCTTTGCGGACAATTCGGCCAATGCGCTTGAAATGCGACGGATTGCCAGTGATAAGGGCCTTTCTGTGATGTCCTGTTCTCCGCTGCGTTTTGGAAAGGGCCTGGAGGAGGCCTGTGCAGTTGTGTCCAAGCCGAGCCATTGTTCCTTTTATGGGCCGCTCGGGAAAGCCCCCGCCGGCAGTTCGATAGTGTGGTATGGGGTTCATGCCTGCGAAATGCTTCAGCGCGCAATGGGGCCCGGGGCTCTTGGCGTGAAGACACTGCCTGATTCTTCCGGTGTTGTCCTGATTGTAGACTACAAGGATGGGCGCAGGGGAGTGGTCGAACTTGTCGAGAAGGCATGGCACTATGGTGGGACTTTGCGCGGTGAGGCTCAGATAGCATTTCCGGAAGACACCTCGAGCATCTACCAGCGTACGCTTTTCCAGGTCGAAAAATTTTTCCGCAGCGGAACTAGCAGTGTCAGTCTCAATGACGCCTGCGAAGTTACCGGGATACTTGATGCCGCCGAACGTTCCTTCAAGAGCGGCAAAAGAGAAACAGTCATAAGCTGAGAAACAGGGAGATTAAAATGAAAAGGCTCAAGGTTGGGATAATAGGGCAGGGGCGTAGCGGCAGGGATATTCATGCGCAATGGATAAAGACGATGCCCGAAAAATTTGAAATAGTCGCAGTCGCAGACCCGCTGGAAGATCGGCAGGAACAGGCCCGCAAAGAAATGAACTGCGGTGCCTACCCCGATCTCAAAACAATGTTGAAAAGGCATTCCGACATTGATCTTGTCGTGAACGCAGCCCCGAGCCACTTGCACATACCGCTTACTGAAGAGGCTCTCGATTCGGGCTTCAATGTCCTTTCCGACAAGCCATTCGGACGGAAGGCCGCTGATGTTGACAGGCTTGCCGCAAAGGCGAAAAAGGCGGGCCGCCTCCTTGCTGTTTTTCAGCAGTCCCGTTTTGCAGCTTATTTTCAACAAGTGAAGGCCGTATGTGATTCGGGAGTGCTTGGGCGCATTGTGATGGTCAAGGTCTTCTTTAACGGCTTTGCCCGGCGCTGGGACTGGCAGACTCTGCGGCGGATGGACGGCGGCAGTCTCCTTAACACCGGGCCGCATCCGCTTGACCAGGTTTTGCATTTCATCGGGCGCGACGCCATGCCCAATGTCCTGTGCATAATGGATAAGGTCAATACCTTTGGCGATGCCGAGGATCACGTAAAAATGATATTGACCCGCAAGGGCTATCCGACCGTGGACTACGAGGTGTCTTCCTGCTCGTCCTACAACCCGTATACCTATCAAGTTTACGGCTCGCGCGGCTCACTGGCCGGCACGCAGACGCACATCGAGTGGAAATACTTCAAGGATTCCGAGGCGCCCCAGCAGAAACTCATAAGCGATCCGATGCCCAATAGGGCCTACTGCTCGGAGCAGCTTGCTTGGCACGAGGAGAAATGGGATGCCAGCAAGGATTTTGCCGACAATTCCTTTTCCTATATGACAACCCGGCTTTATGGCAACGTTTATGACGTTCTTTGTTCTGGCGCGGAACTTGAGGTCAAGCTTGAACACGTGCGCCAGCAGATTGCGATCGTCGAAGAGGCGCACCGCCAGAATGGCAGCTACGCATCATAACAGATGTTTCCACTCGATTTTTGAGGGTAAACTTCTTATCTGCCGATGAGCCTTTTTACGATGCCGCAGGCTTCCGCGACCCTGCCTTTCATGGATCCGTTCAGCGTGCAGGTGTCGCGGAATATCAGTTCCACGAAATTGTCCTTGGCAATGTCCAAAGTTTCCTTTATGTGGCTGGAGAATGAGTCGGGTGCGAAGGTTTCGCCGCAAAGCTGCATCGGATGGGGTTTCCTTGAAAGAACGCAATTCTTTCCCGCCAGCTCGGCCATGATGCGCTGGTCGCACCAGGGCGATATGGTTGCCTTCCTGAGATTCTTGAGCCTTTTGATGCTTTCCCATAGGCCATGCACAGGCTCACAGCAGCCGTAGTAGACAAGTCCGTAGCGTTTGGCAAGCCTTTCCATGTAGGGGAATATGAATTCGGCAAACATCTCGCCGGAGATGCCTACGGCCTCCTGCGCCTCCGTAAAGCCCCAACAGTCTTCCGGGAGCCAGGGGCCTTTGTCGTCGACCGGCCTTCTGGGCAGTTCGTCGCTGTAGGCTATGCTGCCGGAGCCGCACCAGAATTCAGCTCCATTCGGCCTTACGAGATTTTCCCTTATCATCCAGTTTAGAAAATCCTCCGCTTCCCTTGCGATGAACCCGAAAAGCCTGTGGACGTTTTCCGGCTGGTCGAGCATGGCCATATAAAAATTATCCATGCCCATCCATGTCACGGCCTTGTAGCTCATGCCGGCCGCTGCCCCTGTGACGTGGCTATTGACGATTCCCACAGGCAGCAGATCCCCGAAGGCGGCCTTTGCCTCCTCGACCTTGCGCAAGGTGCCTTCGCGGTCGACCTTGAACTCATCCCTTCTGAGTTTGGAGAGTCCGCTCTCCAGGTCTGCCAGCGGAGTATTGGTCTCATAGCCAAGAACCCTTCCCGTGGCGTCGGGGACTCTCGTTACTTTGAGTTCAGGGCAGAGTTCCGGGCGGCTTATTATCCATTCGATTTGGAAGAACGGGGGGAATACCCTGTCATCGGGTATCAGCTCATAGTTGCTCAGCACATGGAGGAGCTGGGCCTCGAACTGGCGCGCCAGCTCCCCTTCGCATTCCTGCGGGGGCGTCAGGTCCTTGAAAAAGCTTCCATTGTCCTCAATGACAAAAGGGACGCTCCTTTCGAGAAGCCTGTTGCTCTTGTTCCATCTCTCCCTGCGCTGCCGCATGTCTTCTGAATTCAATATCTTTGCACAGGCCTCGGCCTTATGCCTGAGTCTTTCCCGGTCTTTGCATGTGATTTCCATAAGCCCTCTCTCCTGGAGTTTTGCATATGGATTATACTGCATGAATATCTGCAAGATGAATAGACAATTCTGTTAATAAGCTGGATATTTCTGCAAAAAAGGCTAGATTAAGACATGGCAGCCAATCCTCCAATCCTTTCAAATCCGGTGTATGAGCGCCTGCTGACGGGCTTCTACAAGAAGATGCGCAAGCATCTGCCTGCATATCGACCGGAGGGCGGCGCGGACTGTCTCCTGATGCTGACTTTGGCCGGGGCCGGGAGCATCAGGCTTGCGAATGGAGAGTTTCGCCGCTCGGGGAGAGGGGACGTAAGCATACATTGCCCGCGAACGCCCCAGTGGTACGGCGTGGACGACGAAGCGGGCTTCTGGTCAATGATATGGGTGCACTTCCATCCGCGTCCGTATTGGCTCGAATGGCTATCCACGCTTCCTGAGCCGAGCCCGGGGCTTCACTGGGCCAGTCTCGACAAGAAGTCCTTTGGCAATGCCAGGAAGGCATTGACGGCGATGCACCTCAATGAACGGGAGGGTAGTTCCTCCTCGCGCGATTTTGCAATGAACTTTCTGGAAGCCGCCCTGCTGCACATACGCGCGACATCGGCCTCCGGATATTGCGGCTCTGCTTGCGACGATTTTGGCCTTACAAAAGCTATTACTGCCATAGGGAGGAGCCCCGGAACTCCTCCTCCGGTTCCTGAGTTGGCGAAAATAGCCGGAATGTCTGTCTCAAGCTTCGCTCACCGATTCAAGGCCGCCACCGGAGTTTCCCCACTTCAATACTCCCTGAGGCTGCGCTTGAAGCGCGCCGAAAACCTTCTTCTCTGCACTCCCATGACGGTTAAGGAGCTGGCCTTAAGCCTTGGCTTCGAAGACCCCTTTTACTTCTCAAGGCTGTTCCAGAAAAACAAGGGGTTTTCACCGGCTTCTTGGCGTGCCTTGGGGCGCACCCGGCAGGGTGAGCGCCCTGCACCGTAGTGGCGTGCCGCCACTCGTGGTGCAGCGACGAAATCGCTGCTCGCTTCAGGGAAGCGAAACTCAGGATTATTTTGACTTTTGAGGCCAGTTCTAAAATGACAGATGATTATCTTGCGAATTTATAAGATAAATGGCTTAATGCTGCCCGGCGTTTTGTGTCAGAGTGTAGGTGACTATTGCTGCAAACATGAGAAGCGCAGCCGCAAGCCTGTACCAGAAGAGACGCCTGCCCGTGACCGATTCCAGGTGGTGGTGCCCCATGCGTGCGATGAGCACCCCGAATCCGATTGAGATCAGGCCTCGCGTCGATTGGATTATGTTACCGAAAAGAGGGCCGATCACGGCAAAGCAGGCAAAGAGGAAGATCATTGCCAGGTACCAGCAGATGGCAAACGGGATGGCGCATTTGAGGGCGGAGCCGGAACGTTTTATCATGAAGAGTGCCGGTATCGAAAGAATTCCCAGGAGAAGGTAGGAAAGGGCTGCGCCCAAGAGCACCCTCTGGACGAAAGAGGGGCCCGGCATGGTCTCAATGATCCTGCGGATGTAAAGGTCGGACACTGCGTAGCCCAGGCAGGTGAGGAAGAGCCAGCCAGCCGCGCGCCAGTTCATCTTTTTGCTGCTGCCGTTCATCATCATTGCGGCGATCATGCACACGGAGAGGGCCAGCCACTGGATGAGGGAAATTTTTGCATTGAGGAAGGCGACGCTGAGAATCGCGAGCATGAGTATCTTCAGCCCAAGCAGGGAGGAGGCCACCGATGCCTCGATTTCCTTTATCACCTTGAAAAAACAAAGCTGCCCAAAGACAAAGGCCAGCGAACAGATGATTATGGGGAATATGTAATCGCTTCTTGATAATAGTTCCCCTCTCATGACGAAAGGCAGAAGGAGCAGGGAAAAGACGCCCATGCAGGCTTGCGAGTAGATCAGGAGATGGACCGGGTTTGCGTGCCTCGCCATGAAATGTCTCGAAAAGATGTATGAGGCAGATTGGAGGAAGGCTGCAAGAAGCCCGTAGAAGATTCCGGTGAACATTCAGTTACCTGGCCGTTTTCAGTAGGCGCGCTCGTTGCGGCCTTCGATAAAGTTAATGAAGGACTGGGTGACCACCTTGTTCCCGCCTGGGGTCGGATAATTCCCGGTGAAGTACCAGTCTCCGGTGTTGTTTGGACAGGCATTGTGCAGGTTTTCGATAGTCTGGAAGATTATCTCGACTTCGGCATGGATGTCCACGGGCTTCAGCAGTTGGGAGATTTTTGCGGCGATCTCCCCCGGTGTGAAGGGCCGGTATATGTCCTTTACATGATTGATCATCCCGTCTTTGGGGAGGTCTCGCTGGGCGAGGCATTTCTGGTAGACCTCGTCGATGATGTGGGTCTTGTGCTGCTCCTTGAGGAGTTCGATGGCGGCTTGAAAGGCCACGAAGTCGCTGAGCTTGGCCATGTCGATGCCGTAACAGTCGGGGTAACGGATTTGCGGTGCGGAGGAAACGAGGATGATCTTTCGCGGGCCAAGCCGGTCGAGGATGCGGAGTATGCTTTCCTTGAGGGTGGTTCCACGGACAATGGAGTCGTCGATGATCACGATTGAGTCTTTGCCCGGCCGGATTGACCCGTAGGTGATGTCATAGACATGTGCCACGAGGTCGTTGCGCTGGGTGTCCTCGGTGATGAAGGTGCGGAGCTTTGCGTCCTTCACCGTGAGCTTTTCGAATCTCGGGATAATGCTCATTATCTCGTGGATTTTTGACTCGCTTATGTTGGAGGCGCCGAGTTCGCGGATTTTCCTGTTGTGGATTCCGAGGCAGTAGCGGCGGAGCTCGTCCTGCATGCCCAGGAAACAAAGCTCGGCGGTGTTAGGAATGAAAGAGAAGACGGTATTTTCGAGGTCGTGGTCGATGGCCTTCAGGACGGTCGGGGTGAGGAGCCTGCCGAGGGACTTTCGCTCCTGATAAATATCGGCATCGGTTCCGCGCGAGAAGTAGATTCGCTCGAAGGAGCAGGGTTTCTTTGGGAGGGTGTCCGTGAAGGGGACTTGGGATATCTGTCCGTCTTTTTTGATGATGAGCGCGTGGGCCGGGGTGACCTCGTTGATGCGGTCTTTCGGTGCGTTGAAGGCGGTCTGGAGCGCCGGGCGCTCGGAGGCGACCGCGATGAGTTCTTCGTCCATGTAATAGAAGGCGGGGCGTATGCCTGCGGGGTCGCGGATGACGAAGGCGTCCCCGTGGCCCATGAGTCCCGCG
>Ga0154565_1100_pt1 | contig 22894 bp, 20 predicted proteins | sample RifGroF2_FD_105708 | JGI IMG/M metagenome (GOLD analysis project Ga0154565, IMG submission 105708) | Lentisphaerae bacterium GWF2_52_8 | reverse complement strand
GAGCTTTGCTCATTTCCATCAGAAAATCGGCCAGTTCCTTTGCCTGCGTTGGGTCGCAGCAATGAGCGAAAGGCAAGCCGTTGAGCAGCAGGGTTCGCCGGTCATCGCCTCCTGCCGAGGCGCTGCGTATATCGTCATAGGGGAGATAGGAGTGAGGGCAGCCGAGCCAGAAGCTGAGATCCAGCGCGCAGGGAGGACACGACAATACCCCTTTCGGGGAGAAGGAGAGCGGAGGGAAGGATACTTCAAATATTCTCTTGAAGGGAGGAAGCGGATTTGCCAGAAGCAGGAAACCCCTCCGATGCCGGTAGAGGTGTTCCGGCCAAAAACAGCGGCCAAGCCTGGAATCGCGCACATAAAACACGAGGCTTGTTCCGCCTGCAAGGCAAACGCTTTCGACTATGAGCAGGACAGCCAGAGCCAGATAAAGCTGTTCAGCCTCTGTCATGCCAGCTGCCCCGGAAGGATTTTATCATTCGCCTGGCCTGCGTCCAATACCCATGAAATTTTTAAAGAAATCAAGAATTTTTTTGCCAACAGATGCAAGGGCTATTCCCGCGACCAGGATGATCTTCCAGAGGTATTTGAAAAGGCCGGCCTTTGCAGCCAGTGCCGCCCCTCCTCCCACTACAAGCGCGGTGAGCCCGTATTTTGCAATCTTGTCGCCAGAGACGTATTCGGCATAGCGGTTGCCCTGTTTGAAGGAGAAGCTTGAGAGCATCTTTTCAAACTCCGGCATGCTTGCATCCATCTTTTCAGGATTGACAAGAAGGGTTACGACCATGACGCCCTTCCGGCCGAGAACCCTGACATTGTAGTTGATGGTTTCCTGGGTGCTTTGTTCCCCCTTGATCCTGAGACCCCATTCCAGATTGTGGGTAGTGGCATTGTAGAGGGGTTCCTTTTGCCAGCCGACAATCTCCATGGAAGGCCAGCCGCGCTTTTTAAGCTCCTTGTTTGCGGCCTCCTGGGAGCTTTGCATGCTCTTCATCATCTTGGGGGCGTCGAGCGAATTTTTTTCATCGTCCTTCACATAGCCCACCTCGTCGAATTCGAAGAGGACGCACCAGGCGAGGTCCGAAGAGCCGACAAGCCCGATTTCCTTGCCGCTGGTGAGGTTTTGGGAAGCCTCAAGCATCATGCGCGCACCGTTGCCATCAGTGGCAACCCAGCCCTCATTGAGCTTGACCTCTGCTATGCCTCCGATATCGGCGGCATTTGGGCCCTTGACCCATTTTGCCCCCGGGAATGGAACATCGGGCTTTGGTTTGTCCTCAGCTTTCTTGTCTTGTGCAAATGCGGAGATTGAGAAGCAGCAAAGAAACACAGCGAGAAAAAGACAAGCATTTTTCCTTGAGGCGAGAGGTGAAAAGCTCATCATGGATTCTCCCTTTATTTTATTAGTGCATTTGCGCTTAAAACGTAACTTTTATAAGCTTTCAAAAAATAGATAGCATGCACATGGCGTTCCGTCAAACTGCCATTTTAAGGAATTAAGGAGAGACTTTGCAGAGAAAAAAGGGGGATATCTTCAAATATCTTTTGCGCTGATCCATTTGTTGTAATGCTTCATGATGACGTGGCTCTCGGTGGAAACGATGCCATCTACCGATGCGAGTTGCGTGCCAACAAATTCGATGAGCCCGAATTTTGAGTCCACGAAAAGCTCCGCCATGATGTCCATGCGCCCTGTGATGATATAGACGGAGACGACGTCAGGCATTGCCGCAATCTGTTCGGCGATGCGCTTAAGATCTTTGCTTACGGCGACCTTTATTTCGAGCAGCACGAGATGCTTGTCTGGGAAGAAATCAGGATTGAGAAGCCCCGCGATTCGGACAGCGCCGGATTCCGAGAGCTTTTTGATGCGGTTGCGAACGGTTCCCTCGGAAACGCCCAAGGAACGGGCAATCTCGTTGTTGGTCATGCGTCCGTCGTCCCTGAGCATTCCGATAATCTGCTTGTCGAGCTCGTCAAAGTTTTCCTGAATAAGCTTCATATTTGAGTCCGTGAGCCTCCGCTACAGGCTTGTTTGTCAAGTGTCCCTTGTAGCAATTTATCCCCGACAGGATTGCGCCTGACTGTGCGACGGCCTCTTCCAATCCCATGTTTGCGATCATGAGTCCGTACCTGTTTGTCACGCTTGTCAAAGCATAGGTCGAACTCAGGCTTACCGCGCCGGGCATATTCGCAACGCAATAGTGGACGACGCCGTCGATAATGTATGTCGGATTGTTGTGGTCCGTGGGCCTGGTGGTCTCGGTGCAGCCTCCCTGGTCAACGGCGATATCCACGATCACCGAGCCCTTTTTCATCTTTTTGAGGTCTTCTTTTTTAATGACCTTCGGGGCGGCTGCGCCCGGGATCAGCACTGCGCCTATTATCAAATCGGCAACCCTGATCATCTCGTCGATGTTATACGAGTTAGAGTACATGGTCTTGATGGAATTGTCAAAAATATCGTCGAGTTCCGAGAGCCTTTTCGCAGAAACATCCATTATGGTGACATCCGCGCCCATGCCGATGGCAATCTTGCAGGCGTTGGTTCCGGAGATTCCTCCCCCTATTATCAACACGGTCCCTTTCCTGATGCCCGGGACGCCGCCCAGGAGGATGCCTCGGCCGCCGCAACTTTTTTCGAGATATTTGGCGCCTTCCTGTACAGAGAGGCGTCCGGCGATCTGCGACATAGGGATCAAGAGTGGAAGTGAGCCGTCCTTCTCCATTACCGTCTCGTAAGCGACGGCCTTGACTTTTTTACTCAGGAGAGCCTTGGTCTGCTTAAGATCGGCAGCGAGGTGAAGGTAGGTGTAAAGAATCTGGCCTTCGTGAAATAGTTCGTATTCGGCTTCGATGGGCTCCTTGACCTTTATGACCATGTCGGCCTCGTCGAAAAGCTTTTTCTTGTTGTCAGTAAGCTGGCAGCCCTGCGCCTTGTACTCGTCATCGCTGAAGCCCGAACCAAAGCCGGCGCCTGACTCTACCATGACTGTGTGTCCCGCAGTTATGTATTCCTTTGCGCTTAGCGGGGTAAGCCCGACCCTGTATTCTTCCTTCTTGATCTCCTTTGCCAAAGCTATTTTCATGTCTGCCTTCTCCGTTTTTATGATGTTTTCGTAGTAATATCCGTATTATATTACGAAAAACACAATATATCAAGACATATACTCATTATAACATAAAAATATCCAGTAGTTTTGGGAATATTGCTGGAAAAGCACAAGGTGAAACTTGCTTCTAGGCCGCTAAAGACTATGGAAAAACCAAAGCAATGAATCTTTTGCCGGGGAATTTAGCGAACTCAATCTCAAGGGGCGGCGAAGACTATGCAGGCATTGGAGCCGCCGAAGCCGAAGCTGTTGCTGAGGGCGTATTTCAGGGAGACGTTGTTGCGGGTTTCGCGGACCAGGTCGGCCCAGGAGAACTGGGGTTCGGGGTTGTCAAGGTTGACAGAAGGGCAGATGAATTTCTTTTCGAGCATCAAGGTGCAGAAAATTGCCTCCACCGCGCCTGCCGCGCCGATCATGTGTCCCGTCATTGACTTTGTGCTGTTGATGGCAGAATTGGAGCCGAAGACTCTTTTGATGGCTTCCATTTCAATCGGGTCGCCTACAGGAGTCGCTGTGCCGTGTGTATTTATGTAGCCGATATCTTCCGGCTTGAGCCCTGCATTTTTGACGGCCATGGACATGACGGAAGCGCTGGCGTCTGCGTTTGGCACGACCATATCGGTGGCGTTGCTGTTGGCCGCATAACCGAGGATCGTGGCCTTCGGACTTGCGCCGCGTGCGCTGGCGTGGCGTTCTGACTCAAGGACGACCATTCCCGCGCCCTCTGCGATGACGAAGCCGTCGCGGTCCTTGTCAAAGGGCCGGCTGGCCCTGGAGGGTGTGCTGTTGAAATTTTTTGAGAGGGCGCGCATTGCGTTGAAACCGAGCGCCTGAACCCAGTCGACCTCCTCAGAGCCCCCTGCGAGGACGATGTCATAGAGCCCCCATTCGATGAGCCGTGTGCCCATGAGGATGGCATGTGCGCTGCTTGTGCAGGCGGAGCTTATGTCGTAGCTTTCGCCGACTATGCCGAAGATGAGGGAGAGGTTTGCAACGCCGGAAGACGGCATTACGCGCGGAACAGTGAAGGGGGATATGCGCTTGACCTTTTTGGTCTCAACCATTATGCGGGCCTGTTCATAGATTTCCCAGTAACAGCTTCCCGCGCAGCCGTTGATGATTGCGACGCGCTGGTTTTTAAGGCCGTCGATTGGAAGTTTTGCCTCGGAGAGCGCCTCATAGGCGGCAGCGACAGCCATGACGGAATTCGGGGACATGAAACGCTTTTTCTTAATGTCGAGCACCGGGCAGGGAGGATTCTCGTCGGAAAGCCCTCCGACCTGGCTTTCGAGTCCGGCCTCCTGCCAGTCTGGAACAAAGACGGTGCCGGCGCGTCCGTCGCGCAAAGCCTTTTCATTGGTCTCAAGGCCATTTCCCAGCGGGGTTACAAGACCCCTTCCTGTTACGACGACTCTTTCCATAGACAGCGCCCGTTCTCCCTTGTTCATGATGGACAAACATCCAATATACCACGCAAGTCCTATCCTGTCCACATGCTGCGTAAAAACTTTGGACAAAATCCGGACTGCAGTCCAGGCAGCTTGATTCTCGCCTTTTCGCAGTATATTACCGTTAAGGATCTGGGTTTGTCTTGGTTTGAGCCAGCGAACAAAAAGCCATGGAGAATTTCTTATGGGTAAGAGCACTGCTTCCTACATATTGCCTGCACTGTTTCTTTTGTCGATCCCCGTCCTGGTTCTTGGGGGAGGGGCCTGGTTCCTCTATAAGTCGTACGAAAATCAAAAGTCGGCACTGATCAAGGCAATCAAAGATCTGCCGAAGTTTAACGCTGAAGAGGAGGCGCGAAAGGCGGCAGCCGAGCTGAAACTGCCCTATCCCCCTCCGAAGCCCTCTGAGCCGCTGGAGAGCGTAATCAAAAAATTGCAGGATTCGTGCAAGGAGAAAGCAAAGGAAAAGTTTTCCGCGAAAGAGCTTTCTAAAGCGACGCTTGACCTTCTCCGCAAATACAGTTCGGCGAAAATAGGAGACAAGATCGTCTTCCAATTGGAGAATACGAACGAGACCATAACAGGTATTTACCGGGGAAAAGAAGACCAGGGGAAGGGGCCGGTGATCGTAGTTGACAGCGGACTCGGAGACACCCGTTATCCGATTTTAAAGATAATGCCCGAATACCATCATCTCTTTAGCGAAGCAGACAGTAGAGTGGCCCAGGAAAAAAGGATCTCTGCCCTTAAGGAAGAATTCGAGGAAGGCCGGGCTAAATACATCCAGCAACTTTACGATGAAGCCGAAACAAAGGTGCTTTCCGATGCCGGGTATCTTCAGAACGACAAGGGCAAATGGCTGAACGGTTTTGAGCTTCTTGATGAGATCGTTAAAAAAAGACGGAGCAAATATGAGACGAAATATGTTCAGGATGTCCGGGAATTGATTGAAAAGAGGCGCTTCCTGAACTTCTTCGAGATAAGCATCCCCGAGGAATTGAAAGCCCTTCCCTCTTCAAACAATTCGGGTATGGCAAAGGCAGAAGAGAAAACCGGAGGAGCTTCAAGCAAAGATGCCGCTTCTGAGCGTTGAAAAGCTTTCAATAGACTTCCTTATGCGTGGCAGCTGGCTGCCTGCTGTCAGCGATGTCTCCTTTTCACTTGCGAAGGGGGAAGTTTTGGCGCTGGTCGGGGAAAGCGGATGCGGAAAGAGCGTGACGTGCCTCTCTCTGGCGAAGCTCCTCCCTGAGCCTCCGGCGCGTTACGCCTCCGGCAGCATCTTGCTGGAAGACAAAGGAAAAACCTCTGATGTCCTGAAGCTTCACCCGCGTGAACTGAGAAAGATTCGCGGCGGCAGGATTGCTTATATTTTTCAGGAGCCCTCCGTTTCCCTCAACCCGGTCTTCAGGATTGGTGAGCAGATCGCGGAGGCGATCGAGCTTCACCGTCCGGAACTCGAGGATATCCGGGGGGAAGTCGTGGCGCTGCTCCGTCAGGTGGGGATATCCGAACCCGAGCGCCGCGTTGACGCTTATCCGCACGAAATGAGCGGCGGAATGCAACAGCGCGTGATGATCGCCATGGCGCTCGCCTGCAAACCGGAAATACTCGTGGCTGACGAACCGACAACGGCCCTCGATGTGACCATACAGGCACAAATACTCGATCTCCTCCGCAAGCTCCGTTCCGAGACGGAAATGGCGATAATCCTCGTGACACACAACCTTGGGCTTGTTGCCGACCTTGCGGACCGCGTTATTGTCATGTACGCGGGCCACATGGTAGAGTCAGCCCCGGTCGAAAAGCTCCTTTCCAGCCCTCTTCACCCCTACACTCAGGCATTGCTCTCCGCCGTGCCAAAGCTTGGACAGGATACGGAAAAACTCACAACGATTCCGGGGCAGGTTCCCTCTCCCGCAAATTATCCCCGCGGCTGCCGCTTCTACGGGCGCTGTGCGCGCGCCGAGGCTCTCCCGGAAAAAGATCAAAAGATTTGTGCCGAAGAACCGCAGGCATGGAGGGAAGCCTCGCCGGGACACGGCTGCCGCTGCTGGCAGTTGCATGGAGAAAAGTCATGAACAAGTCCTTGACCCCTCTGATCATTTGCCTTGCGATGGTAGTCCTCTTGACCGTCGTCATAATCCATTTCCAGCATCAGGAAAAGCCTGTCTTCTATGACAAGGCGCAACCTCAGTCCTCAATGGAGCTGAAACGCCCTTCTCCGCAGATCAGGTTCCAGCCCCGGAAGACCTCCCAGCAGGATAGCCAATCAACTGAGCGTTCCCAGCAGGAGACGAGCATGCCGGACATCTCCAAGCTTTTGAAGGAGGCCGAATGGTTCCTCAACTCAGGTGAACCCAAACAGGCAGAGGAGAACTTGCGAACCATTCTTGTCTTTGCCCCAAATAATTTTGATGCATTGGCGCTCTTTGGAAACATCCTCTACCATTCCGGGCGCTACGCAGAGGCCGAGACGGTCTTCCGCAAACAGCTTTCCCTTAATCCCGACAGCCCTTCCGTCTACAACAATCTGGGCTCTGCGCTGGCCAAGCAGAAAAAATTCGGCGAGGCGGTAAGCAGCACCGAAAAAGGCATTGCCTTGAATCCGGATTCCATGCCCAGCGCATTCTTGAACCTGAGCGGGATGTATGCGGCGGCAGGAGAACCGGATTCAGCCATCTTCTGGCTCAAAAAGGCTTATGAAAAAATAGGGCCTTCCATTGCCCCCCTGTGCTTCGACCCTACCCTTGACAGCATTCGCCAGAATCCAGAATTCCAAGCCCTCATAAGCAAGATAGAAAAGGGTGAACCTCTTTCCAAAACACTTTCGACTCCCCCGCAAAGCTTGAGTTCACCCCCTTTTCACGCTCTGGAACAGGCGGAACCTTCACGGCAAGCTGCGAATGACAGTGACAAGGGCACGGAATGAGCATCATCAGAATACTTCCGGAGCAAGTCAGCAATCGCATCGCGGCTGGTGAGGTTATCGAGCGCCCTGCCTCGGTCATCAAGGAACTGATGGAAAATTCACTGGATGCGGGTGCTGGCAGCATCAGCATTTCTGTCGAGTCCGCCGGGCTTCGCCTGATAAGCGTTACCGATGACGGAAAGGGAATGGATCCCGACGACGCGCTCCTTTCCCTCGAACCCCATGCCACCAGCAAGATTGCCACGGAAAATGACATAAACGGAATCCGTTCCTTCGGTTTTCGGGGTGAGGCGCTGCCGAGCATCGCATCGGTTTCACGGCTCACTCTCCGCACGCGGACCCCTGACACCCTTGAAGGCACTGAGATATTTGTGCAAGGCGGCAAATTTATCAAGTCTTCCCCGGTAGGCTGTTCTCCCGGCACGGAAATCCTGGTGCGCGAGCTCTTTTTCAACACTCCGGCCCGCAAAAAATTCCTGCGTTCGCCCCAAACGGAGGAAAAGCACATCGAAGAGACTATCCTGTCTCTTTCTCTTCCGCATCCCGGCGTTGCAGTGGAGCTTATCCTTGACGGCAGGCGCGTCTTTTCTTCTCCTGCGCACCGCGACCTCCTTCCGCGGCTGAACCAGTTCTTTGGCTGCGAAAGCGCCTCCCAGTTCCTGCCGGTGGCTTATGAGGCATATGGGGTGTCCGTAAGCGGTTTTACTGCGCGGCACGGGATAACGCGCAGCTCACGCCGGGAGCAGCGCGTTTTTATCAATGCGCGTCCGGTCGATGCGGCGCCTGTCTTCCGCGGCATCAAGGAGGCTTACGGGAGCCTTGTGCCGCAAGGGAGGTTTCCACCGGTGATACTCTTTCTTCAAATGGATCCTATGCTTGTGGATGTCAATGTGCATCCCGCCAAAAGGGAAGTCCGTTTCCGCAAGGAGTCGATAGTCATATCGGCCGTTTCGGAGGCTCTTCGCTGTGCTCTCCGCAGCAGTCCCAATCCGACTTTTTCCGTGGATGCTCAAGTCCCTCTCCGTTCCATGCTCGAAGGGGCTTCCGTGTCCTACCGTCCGGCAGAAGGGAAAACCGCTCCATCTTTGCCGTTTACTCCACACCAGATTCCGGCTGCACCGGCTTTCCCATCGCGGCCTTCAATGCCAGGCACTTTTCGACTGATAGCGGAAAAACCTCTTTCTACCCCGATGAAAGAAAAAATACTTCCATTTCCAGCGGACAATTTTCCGGGGTCACTGGAAGAGGCTTCTCAAAAAGAGGAAGCCCCTCTTCAATCTCCTGGCAGTGAGATTGCTCTCCCCGGCGGACAAGAGATGAAAATTGTGGGGTTTCTCGGAGAAACCTATATCCTCGCAATCTCAGCCTCGGGCCTCATCGTCATTGATCAGCATGCGGCCCATGAGCGTGTCCTTTACGAAAAGCTTCTGCATGCCTCCGATGAGAAGAGCCATTCCCAGCCGCTTCTTTTCCCCATGACTGTCGAGCTTTCGCGTCCGGAGCTTCTTTTGGTTGAAAAATCGTCGGAAGCATTTGCCTCCCTCGGTTTTGATCTTGAACCCTTCGGCAATAACACCGTTCTTGTCCATTCCATCCCTGCCCCCCTGAGACAGGACAACGCGGGTGGTCTCATCCATGACATTTTGAGTTCGCTGAGCGAAGACGAGGAACTTGCAAGACGCCCCGACAAGGTTGGAATTGCGAAAGCTGCCTGCAAGGCGGCCGTCAAGGCCCATGATCTGATCGGGCTTGCCGAAGCACAGGCGCTGGTTTCGCAGATGGCCGCCTGCGAACTGCCCTTTTCCTGTCCCCATGGCCGACCCACCATACTCAACATCTCTCTTTCCGAACTAGCAAAGCGTTTTGGCCGTTCCTGAACGGTTCCCGATAATTCATCCACTTCTAATCACGCCTTAACACGATCCTAACATTCGCGGGCTAGCGTATATCTTGAAGCAGGACATCATGTCCCAAAACAAATATGGAGGAAAGCTCATGGATGCATCAATCAAAAAACTGTTCGGCCTCAGCCTTGGCCTGGCGGCGGGTCTCGGCGCAATCTCCGGCCTGGCAGCGGAGACCCTTAATGGTGCTGGCGCAACATTTCCTGCTCCGGTCTACAACAAGTGGACTTACAATTACGGGCAGAGTTGCGGCACGAAAATCAATTACCAGTCCATAGGTTCCGGCGCGGGCATCGCCCAGATCAAGGCAAAGACCGTGAACTTCGGCGCCTCTGACGAGCCTCTGGCCAAAGAGGAAATGGACAAGTTTGGCCTGATGCAGTTCCCAATGCTGATCGGGGGCGTTGTCCCCGTGGTGAATCTTCCTGGCGTGGAGCCTGGAAAACTGAAGCTTTCCGGCAAGCTTCTTGCAGACATTTTCCTCGGCAAGATCAGCAAGTGGGACGACCCCGCGATCAAGGAATTGAATCCGGAGCTCAAGCTGCCAAGCTTCCCGGTTGCAGTTGTCCATCGTTCCGACAGCTCCGGGACCACCTGGATATTCACCAACTACCTGGGCAAGGTTTCCGAGGAATGGGCAAAGGGGCCCGGCAATGGCAAGGATGTCAAATGGCCTTGCGGAGTCGGCGGCCAGAAAAATCCGGGCGTTGCAAACAATGTGCTGAAGATGGCCGGAGCCATCGGCTACGTGGAGTACACCTATGCGGTCGAGGCAAAGATGAACTGCGTGAACCTCCAGAACAAGGATGGCAAGTTTGTCGCACCTGCTCTTGAGAACTTTGCGGCCTCGGCGGCAAACGCCGATTGGCAGAATACTCCAGGCTTCTTCATGGTGCTGACCGAACAGCCGGGGGAAAAGACCTGGCCCATCTCCGGCGTCACTTACATATTGATCTACAAGGAGCAGGCAAGCGCCGCCACCGCAAAAGAGATGATCAAGTATTTCTCCTGGTGCTACACTGAGGGCGCAAAGCTTGCAAGCGAACTCAACTACGTGCCGCTGCCGGAAAACGTGGTGAAGATGGTCAAGGATGAATGGAAGAAGAGCCTCAAGGCCGAAGGAAAGCAGCTTGTAGAGTAATAGATGATGATGCCTGTCAAAAAAATGCGGAAGGTGCTGTCCTTGCCGGACAGCCTCTTCCATTGGCTTACAATGGCAAGCGCATTGATGATAATCGTGCTGATGATCAGCTTTTTTGCGCAGCTTCTCTGGTATTCGCTCCCGTCGATAAGGGAATTCGGCTGGGGCTTTGTCTTATCGCAGGAATGGGATCCGGTCAGGAACCTCTACGGGGCAGCCGGTGCGATCTACGGCACGCTTGTCACCACCCTGATTGCAATGCTTATTGCGGCGCCTTTGAGTTTTGGCATCGCGCTCTTTCTTGTGGAATTTGCGCCTCCTTATTTAAGCCGTGTGCTTGGGCAGGCCATAGACCTCTTGGCGGCAGTGCCGAGCATTATCTATGGGATGTGGGGGCTCTTTGTTTTTGTGCCGATCATGCAGAAGCATGTGCAACCCTTCCTTGCGGATACCCTCGGACTCAAGGCGCTTCCTTTTTTCTCGGGGCCGCAGATGGGCTTCGGGCTGCTTACCTCGGGAATCATCCTTGCGCTCATGATACTGCCATTCATAAGCGCGGTGATGAGGGATGTCTTTCGGATGGTTCCGCCGGTTGTCAAGGAATCCGCCTACGGGACGGGGGCGACCACCTGGGAGGTTACAGCCGACGTGACGACGCGCTACGGGATGCAGGGGCTTCTGGGCGCGCTCTTTCTCGGGCTGGGACGAGCGATCGGGGAGACGATGGCGGTGCTTTTCATTATCGGGCATGTCCAGCAGGTTTCCTTCTCGCTTTTTGCACCGGGCACCACGATTTCAGCCACGCTCGCAAACAATTTCGCCGAGGCGGAAGGAATATCCAAGAGCGTACTTTTCGAACTGGGCCTTATCCTTCTTGTCATAAGCTTCCTGATACAGATAGCCGCACAGTACTGGCTCAACAAAGTTCGCAGAAGCACGGGAGGCGGCCTGTGAGGAAACGCGGACTTTTCTTTCGGAAAAGCATGGATTTGAGCGTGAAAATAATTTCTGTGCTGGCCTCCCTTTTGGGCGTGCTCTTCCTGCTCTGGATTCTTTTCGTCGTGTTTAAAATGGGCTTCAAGACTTTCAACTGGGATTTTTTCACACAACCCACAAAGCCCTACGGCGTCCCGAACGGAGGCATTGCAAACGCAATAATTGGGACCGTGATAATAACCTCAGGCGCGGCGCTTATGGGCGTGCCCCTTGGCCTTTTGGGCGGCATATACCTTTCCGAATTTGCGCGCAGTACGAAGCTCGGAAACGTGATACGTTTTTCCGCAAACGTGATGATGGGGCTGCCCTCGATAATAGTTGGGCTTTTCGTCTACATCATTCTTGTCTACACGACAAAGCACTTTTCCGGCTTTGCGGGTTCCGTGGCACTGGCTATCATAATGTTTCCCGTGATCCTGCGTACGACGGAGGACATGCTGGCGATGGTGCCGAACGCGCTCCGCGAATCAGCCCTTGCCATCGGCACGCCGCGCTGGAAAACAACTCTTGATATCCTCTTCCGCGCGGCAAAAGGCGGCCTCATCACAGGCGTGCTGCTCTCGATTGCGCGCGTCAGCGGCGAAACCGCTCCCCTTCTCTTTACCGCGCTCTGGAGCAATTCCTGGCCACTCTCCTACTTTAGCGAACCCACTGCAAATTTAACCGTGAGCATCACCGAGTATGCGACGAACTCGCCCTTTGAGTCCATGCAGCTCAGGGCCTGGGGAGCCGCGCTCCTGATAACCGCAGCGGTGCTCATACTGAACATAACATGCAGAACAATCTTCAGGGAGGCCAGGCGATGAGCGGGCAGGGAACAGACAGGACAGCGCAAAAATTTGCTGACAATGCTCAAGTCAAAATCGCAGTTCGCAATCTTGATTTCTTCTATGGCGAACACCAGGCGCTTTTTGGCAATAGCATAGACATTCTTGAGAACAGGGTTACCGCGGTTATCGGCCCCTCGGGATGCGGAAAGTCCACCCATCTTCGTGTTTATAACCGTATCTTTGAGCTTTACCGCGAACAGCGCGCCTCCGGCGAGATAATCCTCGACGGGGAAAACATCCTTTCTCCATCGGTTGACAAACTCGATTTGCGGCGCAGGGTGGGAATGATCTTCCAGAAACCCACGCCCTTCCCGATGTCCGTCTTCGACAACGTCGCCTATGGCATAAGGCTCCACTACAAGCCCGGCAGGAACGAGATTGCAGAACGCGTCGAGCGGGCGCTTCGCATGTCCGCCCTATGGGAGGAGGTCAAAGACAAGTTGAAAAAGCCCGGCATGGCCCTTTCCGGCGGGCAGCAGCAGAGGCTCTGCATTGCACGGGCCGTGGCGATAGAACCGGAGGTCCTGCTGATGGATGAGCCGACTTCGGCAATCGACCCAGTCGGGACGCTGAAAATAGAAAATCTCATGGAGGAGTTGAAAACCAAGTTCACCATTGTCATTGTAACCCACAACATGCAGCAGGCCGCGCGCGTTTCTGACTACACGGCCTTCTTCTACGAGGGCCATATCGTCGAGTACGACAAGACCAGCATAATGTTCACAAAGCCGTCAAAAAAACAGACGGAAGATTATATAACAGGTCGCTTCGGCTAAACGGGAACGGGAAAGGAAAAACTTCAATGTCGCTGCTGCTTGGAAAGGAAATTGTAAGTCTCAAAAAACTTATCTTTCAGATGGCCGCAAAGGTCGAGGAGGCTGTCCGCAAGGCCGTCGATTCGGTTGCCGAACGGGACATCGCCAAGGCGAAGGAGGTCATTGCCAAGGACGACGAGATAGACCGCATGGAAATAGACATTGAGGAGGAGTGCCTCAAAATCCTTGCGCTGCATCAGCCGGTTGCGGTGGACCTCCGCTATGTCATCGCCTGCCTCAAAATGAACAACGACCTTGAGCGCATCGGAGACCTGGCCGTCAATATCGCCGGTCGCGGCATTTCCGCCGCCGAATTCGGCGAGGACTCGCTTATCCTCGACTTCGAGCCGATGATGGACAAGACCCGCAAAATGCTCAAGCATGCCCTTGACGCCCTGATAAACATGGATTCATCGCTTGCCGCAAAGGTCATCCGCGACGATGACGAAATAGATGCGTTCAACCGCCAGATGCACAGCGAGGTGAACGCCCTTATTAAGGCCAACCCTTCAAAATGCGAATACTATATCCACCTGCTTTGCGTGGCGCGGCACCTTGAGCGGATTGGGGATTATGCCACAAACATCTCCGAAGACGTGGTCTACCTCGTAACCGGAGAGATCATCCGCCACAAGGGTGAATTTTCAAGCACGGCATCTGAAGCCGCAAATCCCATGGAATTCGGCATCAACAAGATCGTTTCAGACAAATAATGAATCGGCAATGCACATGGATATCGCACTGAAGAGTTGCAGCAGTGGGTGAGATTATTGCAGTGTCAAATGCTAATGCGTCAGTGTTTTCGGCGGGTGTAGAGATCTACTTCTACAACCCCTTTTTCATGACAGTCTATTTTTGCCGCCGCCGCCATTGAAAGGTCGATAATCCTTTCTGCGACAAAGGGGCCTCGGTCGGTGACGCTTACGAGCACCGTCTTGCCGTTTTCTTGGTTGCGGACGAGCACGCTTGTCCCGAGCGGCAGGGTGCGGTGTGCGGCGCTGTAGCGGCCGTGGAGGTATATTTTAGTGTTTGCCATCGGCTTGTAGTAGAATCCTGGGCCATAGCAGGAGGCAGTGCCTGACTGGTATCTATACCAGGGTCCCCAATAGCTGGGTGGATATGCGGCAAAAAACCATAGCACAAGGGCGCTTCCGAAAAGCCAGCGCCTGGCGAGAGCCGAGGAGGAGATGAAGTCTGCTGCGCGAGCAGCAGCGTCGAGTCCGCGGTCGAGGGCGTTTTCAACGCCAGGGGAACCCCACAAGGAATCGATTCGCGCGAGGATTTCATTCAAGCGCTCCCATGGCTTTTTAAGGAAAGGGACGGAAGCGAGCCGTTCCCAGATTGTGCTTCTGAGGCGCGTGGTAAATACGAGACAGCGCAGGAAGATGGAGGACACCCTGCAGAGCAAGTTCCAGAGAACTGAAAGGATGCCATCAAGTGCCGAGTACAGGTTTTCCATCATTAACTCTCCATTTCTGGAATCTCAGAGTCTTGCCGATTTTTGGACAAAGCGTTAGAAAAATTGCCGCTGCCGGTTATATTCAGTATACATGCTAAAATTGGAAACAAAGCGAAATGTCTCCTGACCATGCGACTTGGAATTCTCAGCGACATCCATAGTAATATAGAGGCTCTGAACGCCTCCTACAACGCCTTGAAGAAAACTGGCTGTGACAAGATCGTCTGCGTCGGGGACATAATTGGATATGGCGCATCTCCCGGCGAATGCATTGACTTTATCCGCAGCAACAAGATAGACTCGGTGCGCGGAAACCATGACCACTATACCGTCTGCCGGGACAAGACCTGGGAGATTCAGCCCTATGCCCTTGAAGCCGTCAAGTGGACGCGCAATACGATTTCTGCCGAAGACCTGGCCTGGCTGGATACTCTTCCTTATAAAATGGATGTTGGCGGGGTTCTTTTTGTCCATTCCTCCCTTGAGGCTCTCGATGGCGAGTACTGGCCCTATATCCTTGACACAAAATCGGCGCTCTTTCACTTTTTCCTTCAGGAAACCCGCTTCGCATGTTTTGGCCATACCCATATCCCCCTGCTTTTCACCTATGATGAAACGCACCGGGTAAGCATAGAAATCCTGCGGAGCCGCACGATAGATGGACATCCCGCATCAAAATTTCTCCTGAATCCGGGCTCGGTAGGCCAGCCCAGGGATTTTGACTGCCGGAGCTGCTCGATGATCTTTGACACGGAAAGCGGAGAGGCGAAAGTCATCCGTTCTGAATACGACATAGCCAGTGCCCAAAATAAAATCCTGGCAGCGGGTCTCCCGAAAATTCTGGCTTCCCGCCTCTCCAGGGGAAGCTGATAATTAGGTGGACAGTGAAACTCGGATTAATAATAATTGCCATTTCGACATTCCTGACATGCTTTCTTCCTTCGGGAATCTGTGCGGACCAGTCCACGAAAAAGATTTCTGCGATATCGGAGATCATCGAGCTTTATCTTGCTGACAAGCCTGGCAACGCGGAAGAGAAAGCCCTGACAAAAACCGACGACTTTGCCAAGGAGCCTGACTCAGCTAATGATCCGGCGTTCCTTATCCTTGACATGCTTGCCGGAAACACAAGCGTCAGCACCCAGCAGATTGGCCTTGCAACCGAGAAAAAACCTGAGCTATGGGCCATCGCCTCGATTGCTTTCTTCGTCCGCAAGCTTGCAACCGAGAAAAAACCTGATTCCTTCGACTTGGAAAACTGCCTGCAAAACTATCTGGTCACTATTCCTTCTGTGTCCATTCCCGAAGTTACAAAGTGGAAGGCCAAGGTTGAACAATGGAGCAAATGGCTCGAAGGCGATTGCGCCCCTGTTGAGGGGCTGGAACCCCTTATCCTGCGGAAAAGCACAAGGCTTGAAAAACCGGAAGATGCCCTTTCCGATGACATTGAATCGATAACGCCTGAAGCATTTGCCAAAAACAGAGCGGCCTTTGCTAGCCGGCCCCGTCCTCCAGGCCTTGAATTCGACCAGGCGAAATGCAAAAAGTATTTCGACTCGCTGGTGCAGGATGATTTGAAGCAGATTGAGCGCAGGCGTTACAAATACATCAGCGAGATCAAGGAAAATCTCGTACGGATACTTGAGCGAAATCCCTACACCGGAGCAATCAAGCTGCAAAACGGCTCGACAATAAACGGCACAATAGCAATGGCGAACGAGGCCACCGCAATTGTCCGCGTGGGAAATGCGAAGGGCAAGGCATACAAGTGGAAAGAATTGCACATCGAGTTGTTTATCGCAATGGCAAATCATTATGCCGAGCAGCGCCTGAGTGTCAATATTGCCAATGTCAGCGCCAAAGAGCGCCAGTTACATGCGGCTCAGGACTACCTGCATCTGGCTTTGCTCTGTGACTGGTATGGTCGTTATGAAGAGTCTCTCTCCTATGCGGTTAAGACTATCAAGACATGCCCTGATCTTAAGGCTGAAACAACCAGGGTGATTCTTGGCAAATAAATCTTCCCTTGACAAGGGAATAATTGCCGATTATCTTAAGGTGTTTGACCTGACAAAGAGTTCAGGGGGATTAAATACTTCCAAAAACAGAATAACCAAGGAGGAAACTGAAAATGGGAGCTATTGAAGAAGCCAACATCAAGAAACTTACGCGCAGCACTCTGGTCGCAAGCTTCGTCAAGCGCCAGAAGGGCGAATGGGATCACAGCGCATGGCTGGGATTCTGCGCAATGCTTGAGCAGAAAGGCTATACGCCGATTGATTGGGACAAGGTTGGCCTGCTGCTTGAGAGCAAGAAGGCTGAATACTGGGGTTCCCAGAAGTAAAAGTATTACTGCCGCGCATCTCAAATAGTTTTACAAGATGGCTTACCTGTCTTTGACTCGTAAGCCGGGGGTTTTTGTCTTACCGTGGATCTTCATATAAAGATTCCGATATTTTGTAAATCTATTTGAGATGCGCGTTTTTTTGCCTAATAATCTTTGCTGACTGATTCCTGTTCTTTCTTCATAAGCTACTCCTCATCAACACTTGATGCCAATTTGAATGGTGTTAAGCATTTTATAAAAATGCTACGATTATTTAAGGATTACCATTGCCATAAGATAAATATATGCTATTATATGTATATAGCATGTGAATAGGTTGTAATGGGAGATTCTGAGCCCCTTCAGGCTGCTGCGCTCTCATAACCTGCTTGAAAAATTAACACGGAGAGAGAAATGCTTAAAACCACACTGAGCCTTTTATTCTCATTTTCAAGCCTGTTTGCTGTCTCTGGAGATGATGCGCCTGCTGTAAACTGGCAAGGCCTGATGAAAGACCTCTATATCTTTGTCGATTTTGATTCCCCTATGCTTATTGAAGGGAAAGTCAATCCCGTGAATTTGGATGATGCCGGGTTTGTTGAAGGGCGCTTCGGAAAGGCTTACTACTTTCAGCGTGGCTCTTACAATTATCTTTCTCCTGAGATCGCCGCCCCGACAAGCACAGATGCCTTTACTAGCATTCCCAGAATGAGAGTCCAGGAAGAAAAGCCTTCCCTTGAGGTAGACCTCATCGACCCTTCAGGCACTGGAAGCTCCGATGACTCCGACAGTGTTGATGATTTGCTAGGTAAGGATAAGTCTTCGAAAAAGACTGAAAACAAGAAAAAATCTCTGGAGCTGCAGGATGATCCCAAGTTTGCCAAAGCGCCCCAGGGAAAGATTGAACTTATTGAAGATAAGGAATTTCCTGGAGAGAAGATTCTTCTTGTGACTGGAGGCAGGCTCACATTGAAGGAGCAGCCCGTCAATATCCCATACTACTACGCATCTATCAACACGGGAATGACGGCTTCGGTTTTTGTCAAAGGGGAAAAAGGCACCGAGCTTAGCCTTGATCTTGCAATGACCCCATTTGCAGGCGACAAGGCGAAGGTGAAGGCACAGTATGTGAAGGAAGTCAAAGAGAAAGGAGGGGCAGGCGAAATACCCGAACTGGTTGCTGACGCGTCTTTTCCGCAGAAAGTCAAACTTACGGGGGAATGGCAGCGTGTCTCTGCATACGTCACTCTTGATTCCAGGCTTGGCTTTGAGCGCAAGGCAGCCTTCAATATCAAGGCGGACTCTCCTTCTCCCCTTAAGTTCCGCCACTTCCAGTTTGAAAATACCGCAAGTTATCCCCATGCCTATTTCGCTCCCACAAAATGGCTTCCCGGCAAGAAGAGGAGAGACAAGGCCGGCATCGGAGTCGGAATGCCGCAAATCAAGGACTTTCCGCAGGAAAAGGGTTCAATTTCAGTATGGCTCCGTGATGTGGCCGATTCCAACCTCACGGTTACCATGCATGGCATTTTCAGCATGACAAAACCCTGGCAGGACGGCTGGGATTTTCCGCTTCAAAACTTTAACCCGAACGGTGTCTTATGTCCGAGCAAGTTTGATGTTTCCCCCGAATGGCAGCATCTCGTCATTAGCTGGGACGATAAGGATCTCAACTTCTACAGGAACGGCAAGCGTATTCATAGCCGGCAGCGCGGAAAGCAAAAGGACGGAGACATGGCTGGCATGCATCTGCAAATAGGAGCCGCGTCATCCAGTAGCTTTAGCGCCGAAAGCATCATGGATGAATTTTCAATCTTCAAGCGTAGCCTCACGCCGGAAGAGGTGGCTGCTCTCTATGCGCGCACAAAGCCGTTGATGGCTGAAAGCAACTCTTATGTGGCTTCAGAGATTTTATGCACGGTCTTTTTCAGGAATCAAAATAATGCAAGGATCATCCTGGATCTTTTCGCTCCGAAAGCCGGAGAACTTGACTGCGAATGTCTGCTGGGCGGGCTCAAAATACCAATCGGGAAGCTTAAACTGGGGTCCGGACAGAATGAAATCGCGATTCCCTTTGAGCCATATCTATATGAGCTTGGGAAATATCCATTGCAGATAAAACTCTCTGACGCCGAGGGAAAACTCTGCTTCGAACAGAAGATAGATATTGAGATCAAAGGGCGCCTCGAACGCGACGGCTTCAAGGTTTTCAGTTGGGGTGGTATGGCCTTCATCCCAATGGACTACCTTGACAAGGTCGGAGTCAATGCCCTGAATGTAAACATGAAAGACAAAAATTACGTCAAGGCTGTGAGCAGCGCCGGGAAGATTATGTGTCTTCAGGCCAGGAATCCCGGCGATTACAACACTACGGATTTTGATTTTGAAAAGGTCGCCGAAAACACTCGGAATCTTTTTTATCCATTCAGAAATTTCCACAACTGGTCAATGACACTTACGAACACAGAAGTCTACAGCACGAGTTATCTGGCCGGACTCAAAGAAAATAAAAAATGGATCGAATGGGCGACAAAGGAACTGAAGTTTCCGCCCGCCTTCAATATCAAGGACGCTCCGATTTCCATCGCCCGTCCAAAAGACTATAAGTTGCCTGAAGACGGGATCATAGAAGAGGACGAGGCCATAAAGACTCTGATCTGGTTCATGAACGAAGGAATGCCTCCCTACCTTGTCAATATTGCAAACGCAAAGGCAATACACGCGTTGTCTCCCGGGAATTTCGTCTGGACGGAGCCGGTCATGTCTCCCGGCATGTTCAAAGGGCTCGATATGTGTGCATCCTGGGGCTACGAATACAGCGAATACCAGGTGCTTAACGGTTTCAAAAAAGCCGCATGTGACGCGAAAGTCGCAGGGAAAGCGTATATGCCGACCCTTGGCATGTGTTACTGGCCTACCTTGATGGGCTCAAAAGATCCTGTGGAGACTGAAGCAGAGAAGGAGAAGAAGAAAGGAGAGGATGTCCTCGACATTCTTAACGCGAACGAATCCACAAGCCGCGCTGACGCCATTGAAGCCAAAAAAATGGAAGGGAAAAAGACTTCTGTACAGATTACTCCCCCATTTGATGAAATGATGATCAAGACCTTCATTGCTATTGGCGCTGTTCCGGCGCATGACCTTTCGCTTTTTTCAATAGACACCTGGATGCTTGGAGAAAAGAGCGGTATCAATGACGGCAAGGATTCCATTCCGCCGGGCAGCATTACAGCCTGCGTAACTGATCCCGGCTCCGGTGAGGCCTATGGCAAGCGAATGAAGGAAACCATCTATCCGATGGCGATGCTTCTTCGCGACATGCCCTGTGCCACGCCTCCTGCCACCATCTACATGCCCGGCAGCTCGGAATGGACTTCCGGGCAGTGGTGGGGACACTACCACTACACGCAGGCTTACATTAGCATCATTGGCAGTTCCGGGGTGGATTTCGATTTCACCGGGGATGAGACGCCTGCTGAACAGCTCAAGTCCTACCGTTACATCTTCTTCCCGATGGGAGTCACCATAACCCGCAAGAATTATGCGGCCCTGAATGCCGCGGCAAAAACTTCGACCGTGGTCGTCGACAAGCATTGCCGCCAGGAATATCCGAACATGTTCAAGCTTGATTTCCAGTACAAGGATCCGGGCATGAGGGAAAAGTTTAACGTCTTCCTTAAGGATGTTTACGAGAAACTGAAACCCGAACTGCCAGCCTTTGCGGAGGGGGAGAAGGGCAAAGTCCTGGTTTTCCCGAGAATATATGGCGGCCGCAGCTATGTCATGGCCGTCAACAACAATCGGACTACTGGTCCAATGAACGAGTACAAGAAGGTCGAATGGTACAAGCCCTATGGTGCCGCGCAGAAGGCGAGCATATCCCTCAAAATACCCGAATCAAGCGTGGTCTACGATTTCACGACCGGAAAGCGCGTGCCTTTCAAGTTCAACGGAGGCCGTGCCATTATTGAGATGGATATGGTTCCTGCCGCCGGGCATCTTTTCTGCATATACCCGGCAGAGTTCAAGGAAATCCAGGTCACGAACAGCGGAGACTTCGCCGCTGGCAAGAAAGCCAGCCTCAAGTTCAAGCTTACTGACGCCCAGGGCAATCCGCCCGGCGGACGTCAGCTGCTTGATGCGAAGGTCAAGGATTCCAAGGGAATCTTGCGCGATGAATCAGGCTTCTATGTCCTTGAAAACGGGGAAGGTTCCATCCCCCTTCTTTTCACAGCGAAGGAAGTTCCAGGTGAATGGCAGGTGGAAATTGAGGAGAGAAGTTCCGGCCTTAAGAAAGTCCACAAGTTCACGGTAAAATGAGTTCGGTCGGCAGCATTTTGCGGGAGGATTCGGAGGCATACCCTTCTAATTCTTCATGCTCAGCTCGATTTCCTTGGCGCTAAGGAATCGCCACTGGCCGGGCGCCAGCTTTCCAAGGAACAGCTTCCCAACCGCGATTCGCTGGAGGCGGAGGGTCTTTTTTCCGAGCCGCTTGAGCATCCTGCGGATTTCGCGTTTTTTGCCTTCACCCATTACGATTATGCAAAAGCGCTTGGTCTCGATGTGCACGGAGAGAGCCCTGAGTATTTCTCCCTCATCGTGGATCCCATTGAGCATTGACTTGATATCTCCCGGAGAAAGGGGCTTGTCAATGTTCACCGCATAGGTTTTTTTGACGCCGTGGCGCGGGTGCCCGAGTTTTGCGGCGAAATCTCCGTCGTTGGTAAAGAGGATCAAGCCCTCGCTGTCCTTATCGAGTCGTCCGACCGAGAAGAGCCTTACCCCGTGGATTTTTATCAAATCTACGGCTTTTTGCTCTGCATGGCAGTCATCGTTTGTGCAGACGTAGCCGCGAGGCTTGTTGAGCATTATATAGTAACGGCGGCCTATTTCGAGGCGCTGTCCGTCAAGGCAGATGGTATCGTCACTCTGGACTTTGAAGCCCGGACTTGTGACGGTTTCGCCATTTACGCTCACCCTTCCACTGGCGATGAGCCCGTCGGCATGGCGTCGGGAAGCGGCTCCCGACTGTGCAAGGAAGTGGCAGAGCCGGACGGCCTTTGCTTCGGTGTCTGCCCCTATGGGCTCTGTATGTTTTTTCTTATCGGTGCTTCCGCTCATTGGGCTGGCTGTCTTGGGGCGTCGTCAGTATCTTTGCCGAAAAAGCGGAGGGCAAGCATGGTTATGTCGTCAGACTGGGGTTCCCCGAGAGCATGCTTGCGGACGGCGGCCTTGACGGCAGTGACGGAACTGGTCACATCGCAGTCGGCGGGGAGGCTGTTGAGCACCTCTTCGAGGGCCGGATCGGAGAATAGGCGGCCCTGGGTGTCCATGGCCTCGGTGATGCCGTCGGAGTAGAGGAAAAGGGAATCGCCCTTCTTGAGCTTTGTGCTGGTGGAGACATAGCGTCCGGGTTCGGAGGGGAGGGGGCCTACGACAAAGCTTTTTGGAAGGGAAAGGAATTCATAGCGGCCCTCTGCGCGTTTCAGGAGAGGGGGATTGTGGCCCGCATTGCTGTAGGTGAGTTCTCCGCTTTCGGTATCGAGAATTGCGCAGAAGACGGTTGCAAACATGCAGGTTGTGTTATCGGGTTCGAGTGAATTGTTGAGGTTGAGGAGTATTTCATCTGGCGTCTGGCCGGCGAGGGCATTTGCCTTCATGAGGGTCTTTGTTATGACCATGAAGAGAGCGGCGGGGACTCCTTTGCCTGATACGTCGCCAATGCAGAAAAAGAGTTTGCTGGGGGATATGAAGAAAAAGTCGTAGAGGTCTCCGCCGACTTCCCTGGCCGGTTCCATGGAGGCGAAGATATCGAATTCGGTGCGGGACGGGAAGGCGGGGAATATCCTCGGGAGCATGGAGGCTTGTATTTCCGTGGCAACTTTGAGGTCACGCTCAATCTTTTCCTTGGCGGCGACCGTGTCCTGAAGGTTTTG
>Ga0154565_1001_pt1 | contig 25754 bp, 20 predicted proteins | sample RifGroF2_FD_105708 | JGI IMG/M metagenome (GOLD analysis project Ga0154565, IMG submission 105708) | Lentisphaerae bacterium GWF2_52_8 | reverse complement strand
AAAGCAAGATCAAGCTTTACTATGACACCCGCTTTTGCGGGCTTGTGAAAAAACAGGGAAAAATCGAAGCGCTTATTGTCGAAAACAAGAGCGGTCGTTCGGCAATAACCTGCAAAGCCGTGATTGATGCGAGCGGTGACGCCGACGTATGCTGGGAGTCCGGGGAGAAAACCGTTTCACTGAAGTCAAATGTCCGCGCAGGCTGGTTTTATCACTTCGACGGAAAGGATGTCCGCCTCAACTGTTTCTCCACTACGCCAAGTCCAACAGGAGACCCTATGCCTTCATCCGGACGTAATTTTGCCGGCGACGACGCCGACGAAGTCACGGATTTCGTGCTCGAAACGCGAAATCTTATCAGGCAAGAACTGCTGAGACTCAAGAAGGAATGCCCAGCCGTGAGGCCGCTTTTCATGCCCTCGATCCCCACCTTCCGCATGACGCGCAGACTAGTCGGGGAGATAGAATTGCAGGAAAGCGACGACAAGCGCCACTTCGAAGACTCGGTGGGAATGACCGGCGACTGGCGCAAGAACGGCCCAGTTTTTCAGATCCCGCTAAGGGCGCTTGCCGCAGTCAAAACGAGAAACCTCATAAGCGCCGGACGTTGCATGTCTGCAGCAAAGGGAGCCTGGGACATCACCAGGGTCATACCGACTTGCGCAGTGACCGGCGAGGCCGCAGGCGTGGCCTCCGCGATGCTTTGCCAAGGAAAGGACAAGGCTTTCCAGGAACTCAAGGTAAGTAAGCTTCAAGACAGGTTGCGCGCCCAAAAAGTCATCATCAAATAAACCTATACCCGATCGCAATCAACCTAAGAGCCGCAATCGGAGGACTTTTTAGAGACGGAGGAGGTTTCCGGCAATAGTGACGGGGCCCTTGATGTTTTCGAAGACAAGTTCTTCGAGGCCTCCCACTTCCAGGCGAACTCCCTTATAGAGCACTTCCCCGATGTTGATTCTGGGCTCAACCTTTTTTGCGGCCGCATCCGCAAGCTTGGAAAGTTCCTTTTCGATCTTGACCTGTTCGGATAAGAGACGGTTCCGCTCGGCGGTCATCTCATAGATCTTCGTCTTGCGCGGTTCGGCCAGAAGCATGGCCTTTGCGACATCTTCCGTATAGGCCGGGCCAATCATCTGGGTCAGGTGGGAAAGCTGCCGCTCTATCTCCTTGAGGGAACGCTCGGCTGCTGCGCGCCTGTCAAGGATGGAAAAGTCAAAGCCAATGCGGAGATTGGTGCTGACATCCTTCGGCGAACCGGCCCGGCGTATCGTCATGGACTCATAGGCGATGCATTCGCCTCCGGTCACCGCTCCCGCAATGATATTGCGGCTTGATTTGATAATGGAATGGACAGCTTCGACTTCGATTTCAACATCGCCGAAAGACTCAATATTGGCGTTATGGACAAATTTGGCGCGGCAGCTTCCCCCGGCTCGAATACTGGCCTTGCCGCCGCCATTGACCCTTTGGACTTCGATGTCGCCTTCGGACTCAATGCGTGCGGCGCCAATGTCGCCATCTACCTTCAAACCTTGGAGTCCGCGGACAAAGGCGCCGTCATGGACTGAACCACGAACCTCGATCCTGCCGAGAAAATCAATGTGCTGCCCGTTGAAGACATCATTGAGAATCATGGTGTCGTTTATACGAAGCTCATTCCCCTCAAATTCGACGCGCCCGTTATGAAGGGCTGAAAAGAAAAGATTTTCCGGGTTGAAATGAACGCCGGCTCCGGCACGGAGAGAAATATCAGGGTCGCCGAGGCGGGCCAGCATCTGCCCTCTCAGCACATTTTTGAAGAAGGGAAGCTCCGCCGGATTTGCCTCCTCGTAATCATCTTCCCCTATCCCAAGGACGGAATGAATCATAAAGGCGATATGCCCGTCATCAGCACGGCGCAGCAAGGGAACCATCGAAGCATAGCCGGGGCCACCCGACGAGGTTTCATTCTGCCAGGAGCTGGAGTGCGGCGACTTCGGAAAGAAACCAAGGATGGCAAGTTGTTCTGTGAGTTTTGTCTTGCGTACAGGCTTTATGAGAAAGGCCTGGCACTGCTCGTAGGCTTTCAGCAGGATTTCTTCGTTGGCAAATGCGGTGACGATGATCACCTTGGCCCGGCGCTCTTCGGGGATTGAGGCGGCAGCCTCGGCCTCGCGCATCGCGCTGAGGACGTCATAGCCGTTCATCCCAGGCATGGAAAGATCAAGGGAGACAAGATCGTACAATTGCCCTGAGGAGAGGGACTCACGGAAAGCCTGGAGGCCCGCAGGCCCGCTTGCAGAGGTATGGCACTCGCCATATTCGGAAAGGAACATGGTAAGTATTTGGAGGCTGATCCGGCAATCGTCAACAATCAAAATGCGCATGATAATTATCCTCCCCCCTGTCTTAATTATGCCTTTCGATGTATAATATCGCATCAATTACTACAATCAACGCGCCATTTAATGGCCCTGTGGCTAAAAGGAACAAACTTTTTAATGAGCACGGATATCGTTGCGGTTTTCAAAGAGGTTTTCGGCAAAGCTCCTGTCGCGGCGGCCCGCGCACCGGGACGCCTGGAGGTACTGGGCAATCACACCGACTATAACGAGGGCCTCGTCCTGAGCGCGGCAGTCGGGCAGTCAACAGAAGTCGCGCTTGCCCCCTCCGACGGCGATCAATGCATCATTCACAACACAATGGATGGCAGCCAAAGCGAATTTGCACTTTCTGAAATAGACAAAAAAGTGCCGGGCGAATGGACAAACTACATCAAGGGCCTCCTTGTGGAGCTCCGCAAGCGCAAGAAGAATTTCGGCGCGTTCAAGGCGGCTCTGACAAGCACCGTGCCCCTCTCCGCCGGCATGAGCAGCTCGGCGGCGCTGGAGATTTCGATGGGTTTCGCCCTGTCCTCCGCGTTCGGGATCGAGATGCCGCCGGAGGAATGGGCGCGTGCCGGGCAGGGGGTTGAGAACAATTACCTCGGCGTAAAGACAGGGCTTCTGGACCAGTTCAGTTCAATCTTTGGAAAGGAAGATTCTCTAATCCTCTGCGACTTCCGCACCGTGAAGGTGCTTAAAAACGTTCCCCTTCCCCACGGTTACTGCCTGGTTGTGGCAAACACAATGGTAAAACACAACCTTGTCGATTCGGACTACAACCGCCGCCGCGAAAGCTGCGAACGCGCCTTGGCCGGACTCAAAAAGAAATTCACGGCAATCAAGGCTCTCCGCGACGTTACGCCGGAAATGCTTGAGGAAGGAAAGGGGCTTCTTGAGCAACTTGACTATCTCCGCGCCGCTCATGTCGTAGGGGAGAACGACCGGGTGCTTAAGGGGGTGGCTGCCCTCGAAAACGGAGACATCGCGGCTTTTGGCAGGCTTCTTTTCGCATCCCACCAAAGCTCACGTGAAAATTTTGAAAACAGCTGTCCCGAACTGGATTGTCTTGTCGAGCTGGCCTCTTCTCTCCCGGGCTGCGCGGGTGCGCGCCTCAGCGGGGGCGGCTTCGGCGGCATCAGCATTCACCTTGTCGAGAATGCAAAGGCACAGGAATACTGTGAGCGCCTAAAAACCTCGTACAAGCTCCAGACCGGCAGGCAGACGGAGACTATCATTTGCAGCATTGGCGCAGGCGCGAACGTCCGCAGCCTCGCATAAATAACTTAAAAAAGGGAAAAGGGACTTCATCCCACACTAGATAATGGGAAAAGAAGCGGCCATCAGAGAGAAACTTACGCGCGTGGTGGACTATTGCGCAGGTCCCGCCCTGCTGCTTTCCCCATCAAAGGGGCTGATAATCTCCAGCAATGCCGCGGCATTGCGGACATACGGGCAAGCGTTTTCGGAACGGCGGCCCCTTGCGTTCGGGAATTTTACAGAAGAGCTTGGCATCACCAGCTTCCACAGGCTTGAATGGAAGGATGAAGGTCCCGCATTCGAACCCTGCAAAAAGGAAGAGGCCTCTTTCGAGCTGATCATGTTCTCAAAGTCTCTGGGTGTCGCTTTCGAACTTGCCCCGGCAGCAAACTCCGGCAGCCGCCCTCATGGGGGACAAGGCGGAATCGCGCCGTTTCATTTCAGTTATATCCATAACCTCGCCAACGGCGCATGGTCATATGCAAACCCGGAATTGCTTTCTTCCCTGGGTTTCATAGCTGCAGGCAAGGGCTCGGAATTTTGCGACTGGCGGCGCCTCATCGTCCCGGAGGACCTGCCCGTTTACGACAACATCATCTCGGCTGCCCGCCAGCACGGAGGCAACCATGAAATACACTACCGCATACGGACTGAAAACGGGATGATCATTCAGATTTGCGACTACTGCAGCGTCCCGAGCACGCCGGAAGGACAGTGGCCTCTCCTTGTCGGGAGCGTGGTGAGCGAAAACAAATCCCAGCTTGAACGACAGACGGCCGAACGCCAGGTGCTCGTCGGGCGGCTCGTCAGCGGCATGGTCCACGATTTCAAGAATTTGCTTGGCGGCATCCAGAACATCATCGAATGGAGCATACCCCAGGCGCAGGGGAACGAGCCGCTGGTCGCCTCCCTCAAAAAAACCGTCTCCTATACCGAACAGGCGGCGAAGCTCATCTCCGGCGCACTCAAACTGAGTTCAGGCAAGCGCCAGGCATCCATCGAGCGTCTTGACATAGGCGACGTGATACTGGACCTTGAGGATCTGCTCCGCAGGGTTCTTCCGTCGTCAATCAGACTTGAACTCTCTATCGAGCCGGGCCTGCCGCCGGTTTACGGACAGCGAAGCCTCCTGCAGGATCTTCTCCTCAATCTCTGCGTCAACGCCCGCGATGCAATGGTTAAAAAGGGAAGAGCCTTAAGCATAGAGGTCTTAAGCTGCACGCGCCCGGCGGAAAGAGGCGATGAACAGGAGTTTATTTCCCTGCGGGTCAAAGATGACGGTTGTGGCATGTCGGAGTCGGAACTCAAGACTATTTTTGACGCGTTCTATTCGACGAAGGAGCGCGGGGCAGGACTCGGCCTCTGGATGGTCAGGGAGGCCGTACATGCCTTCGACGGCAAAATCTCTGTGGAAAGCAAGGAGGGAGAGGGCACTTGCTTTGAAATACTCCTGCCCTTGATCGAGCGCGAAGTTCCGCCCTCGCAAAAAAATACCAACCTCCCTCCCGAAAAAGATTCAAAGCCGCAAACACCTTTCCGGCTAAAGGAAACAAAGACCGTGCTCCTTATCGAGGACGACCCGTTGATCAGGGGCGGCGTTGCGACATGGCTCGAATCCCTCGGCTTCCGCATTCTGGAGTCAGGGGATGGATTGGAAGGGCTTGAAATGTTCTGTTCACGGCCAAATGAGATAGACCTCGTCATCCAGGACTACATACTGCCCGGGAAACGCGGTGACGATCTCCTCGTCGAACTCATCAAGGCGCGTCCGGAAATCCCGGTGATCGTCGCCAGCGCAAACCCAGACGACGACAAGATCGCCGAACTCAAACGGAGAGGCGCCCATGCATTCCTCCCAAAGCCTTTCCGCATGGATGATCTCCTCGACCTGCTCCGCGGGATATTCAACAAATAAAGCTTCTGCTTCCTCGCACTATCAATCCCGTCAATTGCTGCTACATTAGCATTGTGGCGCCCGACACTACAAAATATCGAAGAATGCAGCTATGTCCAGAAAGCCAGAACACCGCCCGAAGCTTCCTCCATGGATACGAGTCCGCGTGGCATGCGGAACGGGCCGCGAGGAAGTTGCCGGGATCCTCAAAAGACAGCGTCTGAATACCGTCTGCCAGAGCGCACAGTGCCCAAACCTGAATGAGTGCTGGCACAAGTGCACAGCGACCTTCATGATACTAGGGAATAATTGCACCCGCTCCTGCAAGTTCTGCGCTGTAGATCATTGCGCCAATCCCCTCCCTCCGGAAGCCGACGAGGCGGAACGCGTAGCGGCGGCGGCGAAGGAAATGAACCTGAGGCATGTCGTGGTCACAAGCGTAACCCGGGATGATCTGCCGGACGGTGGAGCCGGGCATTTTGCCGCGGTGATAAGAGCCGTGAGGGCAGCCCTTCCAAAGGCCGGAATAGAGGTTTTGACGCCGGACTTTCAGGGCGATTTTAAAGCCTTGGCAACAGTCATCGAAGCATGTCCCGATGTCTTCAACCACAACCTTGAAACCGTCGAAAGGCTATCCGGGACTATCCGGAGCAAGGCCGATTACAGGCGCTCTCTTGGGGTGCTCACGGAAGCCCATCGCCTCGGGGGGGAAAAAACGCCCGTAAAGTCAGGCATCATGGTCGGACTGGGAGAAAGAGACGAGGAGGTTGAGCGCTGTATTTGCGAAATGCGCGAAAACGGTGTAAGCATACTGACACTGGGACAGTATCTGCCTCCGACAGCGAAGCATTGGCCGCTTGACCGCTATGTCGAACCGGAACGCTTCGCCGCCTGGGGCGATTTTGCGCGGCGTCAGGGATTTTCATTCGTGGCCAGCGCACCCTTGGTAAGAAGTTCGTATAACGCAGGGGAACTGCTGGAATCAGGACGAAAGGAAGGCGGAAAATGGACTTTCAAATAATCATGCTCATAATTATTGCCGCCCTGGTTACAGGCCTCGTCTTCCAGCAGGCCAAGGTCGTCATAGCCAAGCGCATCACGCGCACGCTTGAAAGGGATATAGACAAGGAAAGAAAGGCGACCGCCGACATCCTAGCCCTCTCGAAAGAAGTCATCACGGCGAATATCAGGGATGAGGAATTCCTTTCAAAATTCGTCGAATATGCGTTGCGGACGCTGAAAGGCAGCGGGGCAGCGATACTCAGGCGCAATTCTGCAGGCGAATTTGTCGGCTGCGCCATAGCCGGAATTTTCCCGCCTCTCAAGGATGTCCCGTCACAGGTGGAACAGCAGCTGATGGCCCACTCAAAAAAGCACACCGAATTCTTCAGAGGCATGAAGCTCGGCTTCAAGCCGGAGAATCTGAACGAACTCTGCGGAGACAAGGGGTTCGCATTCTTCAAGGAAAGCTGCCCTCTCTTCTTCCCTTCCAGATTTCCAAAAGAAGCGCCGCGAATGCTGATGGCCCCGATCAAGTCGAGGCGTGACATCGTTGGTTGCATCATCGTTATCTCCAAGGACGATTTCGACTCGGTGATTTTGTCCGAGGCCGACGGGCACTACCTGGTGCGCCTTGTCGAGCTGGCCTCTCTGAGCATGGAAGTCATCCAGGTTTTCCGCGAGAGGAAGGAATACGAGGAGCGCCTGCAGGCGGCGCGCGAAGAAGGCATGATCCAGGTTTCGACCGGAATCATCCACAATATCGGCAATGCGATAACCGTCGCCAAGCTGTCCATTCAGGAATTGCAGGATAAGCTTGGTACAAAGACGGAAGACCGTCCCGAAACACTGCTGATTAACGAGGTGCTTCCGACAATCCGCGAAAAGGTAAAAAGCGGCGAGGTTGGAGAATTCCTGACAAGCGATCCCGCAGGAAGCCAGTATCTCGACATCATGGGAGAGCTTCTTGCCCATGCAAACGGAAAGGCCGTCGAAGCAAGCCGCCAGCTTGATTCGCTCGCAAGCAAACTGCATCACATCAGCGAGATAATCGAATTGCAGCAGCGTTTCGTGGGAGAACTCGGCACCGAGAACATGACCCAGCTGCATTCAGTCGTCGAATCCACGATCACGATTTTCGAGGAAACCTTCAACAAGCGCGGTTTCAAGATCAAGGCCGAACTTGAGAAGGACACCCCAGAAGTGCTGGTCGATCCGTCCATGATGACACAGGTTTACATGAACCTCATCAAAAACGCGGTTGAGGCCATGGACGGTGAAAATATCCCCGATAAGGACTACCAGCTCTGGATCAGGCTCTATGCGGAAAAGACAGAGGACAAGGAATACACCGTGGTCGAGGTCAAGGACAATGGCCCCGGAATGACCCACGAGGTCAAAAGCAGCATATTCACCTTCGGCTTCTCCACCAAGGGCAAGGGGAATTCCCGCGGTTACGGATTGCATTCCTGCATGGATACCGTTAGAAAATACGGCGGGCGGATCGAAGTCAAATCGTCGCCAGGCGAAGGAGCGACCTTCAAGGTTTCCCTGCCGGTCAAGCGTGCGTAAGCGCCCGCAAGGCCAAGCTTCGCGACCATTTTTGACAAATATATTGCCATTTTTGACACCTGATAAAGCCTGTCCTTTCCGCTCAGATCCTTGACAGCCCGGAGGGAATCCGTTACAATAGCTAACTCATGCCGATATAAAACAACACTATAAAAAGAGGTCTGATTTTGTGAAAAGAAACGACTGGGAAAATCATCTCGTGACCGGAATTAAGCGCCTCCCTGCACGCACAGACCTTATCCCCTACGAAGACCGTGAAGCGGCTCTCAGTGGAGCCAGGACGGCATCCCCCAACTTCAAGTTGCTTAACGGGGTCTGGAGCTTCATCTACGTTGACAACCCAAAGCTCTCACCCCCCGGATTCCAAGAGGAAGAGGCAGACACTTTCGACTGGGACCTGATCGAAGTCCCGAGCAACTGGCAGATGAAGGGCTACGGGCGGCCCCATTATACAAATGTCAAATACCCGTTCCCGCTTGATCCGCCGAATGTTCCTTCTGAGAATCCCACGGGCATCTACCGCCGTAAGTTCGTCGTCGACGAAAGCTGGGACGGCAGACGCATCACCCTTATGTTCCGTGGCGTTGATTCCGCCTTCTATGTCTGGATCAACGGAAAGATGGCCGGGTTCAGCAAGGGCAGCCGCCTTCCCGCAGAATTCGATATCACGGAGTTCGCCCAAATAGGGACAAACAGCATCGCGGTTCAGGTCATGCAGTGGTCTGACGGCAGCTATCTCGAAGACCAGGATATGTGGTGGCTCAGCGGGATTTTCCGCGATGTCTATCTCGTCGCATCCCCAAAACTTGACATCAACGACGTCTTTGTAAAGACGCATCTCGATTCCAAATACCGCGATGCCGAACTCGAAATCGAGCTCAAGCTCAAAAATGTCTCATCCCGCAAGGCCCTCTGCTCTGTCAGTGCCGAACTTCTTGACGTTTCGGGGACTGCGGTCTTTTCTCGTCCGCTCAAAAAAGACGCCTCTGTCAATGCCAGTGGCGACAGTTCAATAGTGCTCCGCTCTCTCGTGAAAAACCCCGCAAAGTGGAGCGCCGAGACACCGAACCTTTATACACTGCTCCTTACGCTGTCCGACGCCTCCGGCAAAGCCATCGAGGTCAAGACCCTCAAGGTGGGCTTCCGTTCGGTTGAGACCAAGAACGGAAACATGCTTGTCAATGGCGTTCCGATCATGATAAAGGGTGTAAACCGCCACGAATTCCATACGGAACTCGGCCGCGCCCTCACCGAGGAAGCGATGGTCGAAGACCTCGTTATCATGAAGAAATTCAACATAAACGCGATCCGCACCTCCCACTACGCCAACGCCCCACGCTTCTACGAGCTCTGTGACCAGTACGGAATCTATGTGCTTGCGGAAACAGATCTCGAAACACATGGTTTCGGGTATGCCGAAGGAATGAATCCCTCCATGTGGCCCGAATGGGAGAACGCCTGTGTCGACCGCATGGTTCGCATGGTCGAGGCCTACAAAAACCATCCCTGCGCCATCATCTGGTCTCTCGGCAACGAGTCCGGCTTCGGCTGCAACCATCGCAAGATGGCCGAGTGGACGCGCAAGAAGGATTCCACACGCCTCCTCCATTACGAAGGCGATTATGCGCAAAGCATCGCGGATATCATCGGCCCGATGTATCCGGCCCCTGAAGGCTGCATCGAGCTGGTCAAGAAACAGAATTACAAGAAGCCTTTTATCATGTGCGAGTACGCCCACGCAATGGGCAACGGCCCCGGCGTCCTTAAGGAATACTGGGACATGTTCTACTCTGAAAAGTGCATGCAGGGCGGCTTCGTGTGGGAGTGGTGCGACCACGGGATACGCACACTCAACGAAGATGGAGTCGAATACTTCGCCTATGGCGGCGATTTCGGGGATACCCCCCATGATGGCAATTTTATCGCCGACGGCCTTGTCTTTCCGGACCGCAGCCCGTCTCCCGGCCTTTTTGAACTCAAAAAACAGATCGAGCCAGTCAAGGTTGAGGCGGCAGACATCCGCAAGGGCCTCGTAAAGATCACAAACCGCTACGACTTCCTGAACCTCGACAGCCTGAACGCCTCCTACAGCATCCTTTTGAACGGCCGCGTCATCGGGAGCGGAGGCATTCCTCCTGTTGACATCAAGGCCCAAAGCAGCGGAACTGTAAAAATCCCGTTTTGCTTTCCAGCAAACCCGAAGCCCGGCGCGGAATACTTCCTCTGCCTTTCATTCACTCTTCCGGCAGACACCATATGGGCCAAGGCTGGCCACGAACTCGCTTGGGCGCAGCTTCCTCTTCCGGTTGCTCCTAAAAAGACGGCGGCTAAAAAAGTCTCCTTCGGCAAATCGTCCGCTGTAGACGCCATCGAGTCGGACGTCATGATTGCCGTCAATGGTGCGCGTTTCAAGATAGTCTTCGACAAGGTCAAAGGCGCAATCACCGAATGGAATTTCGAGGACATGCCTCTCCTCGTAAACGGGCCTCTGCTGAATTTCTGGCGTGCGCCGATTGACAACGATGGCGTTGGCGGCGGCCATGGCTTCGCAAAGGAATGGCGCGACGCGGGCTATCACGAAATGATGCACCGCTGCGATGGGATCACACTCAAGGAAAGCAATGGCGCGGCAATCGTAACAGTCAAGTCCCGCATTGCGCCTCCGATATACCGGCACGGGTTCCTTGCGGAATATGTCTACACAATCACGCCCGACGGTGCAATCTCAATGGCCGTCTCCGGAAAACCCGTCGGGGAAAAACTGCCCCATTTGCCTCGAATCGGCCTGCAAATGACTTTGCCGGATGATCTCGACACGGCCCGTTGGTACGGCCTTGGCCCCGGCGAAGCCTATATCGACAGCAAGGCGGCACAGCGCGCGGGCGTCTATTCCTGCCCGGTTGAGGAGCTTTACACCCCTTACGTCTTCCCTCAGGAAAACGGCAACCGCGAGGATGTGCGCTGGGTTTCCCTGAGCAACCGCCACGGAATGGGGCTCTGTGCAATCGGCGCCCCGCTGTTCAACTTTACAGCGCAGTATTTCAGCACCGATGACCTCGACAAGGCGAAGCACAGTTATGACCTTGTGCCGCGCGACGAAATAAGCCTCAGCCTTGATTACCGCCAGTGCGGAATAGGAAGCGGTTCCTGCGGGCCGTACGCATTCGAACAGTACCGCATCCCGGCGGAAGCCTTTAAGTTTGGGCTTTCATTGCGCCCGTTCATGGCAGGCGAAGCATCCGAGGAAAACCTCTGGATGCTGTCACGCTAAAATAAGGAAACAAGCTGAAATGAAGAGAGAAATCACAATAGTTGTTCCGATAAACGCGAAAAGCAAACAGCGGGAGCATGTGCGCAGCAGGCTGCTCGATCTTGCCTCGAAGACCGGAAAAGAAAAAGGCAATATCTGCTACGTGCTTCATGAGTCGGATTCCGATCCGAATCTTTTCATCATCTATGAGAAGTGGAAAAATCAGGCTGCGCTTGATTTCCACATGGAGCAAGACTATCTGAAGGCGTTTCTTGCCGACGAAGCAAAGCTTCTCTCGAAGCCCATCGCCGGCACGATTTGCAGGGAAATAAACTGATACCTGGAAGGAGATTATGTTCCAGCCAATAGCACTCAAGGTGGAGGGGAATGAGTTTCTTGTGGCCCGCGTCACGGCTCAAGAATTTGGATTTTGTCCTGAATACATTTGGAATCCCAGCCCTACGGCGCAGCATCGCACCGAGCCATGGCCAGTTCCAAAAAAACTTGTCATTGGCATCTTTGGCAACGAGGATACCTGTGCCAAATTTTCTCCCCCTCCTTTTGCCGTGGGCATTCTTGGCGGAGGCCGCAAGATGCTGCTTGCCGTTGCTGCGGATCCCGGCTGGCATCTGTGGAATCAGGTGGAGTTTGCCGCTGACCGGGAAGGAGTAAGCGTCCGCATCGACCTTGAGGGCCATAGTGATCCTCAAAAGCTTGCCTCCCATCTGCGAATCACCCTGACATCTGGGGAACAGGATGAATCTTTGCTTGCCCTCCTTTCGCGGGGATTGGGCAGTCTCTATCCTGACGCTTATCGTGAATCCAGCCAGCCCATTCCGGAATGGTGGAAGCGCCCAATATACTGCGGCTGGGGGGACCAGGTGTCCCTTTCCATGTATCTGGAAGGCGTCGGGCCCGAGCCTCGCGCGCTCGCATATAATACGCAGGGGCTATATGAGCGCTGGATACGCCGCTTGGAGGAGGCAGGCTTGCCCTTCGGAACTGTAGCCATCGACAGCGGCTGGTCTCCGGCTGGAACACTAAAGCCAAACAAGGACAATTGGCCGAATCTCAAGGAATTCACACGCCGTCAGCACGAGGCAGGCAGGAAAGTCCTGCTCTGGATCGCAACCTGGCTGTGGGACGGCCTGCCCGATGAGTGGTGCGTCTTTGCAGATGGGGTGAAACTCTGCGCCGACCCGACAAATCCGGAATACCGCAAGTACCTCCGCGAACAGGTGCATGAACTCCTCTCTCCAGAGGGCTTTGACGCCGACGGCTTCAAGATAGACCAGCTTGCCTACAGCCCTTCGGAGCGGCGTCCAAGGGGCGGCCCGCAATTCGGACGCACAGACTATTATCCCACGCCAAAAACGCCGATCCGCCTTGCGGGCAGTAGCTGGGGCTGTGAGCTCCTTCACCAGTTACAGCTGGACATCTATTCCGCCGCCAAAGCGGCCAAGCCCGATTGCCTCATCACAAGCAGCACAGTGCACCCTTATTTTCACGACACTCTGGACATGGTCCGCATTCATGACATGGGCGCTGTCGCCAAGGATATCTTTGCCGCAATGGGCGCGCGCGCAGATCTTGGGAAAGCGGCCTTGCCCAAAAAGCTGACCGACTCTGACGACTGGATTCACACTGACTACGATTTGTGGCTCCGCTACACATCGGGCAGCGCAGTGATCGGTGTTCCCTGCATATTCTATTCGGATAGGTTTATGCTGAACTGGTATGCTGAGCCCGCCACTTCAGAGATACCCCTCTCCGACCTGAAGAAAATAGCTGCCGCATGGAGCAAGACCAGCTGAAGGCGTTCCTTGCCGACACGGGCAAAGGCTGCTGTCGAGGCTAATCGAAGGCACGATCTGCGGGGAAATATCTTATACCAAGTTGCGATCAAAAAGATAGTAACGTTAAGATTTCGCCACGCATCGCGGCGGAGCACACGCTCTGCACCATAATACCTCAGTCCGCGTGCGTGCTTGCAGTTTGGTATTACATTGGGTTTTGTTTCAAGAGCAATTCGTTTATTTTTTGTCCTAGTATGTCGCCAATTTGACGATGTCCTTCTTGATTGGCATGAATAAAGTCCTTTTTATCTAAGCGCAAGCTGTCCATAACAACTAAGTTTTTCTTAAATTCTTTATATAGATCGATAATCAAAAATCCATTTTCAGCCCAAAATTGCATTAATCGCTTTCTGAATTTGTGAAATTCTGGAAATGATTTTTCATCTTGATATATATTGTCATTAAAAAAAGGAAAACAGGCAATAACAAGGTGCGTACCATTCTTATCGCATAGCTCCTTTAATGAAATGAATGCATCAAACATCTTACGGCAATTATCTTCGGTATATCGATTTAGAAATTGGTTTTTATAGACATGCATCGTAGGAGTAAAATAATATGTGAGAAAATTGAAAAGCCTTATTCGGAAATGAAAACCTGAAGTTAAAAACTCATTGGGATGTCCGCATGGTGCTAAATCGTTGGAACAAAATTCTAGAATTAACAAATCCGGTTTATATTTGCAAATCACTGTTGAGAACATCTCATATTCCTGGCTAGTGCAATATCCATGAATACTCCAGTTCAAAAGACAGGCCTTCTTTGTCTTTTCAAGATGTATGGTTTTCAATAAATGATTTCCAAAATTGCTTTGATCTGGATAAGCCCATTGAGAGGCAATACTGTCTCCCAGTATTACTATTCTATACTCATCCGGTGACTTATCTTCAGTAATTAAGTCACTAAAGCGGCCGCCGTCTTTCTGCATTACCTTGATATTATTTACGACATGGTTTTTCCGTGGTTCATATAGAAGTTCCGGATCTTGAGAAGGCACATAGCACGATACCTGATTAATAAAAGACTTGTGTTGTATCCTATAAAGAAACCAAGCCCTGATTTGCAAAAATGTTTCAAGGGAAACTATTATGAGAATAAATCCCATTAGAATCATTGTGAAATAAAAGACAGATTTTCGGAATCTACTTGGAATAGCCATAAAATCTAGATGTTTGTTTTATTCACAGTTTGAAGCGGGAAGCCAGGAATTCGAGCTTTTCACGCTCAAAGAGGATGCCTCCTCCGTCGTGCTCTCCGAAGGGATAGGCGATCATCCGTTTTGGCGCCTTGATCTTGTTGAAGGCCGCATAGACCGTGTCAGGCGGGCATACCGGGTCGCAGAGCCCCACGCAGGAGAGGGTTTCGCATTCAATCCACGGCGTCAGATTCAGGTTGTCAATATAGCTTAAGGCTTCGCATACCTTGTCGACATGTTGCGGGTGGCGGCGAATGAACTGGGACAGCGCATTTGCGCCGCCACTCTTCCCCATGATCCGCTTCTCAAGCCAGCAGTTGCTCGGGACCTGCGCAGAGCAAAGAGACACGTTGTGATCAAGCGCCGCCATTCCGAACGATATCGCCCCTCCCTGGCTGCTGCCTGCGACTGCGATCCGCTTGGGATCGAACTCGCCGCATTCGCGGGCCAGGCGCAAGGCCAAAAGCGCGTCCGTAAGGATATGGTAATAGTAGGAAGTTTCACGCTTGAGGCAGCCCATCACAAAAACGTCGCACTGTATATCATCACCTGTCGGAATCGGGCCGTTCCATCCCGTGATTCCGCCCTGAAGCCGGCAGTCCATGGCAAGCACGCCAAGGCCCATCATCAGGAGATGGGCGTAATGTTCCGGCTCACCCCTGCTGCCCCCGCGTCCGTGGTAAGAAACGAGCAGCGGGATTTTCTTGCGTCCGGCGCTGGCGGGGCGGAGGAGCCAGGCGGCGACCCGCGTGCCGTCGAGTCCCTCAAAGGAAATGTCGCGCGCATCAATGCCACGGATTGGATGCCCAATCTTTTTTGAGGCTATATTCATTGATTTTTTTGCGATCTTCTGCCGCGTGGCATTCCAGAATTTCTCAAAGTCGGGACGCGCGGTAGATGGCACATCAAGAGCTTCAAGTTTTGTGATTTCATCCTTTAGCAGCTTCATGGGATATCCTTTCTCAGGTCGTGAGTTCACCGGAGGCTGCGATTCTGATGCGCACCCCGTAGCGCAGGCAGTGCATCGGCAGGGCATGTCCGAACGGAAACCCCGCAAGCACGGGGCCCTTGACGTATTCTGCAAAACGGCGCATCAACAGGTCTTGTGCGTCGCGAGTTCCACAGTTCCGCAGTGACCCGAAAATGAGCGCGGAGCAGGATTCAAGCAGTCCTGCCAGGCGGACTTGAGTCAGGGCGGCGTCGAGACGGCGGATTTTCTCCCCCACATCCTCGACCAGCAGGATTTTCCCTTTCATATCGGGCATAAAGCCTGTACCTGCAAGAGAGGCGAGGAGAGTCAGGTTGACAGGCAGGACTGCACCGGATGCCGAGCCCGCCTTGATTATGCGGATTCGATAGCGCGAGTGAGGCGGAAACGGCAAAGCCTGTGGCTTTGAATCCGGAGATAAAGCCCTTCGGAGACTTGACAAGGTATACTGGTCGTCCTTGAGTTTCGGCAACTCGCTCACCATCGGCGAGGCTATGGGCATCCCTGCGCCACGAAGAAACATTGCAAGGTGAAGCGCGGTAATATCGCTGTAACCGAGAAAAGGCAGGCGGCGGCTTTTCAAAAGAGTCCAGTCGAGATGGGGAAGAAGCTGCGCAGAGCCATAGCCGCCCCGAGCACAAATCACCGCGTCAACAGACTTGTCGCACCAGGCGGAGTGGAGATCGGCGGCACGTTCCCCAATACCCGCCGAGAGGTAGTCCTCCGGGGCTTCGTCAAGCACGTGCGGCATGACACTGACTCGAAGGCCCCAAGACTCCAAGACTTTGCATCCCGCGCGCAAATCCCCGTTTTTTGCGGGGCTGCCGGGAGAGACTATCGCGACATGGCGGATATTTCCTGGAAAAGGATTGCCGTTCATTCTTCTACCGCCTTTTATGGTGCTCGTTGAATATTAGCGCAAAATCCGTGGAGCGTCAAGAGCTGGAGAAAGGGCTTATGCACAATATCTTGTAGATGGGACTTTTAAAACCACAATATTTTGCGGAAAACAGCTCTTGATATGAAGGGTTGGAATTGGTATATTCGAGCCTTTACCATCGGGGGAAGAAGTCCCCGCTGCGAGCACTTGCGCGGAGCTTAAAAAAAGGCAGATGACCATGAGCAAAAAAGAAACTTCACATTACGATATCTCGGCAGACATTTGGAACCGCAAGTATCGCTACCAGGGCTGCGATGGGCTTCCGGGCGACATGTCGATCAGCGACAGTTTTCTGCGGGTTGCGCGCGCCTGCGCCACCGACGAAAAGGATTCGGCCTTCTGGGAAAAGAAATTTGCTGACATCCTCGCAGACTTCCGCTTCATGCCCGGCGGTCGCATCCTCGCCAATGCCGGAACCGCCCGGAAGCAGGTAACGATGTTCAACTGTTATGTCATGAACACCATTGAGGATTCGATTGAGGGCATTTTTGACACGGTGAAGGAATCCGCGCTCACTCAAAAACAGGGTGGCGGAGTCGGTTTCGACTTCTCAACGATACGTCCCGCCGGTTCGCAGATCCGGGGCTGCGAAGCCGAATCTTCGGGCCCCATCAGTTTCATGCAGGTCCTTGATTCCACCTGCCGCACCATCATGAGCGCCGGGCAGCGCCGTGGCGCCCAGATGGGAGTAATGCGCTGCGACCACCCTGACATTGAGCAGTTCATCACCGCAAAACGCAGCAACGCGGCACTTCAGATGTTCAACCTCTCCGTGGGGATCACCGAAAAATTCATACGCGCCGTCAAGGAGAACAAGGACTGGGAACTGGTCTTCAATGGGGATGTTTACAAGACCATCCATGCCACAGACCTTTGGGAACTCATCATGCGCTCCACCTACGACGCTGCTGAGCCTGGCTTCATCCTGATAGACAAGATAAACGAGATGAACAATCTCTATTATGCCGAGGAAATCCGCGCCACTAACCCTTGCGGGGAGCAGCCGCTTCCCCCTTATGGAGCCTGTCTCCTTGGCTCGCTTAACCTAACAAAGTTTGTAAAATCGCCGTTCACTCCGCAATCCGAGCTCAACTATTCGGAATTGGAGGCCGTCACAAGGGTGGCCGTGCGCCTTCTCGACAACGTCATAAACATGAGCAATTATCCCCTGCAGGCTCAACGCAACGAGGCAATGGCAAAGCGCCGCATGGGAATCGGCATCACAGGGCTTGCCGATCTCTTCATCTTCATGGGAGTCCGCTATGGCTCTCCGGAGGCTGTCGGGCTTTCCGAAAAAATAATGAAGACCATCACCTGCGCAGCCTACGAATCGAGCGTGGCTCTTGCAAAGGAGAAGGGAGCATTCCCCTTATTTGCGGCGGACAAATATTGCGAAGGCAAATTTATACGCAGCCTGCCGGTGGAAATTCAGCGGGATATACACAAGCACGGCATCCGCAACTCGCACCTGACCTCGATTGCCCCGACCGGAACGATCAGCCTCCTTGCGGATAACGTCTCAAGCGGCCTTGAGCCAGTCTTCGCCTTCAAGTACACGCGCAAGATCCGCAACGGGGCGGAGCACGACGTCAGCGAGGTTGAAGTCACCGACCACGCCTACGCCAAGTACCGCGAGTTTCTCGGCAAGGCCAAGCTCGACGACAAGAAGCTTCCCCACTGCTTTGTCACTGCCGAACAGATTACGCCTGATGAGCATCTCGACATCCAGGCCGCCCTTCAAAAATACGTCGACAGCTCCATCTCGAAGACGATCAACGTCCCGACAGACTATCCTTACGAGGACTTCAAAAATATTTATCTGAAAGCCTATGAAAAGGGGCTAAAGGGCTGTACCACCTTCCGCCCTTCAGACCAGATCAAGGGCGTCCTTGTCCGGAAGGAGGACGCGCCCAAAGCAGGTCCTGCCTCGCAAGAGGCCGTTCAGGACAAGATCAAGCGCCCGCGCGAACTCGAGGGAACCACCTACAAGATAAAGACACCCCTTTCGGCGGACGCTCTCTACGTCACCATCAACGACCTTGTTGACGATGAGGGGCGTCACCGGCCCTATGAGCTTTTCATAAATACAAAGAACCTCCAGCATTTCAGCTGGATCGTGGCCATGACCCGCCTCATTTCCGCAGTCTTCAGGCACGATCCGGAGCCCCGCTTCCTCGTGGACGAACTCAAGAGCATCTACGACCCAAGCGGCGGCTATTTCAGCGAAGGCTCCTACGTCCCCTCTCTTGCCGCCGATATTGGACGCATCATTGAAAAGCACCTCAACAAGCTTGGCATCATGGGTAACATGCAAAATCTCGCGCAAGCCATCGCCCATGAGGCAAAGGCTCCCGCCAGTGGGCAGGCTGAAAATGGGAATTCAAAACTCTTTTGCCCCTATTGCCGGGAAAAGGCGCTTATCGCGCAGGAGAACTGCCTCAAATGCCTTAGTTGCGGCTACAGCAAATGCGGCTAAGCTGAAGAAAAGAACAAATATCATTCCAAAAGGAACCTCAAAAATATGTTTCACTTGCTGCTAGGCCTTCAGGATTATTTCGGTCCGCTCCGCCTCTTTGAATATGTAACATTTCGTGCGGGGGGAGCGCTTATCACCGCAATGTTCCTCTGTTTCCTTTTCGGCCCCTTCACAGTCCGCAAACTCAAGGAATTCCGCGCAAACGCCCCGTCCCGCCTCAAGGGCCTCGTCGACGACAAGTTCATTGACGCGGCAAAGAACAAGACCCCGAGCATGGGTGGAGTCCTGATTGTCATAAGCATAAGCATTGCAACCCTCCTCTGGGGAATGCTATCAAACCCGCTCCTGATTGTTTTTCTCTCCTCCCTGATCGCCTTTGCCGCAGTCGGATTCTTCGATGACTACGTCAAGGTCGCCAAGTTCCAGCGCGACGGAATATCCGGGAAACTAAAAATTCTCTTCCAATTCCTGATCGCAATATCCTCCATATACTTTCTGGACAGCCTGCCTGAGACAAGCCACCTGATCCGGCAGATACTCCTGCCCTTCGTCAAGGATCCGGTCGTTGTGGGAATGGGAGTCCTGCTTGCCTACGGCTTCGGCTCACTGGTAGTCGTGGGTTCCTCAAACGCAGTAAATCTTACCGACGGCAAAGACGGGCTCGCTGTCGGCTGCACAATCTTCTGCACGCTCACCTATGCAGCCTTTGCCTATTTGTGCGGACACAAGGTCTTTGCCACATACTTGAGCATACCCTATATTCCGGGCGCCGGCGAAGTTGTGGTGTTTGCGGCGGCGATTGCAGGCGCCTGCATCGGCTTCCTCTGGCACAATTGCCATCCGGCCTCGATGTTCATGGGAGACACGGGAAGCCTTGCGCTCGGCGGGACAATCGGCTTGCTCGCCGTGCTGGTCAAACAGGAGATAACGCTGATAATCGTGGGTGGCGTTTTCGTGATGGAGGCGCTTTCGGTGATGCTGCAGGTGGCGTCCTTCAAACTCTTTAAGAAACGCATATTCCTATGCACTCCCATACACCACCATTTCGAGCAGAAGGGCTGGACCGAAACGCAAATTGTCGTGCGGTTCTGGATACTTTCAGGAATCTTTGCCCTTGTCGGCCTTGCCACACTGAAACTGCGCTAGAAGCACAGAGAACTCAGATTGTGTGATTGGTGCTATTATACATTCATGCCCTCAACATGACTTCGATGCATTTTGCGTATGAAGTATGCATGGTGGCAGTTATCCGCACGATGAAGTTTCCCGGTCGATATTCACTGCTGGGAATGAACTTGCCATCGTCGCTACTCAAAGTCACATTGAAACTGCAATAGCAAAATTTTACGTGCAGGGATGCAGATTTAATGAATCCGACCCCCTTGGAAAAGTTCTGGTTTCAGGCGAATGTGACGCTGTCATATCAGTAAGATTGCCGAGGCATGCGTTGCTGGTCACAGTCTTTTCAAAGAGCCTGCAATGAGGAAAGGTTAAGCATAAAACTAGGCTTTTCTGGCACGGCCTTCGATGCCGTTATAACCGTACTGGATCTCGACTGACGTCAAGCCGGCCTCGTCGAACCATCGGCGGAAAGTTTCGAATGTCTGCGGGGTGTCGTAGGAAGGGGAAAGCATGTCAAAGGTGTCGAGTATGGCCCATTCCATAAGCAGGGCGTCCGGCAGCTCATATTTGCCGCGATAGTCTGCCACCATTAGCGCCCAATTAATCTGCTTGCCATAGGGGAGTTTTCTTATGAGGCAAGCCAAAGGCCACATGAACTTGACATAGGCGCTTACAAATTTATAAAGGGTATCTTGCCTCATTTTTTTGCTAATCGGACGCAGCCAGTACTTTGTTTCAAAAAGACTTTTGAGGCCTTCGAGTTTCAGGTAAACATCGACGGCAATTTGGCCTCCGCTTTTCAGGCAACGAGGAAGAGACATGAACGATTTTTTGACATCCGGAGTATGCTGAATTACCCCAAAGCAGAATAATTTGTCAAAGGAATTATCCTTAAAAGGCATCTTGTATATATCACCCTGGACGAGCAGGAGGTTTTCATTCTGGCCGTTGGAGGCATAATTGACTTCAACCGCATAGCAGTAGTCGAGAGACACGACTGTTGCGCCAGTTTTGAGGGCCTGCTCGGTAAAACGGCCCGAACCGCTTCCGACTTCAAGAATAACTTGTCCCTTTAAATCCCTGTCCCATTTGCTCTCCTCAAAAAAACGCGTTTCGGATATCTTCGCACCGGAATAACTGTCGTACTGGGTCTTCGCGTGCCTTGTCCATTCCAAGCCGAAACTGCTCGCATAATTATCCACAGGAACAAATCTGGGAATATTCTTGAGAATCGGATAAACCGCAGAGCATTTGCCGCAAGAAAGTTTGCCGGAAAAGATTTCATCATTACGCTTTTCGGCATCGGTCAAGGACAAATCCCCATGGCATTCCGGGCATGCCAGCAGTTTCAGATGTGCTTCCTTCACCTACGTAAATCTCCGCATATCCCATTTATTAGTTAAGATAATGCAATAACGCGCCGCTATTCAAAATAAAGGCAGAGGGAGAGTCCTCCCCCTCAGTAATATTAAAGTTCATAAGTATATTCCGTCACAAGGCAGGTGTCAACTATGAGAAATAGAATCAGAATTAACGGGCAGTATTTTGCTCCAAGCAGACAAAGTGGGAACACAACAGGAACATAACACAAGCGGAGCCAAGGCCATAACCTCCTGCAGTGCAAGGGAGGAAATGGCGGGAGCGACGGGGCTCGAACCCGCAACTTCCACCGTGACAGGGGGGCACTCTAACCAATTGAGCTACGCCCCCGCTCATGAAAAGCCTTACACATTACAACTGCGCTCAATCTTTGCAAGTTGGGAGCGGAAAATATTTGCAAAAAAGTTCATCCGGGTTCATCTTGAAAGTCCCTCGTAAAAGCTGTCAAAATTAAGGATTTAAAAAATGGGCGGACATCCGCACAAACCCGGGAAAATGCCGCATCATTACGATGTGGAGCTAGACCTGCATGGTTGCAGCTCCGAAGAGGCCCTTGCGCTTCTGGAGCACACGGTCTATGAGCATCCCGCCTCAAGCATCCTTGTGATTCATGGCCGCGGCGACGGCGTGCTCCGCCGGACAGTCCGTGAATTCGCCAAAAACAGCCGCCTTGTCAGCGAATGCGAGGAAGGGGAACTCATGAATCTGCCGGGCGGGGACGGGGTCAGCGTTTTGCGGAGCTATTGACACAAAAGAGTGTTTTAAGTCTTGATATTCACTATGGAAAGCCTTATGTTAGCAGATGTGAAAAGATATGACCTTAACGGCAGGGATGTTTGTGTGAAATGGGACTGATCGGTAAAATATTTTCTTCTGTTTTCGGCAAAAATGAGCCGAAGAAGAAAAAGAAATACAATCCCGAGGAAGTGCGCTTCGTGGAGCAATCCAGCGATGTCGAAAAAACGATGCACATCGACCTCGTCCCGCCTAAACAGCAGTACATCATCAAGATCCAGGGTCAGTACATGGTCTTTTCAAGCAAGGAAGACATGCCTCCTGAGCTGCGTCACCATGTCGAGGAAATCGAGCAGACTTCCCGTTCCAGCTCCAGCTATGTGGTGATTGTCGATGGCAAGCAACAACACTACCAGAACATTGACGACATTCCGTTTGAAGTGCGGACGGCTATCGCAAAATCCGATACGGAATAGCGCTCTGCCGAAAGCATCCACAGAATTTCCAAGTGCTATTGTTTTTCCGAATTTTTCTTCACCCAGCAACCCAGGTTTTGAGATATGAGCGAAAAGTCAGACAAGAAAGAATGGCTCCCAAAACTCCTTGAGGTCATAGCGGTGCTCCGCAGCCCGGAGGGATGCCCGTGGGACCGTGAGCAGACGCATTCGTCCCTGAAGCAGTTCCTGATGGAAGAGTGCGCCGAACTGATGGACGCAATCGATGACGATGATGCCGAATGCATCTGTGATGAGCTTGGAGATTTGCTCATGCACGTGGTTCTCCATTCCCGGATAGCCGAGGAACAGGGGCGCTTTGATTTCAATGAAGTCGCCCGAATGAGTACGGAGAAGATGCTGCGCCGCCATCCCCATGTTTTCGGGGACGCCAAGGCCTCATGTTCAGGAGAAGTCGTAAAGCTTTGGGAAGAGGTGAAAAAGGAAGAAAAGGAAGGGAAGGGAAAGAAGGCCGAGTCCGTGATGGACGGCATCCCGCGCCAGCTTTCCTCCCTTCTCCATGCCGAAAAAATCCAAAGGCGTGCCGCAAAATACGGCTTTGACTGGAGCGCCCCGGAACAGATCGTGGAAAAGATTGAAGAGGAATTACAGGAACTCAGGCAGGCAATGGCCGAGGGGCGCGACGAGGCCGTGGACGAGGAGATTGGAGACCTTCTTTTTGCAGTCGTCAACCTTAGCCGATTCCGGAAGGGGCCGAGTTCTGAAGACCAGCTCACGGGCACCATAAGGAAGTTTCAGAAAAGGTTCAGGCACATTGAAAGACGACTGGCGGAAAACGGCAGGAATTTGGAGGAGGCTTCCATAGACGAGATGGAAGCACTTTGGCAGGAGGCGAAAAGCATAAAACCTTCATAAGTTCCTTTTGAGGGTATTGATACTGCAAGGAGTTTGTTTTTCCTTGGAGGGCGGGTATATTCGCATGTTTGTAGATTTGCTTTAGCAAGTGGCAGCTTCTGCCGCCAAAGGACAGGGAGAGATGAGAAAGCAAAAAGTTTTCATTTACGACACCACTCTGCGCGATGGTGCACAGGCAGAAGGAGTTTCTTTTTCAAAGACTGACAAACTTCGCATAGCGGAGCGTCTGGACGCATTCGGGGTCAGTTATATTGAAGGCGGCTGGCCCGGCTCAAATCCCCGCGACATCGGATTCTTCGAGGATGCCCGCCGAAAGAAATTCACACACGCCAAGCTTACGGCATTTGGCAGCACCCGCCGCGCCAAGGTCAAGCCTGAGGAGGACGAGAACCTCCGCAAGCTCCTTGAGGCCGAAACACCTGCGGTGACTATTTTCGGCAAGGGCTGGCTTCTTCATGTCCAGGATGTGCTCCACATAAGTCCCGCAGCAAATCTTCAGCTCATTGGGGACTCCTGCGCATTTTTACATTCGCACGGAAGAGAGGTAATATTTGACGCCGAGCATTTCTTTGACGGCTATAACGAGCATCCGGACTACTCTCTCGAAGTCCTCAAAACAGCAGCAAAAAATGGCGCGACAAGCATTGTTCTTTGCGACACAAACGGCGGGAGCCTCCCTTCGCGCCTCGCATCCGCCTGCATGGACATCCGCAAGGCGCTGCCGGAGGATATTGTGCTCGGAATCCACTGCCACAACGATGCAGGGGTGGCAGTTGCAAACTCGCTGATTTCGGTGGAAACCGGAGTGCGCCATGTGCAGGGAACCATTAACGGGTTCGGCGAGCGTTGCGGCAACGCAAATCTTTGCTCGATAATTCCAGCCCTTGAACTCAAGATGGGACTTCCCTGTCTTCCTGCCGGGCGAATCAAACAGATTCGCGAAGTCAGCATGTTTGTAGACGATCTCGCCAATCTTCCCCACAATAAGCGCCAGCCGTATGTCGGGGACAGTTCCTTCGCCCATAAAGGAGGAATGCATGTCAATGCCGTAGAGAAGAATCCGAAGACATTCGAGCACATTGACCCGTCAACGGTTGGAAATGACCGCAGAGTCCTCGTTTCTGATCTCTCCGGGCGCAGCAACGTGCTTATCAAAGCGCATGAGCAAAAGCTGAATATCGAGGCCGATCCCGAAACCCTGAAGAAGATACTTCAGGAACTCAAGGCCAAGGAAAATCAGGGCTACGAGTACGAGGCTGCTGACGCCTCCTTCAATCTCCTCGCCAAAAAAGTCATGCAGGCGCATGAACCCTTCTTCGAACTGTGCGGGTTCCGCGTGATTGTGGAAAAACGCGGCGATGCCAAGCCCTGCCTTTCCGAAGCTACCGTCAAGGTGAATGTCTGCGGAGAGCAGGAACTTACCGCCGCTGAGGGGGACGGCCCCGTAAACGCGCTAGACCGTGCGCTCCGCAAGGCCCTGCTGCGTTTCTACCCGGAAATCGCAGACGTCCGCCTCAAGGACTTCAAGGTGAGGATACTTGATGGCGATGACGGCACGGCAGCCAAGACGCGCGTCCTTATCGAGTCGGGCGACAGCCGCGAGTCATGGGGCACTGTCGGAGTAAGCGAAAACATTATTGAGGCCTCATGGCAGGCTCTTGTGGATTCGATGGAATACGTCCTTTACAAGAGGCGCGCAGGACGCCGGAAATAGGCTGCGCTAACGGAGGAGGAGTCTGGATGAGAAAAGCACTGCTCATGACGATACTTGCAGGAGTGGTATTTCTTTTGTGGCCTCCTCCAAAAGCAGAAGCCCAGGATCCGGTGACCATAGCCCTGCTCGCCCCGATTGCTATAAAGGTTGCACAGGTTGCGGCTCCCTACGTGATGCGCGGTCTGGCAAATGCCGGGCGAGGCTGCGTTCTTGCCGGGCTTGACATGATCCATATTTTTTTGCTTCCCATAGGCTTTTTCGAAATTACATTCGGCGCGCCCTTTGGTTTTTTTAAGGACGGGGTCAGGGACATGATAGTGGGCTCGATAGCGCCCTTCAGTTTGTGTTTCCATGTGATTACAATTCCCGTCAGGCTCTTTGGCGTCTTCTAGCGAGGCCAGCCATGTCCGACTCATTTCGTCATTATCCGTCTCCGCGCAAAACACTGTACCGGCAGAGAATCCTTCGTGATTTTCTTTCCTGCTGGTATGGAGACAAGAATCGCGCCAATGCGGAAATGTTAAGGCATCTTCCGGGTCCGGTCCCCCTCTCCGAATCCTTGCGGAGGATTGAGGAGCAAATCTTTTCTCCAGACGATCTTCTTCTCAACAAGGTTCGCGACAAGTGGGTTGAGCTTGCG
>Ga0154565_1086_pt1 | contig 26648 bp, 18 predicted proteins | sample RifGroF2_FD_105708 | JGI IMG/M metagenome (GOLD analysis project Ga0154565, IMG submission 105708) | Lentisphaerae bacterium GWF2_52_8 | reverse complement strand
ATTATGCAAGTTGGCCTGCGCAATCATCACGCTTAATAAAATCGGCATTATTTACGGATAGATCCTAACTAAACACCGTTGTCTTATATGGCATGCAGTTTTCGGTTTTTTAGGAAATACCCGGCTTGAGATTGATTCAGGAAAGGGTATATTGCTGGATGTATTGAGTTGGAAACCCAAAAAAATTCGGGGCGGGAGATGTCTGGACAAGGCAGTATCCATTTAAAGATAGAAAAGACGAAGTTACTGGTCAAAATATCGGCAGTAGCCGGTTCAGTTAGTATTCTCCTTGCCTTGGTGGTGCTTTTTACGGGCATAGTGAATCCCTGGGCAGGGCTTGACACTTATGCGCTTGCCTTCATTCCTCTTACAGTCTCATCCATATTCTGCGTCCTTGGGCTGATCTACGGACTCCTTGCGGGGCGGGCTGCGCAGGAGGAGGAAGAAAAATCCTTACTGGAACGCCGAAAGGAAAGCGTCGGAGCCTTCAATGTTGCCGAGGATGTACGCTTTACAGCGGGACGCACCTTGGAAAATTTCAAGAAGTACACCCCCCAGGTCATGGCAGTAATTTTGCCATTGCTTTTGGGCTTGGGCCTTTATATTTTCTGGCGGAGCTGGGCGGGGAGAGTTGGTGCGGTTGCCCCGGCGAATCCTCTGCCGGTTGCCTTTCTTGCGGCTGTTTTCATGTGCATAAGTATTTTCATGGGAGCGTTTTTAAGCGGACAGTCGCACGAGAAAGAGTTTCGCTGGCTCAGGCCGGTCGGCGCTTGGCTGATACTGTCGTTTGTTACCTTGCTTCTTGCGGCGCTTGCGGGAGTCCTGCTAAAGCTTCAAAAAGGGCCTTCCGGCGAAGTGCAGGCGATGGATCCCTATTTCCGGACAGTGATTTTCTGGCTTTATGCAGTGCTTGCCGTGGAATTTGTCAGCAACTTCATCACGGAATTCTACCGCCCAAGGACACTTGAAGAAGAGAGGCCGGTTTTTGAAAGCCGCCTCCTTGCGCTTTTTACGGAACCCGGCGGAGTAATGAGGAACATTGCCGAAACGCTGGATTACCAGTTCGGCTTCAAGGTTTCAAAAACCTGGATCTACAGTTTTGCCGAGAGATCGCTCTTTCCGCTTCTGGCCCTCTGGCTTCTGACTCTTTGGCTTTTTACCTGCATAAGCGAGGTCGCACCCGGCGAGGTAGGCATAAGGGAGCGCTGGGGTTGTATCACTGGAAAGCCTTTGGCCTCTGGAATTTACTTTAAACTGCCATGGCCTGCAGAGAGGATACAGCGCTGTCCGGTTGACAGGATACAGGAGTTGGTGATAGGCCCACAAATGACAACCGAAGCCGGAGTGGAACTTAGACCCGAAGTGGTGCTTTGGACCAAGAAGCACTATGCGCAGGACGCCCGTTTCCTCGTTGCCACGGAGAAAGACAGGGGCAGCGGCAAAGAGATACCAGTGTCCATCTTGAGCGCAAGCATTGCGCTTCAATTCCGGGTAAAAAACGACGGAATCATCGACTACGTCTACGGACACTACAATACGCCGCAGGTTCTAAAAGATATTGCCGAGCGCGCCGTTTCCAGCTATCTCGTGAGCGTGGACATGATAAAGGTCATGTCAAAGGAGCGCGAGAAGGTGGTCGATGACCTTTACAAGCAGATACAGGACAAGGCCGACCAGGAAAAGCTCGGCGTTGAAATTCTTTCAGTTTCACTGCATGACGCGCATCCCCCGGTGGAAGAGGTTGCCGCTTCGTTTCAGGATGTCATCGGCGCAAGGGAGGAGAAGGCCGCGACCATACTTGCGGCACAGGCCCAAAAGCTGAACATCCTTGGCGAATCCGAATCAAATGCCGAAAGGATAATGCTCGACGCCAAAGCCTACAAGACTGCCTCCGTAAGGCTTGCCGAAGCGGAGGCGGAGCGCTTCAAAAAACAGCTTGACGCATATCTGGCGGCACCTTCCGTTTTCAAGTTGCGCGTCTATCTGGATTTTCTTGAAAACGAGGCTAAAAACACGAGGAAATACGTGATGTCCACAACCATACCGTATCAGATTTTTGAGATCAACCTGGAAGAAAAAGCCAGGCTTGACCTTCTCGACGTGAATCTCGGCGACATTCAGGGTAATAAATAGATGCGCGCGCTGCGCTGCAATTTAAGGAGCAAATATCAATGAGACATTGGCCAACAATGCTTTTGGGGCTGATCGTGGCGGCGATCTTCCTGACGATAGTCTTTTCCTACCAGGTGCGCTCAACCGAGCTTGCGGTCGTCGTCACCATGGGCAAGGTTTCTGTTGTAAAGGAGGCCGGCTTGCATTTCCGCATGCCACCGCCCATCCAGAAAGTATACCTCTTTGACAAGCGCCCCCGCTGTTTTGACGGCAGCATCGCCAAGCTTGAAGAGACCTATACAAGCGACGGACAGAACATTATTGTCGGGATTTACGTCCTTTACAATATTGCCGACGCTGAAAAATTCTTCCTCAATGTTGCAAGCGTAACCAATGCCGAGGATAAGCTTAACTCCCTTATGCGGGGAGAGAGCAAGGAGGTTTTCGGCAAGTACAGCTTCGACCAGATGATCAACACCAAGCCCGAAATGATGCAGTTGGACAACATTGAAAAGGAACTCAAGGAACGCCTCAAAAAGAAGGCCGCAGAACAGTACGGCATCAATGTCAGCGATGTGGGGATAAAGACAATAGGGCTTCCTGAAACCATCACAAAGTCCGTCTTTGACCGCATGAAGAATGAGCGCGCAAAGGCGGCCACCGAATATAGGTCCCAGGGCAACAAGCTTGCCGAAATCATCCGCTCAACCGCCGAAAGCGAAAGGACCACGAAACTCGCCGAGGCTGAAGCGAATGCGAAACGCATACGCGCCGAGGGTGACGCCGAGGCTGCAAAATATTACGCGGTCTTTGCCAAGAATCCGGAATTGGCCTCCTTCCTCAAAAAGCTCGATTCCATGAAGAAGATCATCGGAAACAAGACGACGCTTGTGCTTGATACGGATTCCGCCCCATTCGATATCCTCAAAATGAATTCCGACAAGCTCGGGATAACCGTGCCTCCCAAGGCTGGAAACAAATAACTACGGAAGAGCCGGAATGCCATGAACACCTCAGGCAAACAACATAGAGAGTCCGTTCCAGTTGAGGAGATGTCCTACAGTCTCGGGATGCAGGCTCTTCTCAAGAGCCTTAGGGGCGCCTTTCTCTTCCTTACAGCCCTGATCGTGGGAATGCTGGCCTGGTACGTGCTTGGGGCTGGCTACTTCGAAGTGGCTCCGCAGGAGAAAGTCATAGTCCTGCGTTTTGGCAAATACATGGAAACCTACAATGATGGCTGGCACTGGGTTCCCCCTTACCCGGTAAGCACTATCCTCCGCATACCCTCCAACCAGCAGACACTCACAGTCTCCCGCTTCATGCCTGACCGTAGCGGCTCGGTCTTCAAGAGCAACGAGGAAAAGGCAATGGAAAATCCCGGAAAACCACTTGTCCCGGGGCAGGATGGGCACCTTATCACAGGCGATGAAAACATTATTCATACCGAATGGACCGTGCTCTACACCGTAAGCAACGCGGAAAAATATTATCTTTCCTGCCTTACTCCAAGCGATCCCCGCATGCCCGATCAGGAGCTTTTTTCTCTCGATGCGGAAAAGAGGAAGCTCGGTACGCGCGGCCCTCGCACGCTTTTGAGCTCCCTTCTTGAAAATGCTGTGCTCAAGGTTACGGCAAGTCAAAAGGTGGAGGATTCCCTTTACAAGAATGCCGGTGCCTACACCGACAAAGTCAAAGCCCTTTTCAAGAAGGAAGTCGCTGATGTGGACATAGGGGTCATCATAGATGATCTAAGGCTTAAGGCCAATTCGCCACCTGCGGCGGTAAAGGCCGCCTTCGAGGATGTTACCCAGGCTGCCCAGGAGAGTCAGAGCAAACAGAGCACCGCAAGCAGCTACGCCACGGAAGTCTCCAATCGCGCAGACGCCGAAAGCGCACAGATAAACGCTGAGGCACAAGCATACAGGAAGCGCGTAGTAAGCGAGGTCGAGTCGGAAAAGGTCTATTTTGAACAGATACTCGAACGCTACAACGAAAACCCTGAAACCGTTCTGGTCACCCTTTACAACCAGACCCTGAGCCAGGTCATGGCTGCCGTGAAGGAAAACTATGTGCTGAGTTCTTCGCCGGGCACCAATCGCGAAGTCAGGCTAAAGCTGAATCCTGAACCCCCGACCGCCAGCGCCGAAAAGTCTGTCAAGAAAGGGAAAAACTAGGCTATGGACAGCAACTCCAACGCCATTGAAAAAGACAAAGTGCCTCACACGCATCACGGCAAGCGTTGCGCCTGCGGACATTCCCATGTCAGTCAGGGACCAGGCCACAGCCGTTCCATGGCGAGGCTTTCCGTCGCCCTTATCGGAGCTTATTTCATAGCCAACTCCTACCTGCTGCACTGGCTTTTCCCGGCGCAGGTCTTCGCTGCAGAACTCAGTGCTGTGATAGGAGCCTTGGTTCTCGCCCTTCCAATCATAATCGAGGCCTTGCGCGATCTTTACGAAGGTGTCGTCCACATGAATGAGCTGGTCGCCTTGGCGATCCTGGCCGCCCTTGCCGGAAGCGATTTCCGAACCGCAGGAATCATAGCGTTCTTTCTGCTCTTGACGATAATCATTGAAACCCGGACGGCAAGCGGTGCGCAGCGCTCCATCGAAGAACTCATCAAGCTCACTCCCAACACGGCACGAAAACTGGTGAACGGCGCAGAAATCGAAGTCAATGCGCTTGAGCTTGCAGTGGGTGACATGATACGCATACGCCCCGGAGAAAACTTTCCCGTGGACGCCCGGATAGCCAGAGGGCAAAGCGCGGTAAACCAGGCCTCCATCACCGGCGAATCCCTTCCTGTGGACAAGAATGAAGGGGATGATGTTTTCGCAGGCACGCAAAACCTTAGCGGAAGCCTTGATGTCTGCGTAAGCAAACTTGGGGCCGACACCACTCTTGGCAAGGTCAAGGAAATGATCCTCGCTGCTGAACAGAGCAAGTCACCCATAGTCCGCACTATCGACCGCTACGCTGGCTACTATACCCCAACAATCCTGATGCTTGCCGGCCTCACCTGGTGGTTTTCCGGCGGTGACATGTACCGCGTAATAACCCTCCTTGTGATCTCCTGCCCATGCGCGGTGGTATTGGCGACTCCCTCCGCCGTCATCGCGGCTGTCGCAGCGGCAGCCCGCCTTGGCATACTTGTTAAAAATGTCAGCCACTTCGAGCTGGCGGCAAAGATACGGGAATTTGTTTTCGACAAGACTGGCACTCTTACGGAAGGAGTTCTTTCGGTGGCGCGCCTGAGTCCGGAACCCGGGATCGAGCCTGCCGAGCTCCTGCTTCTCGCTGCTTCCGCCGAAAGCCATAGCAATCACCCTACCGCACGCGCTCTCCAAAAGCTTGCGGAAGAGGCAGGGCTTTCCCTGAAGGAGCCTTCGGAGTTTTCCGAAACACATGGCAAGGGCGTCCGGGCAATCATTGAGGGACAGGAATGCCTTGTGGGGCGCGCTTCCTGGATAAACGCCAAAGAAAAAAATGGCAACGAAGAAGCCGGCATGAGCATTGTTCATGTGTCCAAAAATGGCCGGCTGATGGGTTGGATCGGCTTCAAGGATAAAGTCAGGGCGGATGCCGCACAGATTATTTCTGAACTCAAGGACTTGGGAATCAAGCGTTGCGCGATGGTTACCGGCGATCGTGATTCCGTGGCAAGTGTCGTTGCTGAGACATTGAAAATGGATGATTTCAGAAGCGAATGCCTTCCTGAAGCAAAAGTGGCATACGTTGCGGAGGCCAAACGGAGCGCCCCAATTGCGGTTGTTGGCGACGGCGTTAATGACGCTCCCGCACTGGCAGAGGGCGACCTCGGCATAGCCATGGGGGCCATAGGCAGCGACATCGCCATTAACAGCGCATCAATAGCTCTCATGACCAATGACTTGCGCCGTATCCCAGTGCTTATCTCCCTTTCCCGCAAGCTTTCATTGATCGTCAATCAGAACCTTTTTCTGGGGCTTTTCTTCATACTTGGCGGTATCATGCTTTCGGTTTTTGGCAAGATGACTCCCATTTGGGCTGCGCTGCTTCATACAACAAGCACCCTGATAATCCTCTTCAACAGCGCGCGTCTCGTGCGCACGGGAGAGGAACTTATGCTTGAGGGTATTCCGGGCGCAACGCCCAAGAGCAAAGAGTCTTAGGACTAGGCCTTTCCTCAAAAAAGGCTTTAACAAGGAATGGTGAAATCCATGGCGGCAGTCAAGACAGTCCCGGTGGTCAGTGCAATCGGGCTGACAAAGGAATTTCGTGACTTCTGGAACAGACCCAAGGCCAAAGCTGTAAACGACATAGATTTTGAAGTCTGCGAAGGCGAAGTCATCGGGCTTCTCGGTCCTAACGGCTCGGGCAAGTCAACCACAGTCAAGATGATCCTTGGCCTGCTTTATCCTACGGCAGGAAAGCTCAGCGTCCTGGGAAACTCTCCCCGTGATGTCCGCACCAAGAAAGAGATAGGTTATCTTCCCGAGGAATCTTACCTTTACAAGTACCTAAGCGCCATGGAGACACTGGATTTTTTTGGAGCCCTTTTCAATCTTTCCGCAGGAGAGCGTCGCGCTCGCAGTGAACAGCTTCTGGAAATGGTCGGGCTAAGTCATGCCAAAAATCGCCCGGTTGGCGAGTTCTCAAAAGGCATGGCGCGCCGTATTGGACTCGCCCAGGCGATGATAAACGATCCCTCCCTGCTTATTTTGGATGAACCGACTTCGGGGCTTGACCCTCTTGGCTGCAAGGAAGTCAAGGATCTTATACTCCTGCTAAAGAAACGAGGGAAAACCGTCATAGTGACCAGCCATCTTCTCAGCGATGTGGAAGACGTCTGTGACCGCGTGATAATCCTTTATGGAGGCAAGATCCGAGCCACGGGAACTTTAAATGAATTGCTTACAATTCCGGAGGAAAGCCGCATAACGACACCGCTCCTAAGACCTGAAGTGACTGAAAAACTCCTTATGATTTTGCGTGAAAACCTTAAGGGTGAAGATTTTAGTGTTGACCATCCACGCAAAACACTTGAAGAGTTCTTTTTGGAAGTTGTCAACAAGGCCCGCAAAGAAAGCCTTGAAACCTCTGGCTCTAGCAGTGGCGGACATATCGCCAATTACTTGGATTCAAAGGGAGAGCAGTCTTCCAATGCCCTTCTGGAACAGTTAGTCAAAGACACGTCAGAAATCCGTCCGTCATCCGTCATATCAAAAGAACTTATTGATGACAAAGATTTTAAAAAAGACGAGCTTTCCGGCAAATCTGAGCTATTGGCTTCACTGCTCAAAACTGCGCCGGAAGAAGAAAAGAGAGATCAGGCTCCTGACCAGACGAAGGAAGAGGCTGCAAAACTTGATGAAGTAAATAAAAAACTTCAGAACCTGCTTAACGAAAAGAAAGAGCAGTGACAACAAGGCAATGACGGCTATATGGGCAATAATCAAGCTGACATGCAGGGATGCGTTGCGCTCCTATGTCTTTCAGCTTCTTCTGGTAGTTCTACTGGCCTGCATTATTCTTGTGCCTAACACTATTTCCGGCGATGGCACAGCTTCAGGCTTCATTCAGATATCGCTGAAATACAGCCTGGGATTTGTGTCCTTCATACTTTCTCTCTCGACAATTTGGCTCGGAAGTTTTTCCCTGACACGGGATGTTGAGACTTACCAGCTACACATGGTCATAAGCAAGCCTGTTTCAAGGGGAGCCGTCTGGGCTGGCAAGTTCCTCGGAGTCATGCTCCTGAACCTTAGCCTTCTTATTATTTCCTGCTCAGTCATATATGGCTTTATCATCTGGCAGTATAAGCATCAAAAGTTTACGGCGGAAGAAAAATCCCGCATTGAAAATGAAGTGATGGTAGGACGCAAGGTTTTCGTGCCCGTCATGCCCAATATAAAGGAGCTTACCCGGGAAGAGTACAAGAACAGGCTTGCCAAAGCCAAGGCAGAGGGAACTCCGATGCCGGAAGCGAGGACTGCCGAAGAGCAGAAAAAAATACTTACTGAACTTCGAAAGCAGATTCTCGCAAACATGGCTGAAGTAAAGGCAGGAGAAATCAAGATGTGGGAATACAGGAACATTCCCAGCGGCCTGACTACTCCATTATTCATGCGTTACCGCGCCTACCTCGGCAAGGTTTCCTCCCAGGACCAGCGCGAAACTGGCGGCATATGGGCGGCCGAGATCGCGGTTTCAAAGGATGAGCTTCTTAAAAACGGACAAAAGCTTCCCGAGGACAGCCCTGCCGTCCAAAGGATATTTGTCCCCAGGACACCCTACCCTGAAAAGATAATGTCGGGATCTTTCCACGAGATTGCAATGACCCCGAAAGTCATTAATCAAGATGGCGTGGTCAGGATTGGCTTTCAGAATTTTGACGCTGAGGGAAAATCTCTTTTCTTTCAGGCGGGGGATGGCCCGCTGCTCCTCCTGCGCAAATGCGGTTTTTTTGAAAATTACTGGAGAGGGGTGCTTGTCATCATGTTGAGGCTTTTCGTGCTTTGCGGACTTTCCTGCGCAGCGGCATCATGCCTCTCGATGCCTACCGCGATCTTCATGGTTATTTCGTATCTGTCCTTTGGCAGCGCGGCCGATTTCCTCATAGGCTTGGACTCCGCAATGGAGGGAATGCCCATGAGGGATTTTTCCGAAATTATCGCATCATGGGTGAGCCGGGCGCTGCTTCTCGTCATAATTCCAATGCAAAAGTTCGAGATATCGGGGATGCTCGCAAATGGCGAACTCGTGGAATTCTATCTGATTGGCTGGCTCTTTCTGAAGTATGTGCTGCTTCGGGGGATGCCTCTTTTCCTTCTGGGCCTCTGGCTTTACAAACGGCGTGAATTGGGGTTGATAGTCAGAAAATGAGCAAGTTCAACAAAATCATCACCTGGCTTTCCGCGCTTGCTGTCAGCGCACTCCTGCTCGCGGGCGCAGGCTTTGCGCAGAAGAGGCTTGATGCACTCCGCATTGAGCACAAACTCACTGATACGGGGCCGGTCGAAAATGTTCCTCCCGTGGTAGCCTTTACCACTGTGGTGCTGGGAAGCTTCCGGGGACTCCTTGCGGATATAATATGGCTCAGGACAACCACCCTGCAGGATGAGGGAAAATACTTCGAAATGGTTCAGCTCGCCTCCTGGATAACAAAGCTCCAGCCACGTTTTTCAGGTGCGGTGGCTTACCTGGCATGGAACATGGCCTACAATATCTCCGTCACCTACTCCAGCCCGGAAGACCGCTGGCGCTGGGTTCAGCGCGGAATCGAACTGATTCGAGACGAGGCCCTGCTTTACAACCCGACAGAACCAATACTCTACAAGGAACTGGGCTGGATATACCAGCACAAGATAGGCAATATCCTCGATGATGCCAACCTCTACTACAAAAACCAGCTTGCCATCGCAATGATGAAGGTTTTCAACGGCCCCGATGCCAACTGGAAAGAATATGCCGCCGCACCAAAATCCCAAAAGGAATTCCTCTCAAAATATCCCCCGCAAGACAGTTTCTGGAAGGCACTTTCCGCGGCAGGCTTCAAATCCTTCGAAGACCTGAACCTCGAACTCCGCAAAACAGGACTGATGCCGCAGTCCTTCGTCAAGGCCCTGAATGATAGGGCCAAAGAAAAAACCATCGAAACCGCCCTTCGCGCAGTCTGGCTCCGGGAGGAGTACAAGCTCGATCCCAGGGAAATACTTGAGATTAACAGAACCTACGGGGCTCTGGACTGGCGTCTTCCAGAGGCACATGCCATCTACTGGGCCACACTTGGGGAAAAACGCTATCCGCACGGCACGAGCATCGATTGTGAGCGCATGATAACGCAATCCCTGCACGACGCCTTCATGGGAGGCCGTCTGCTGATGGTCGACAAGGACAAGTTTGCAAGGATACTCACTGTACCGAACCTTCATGTGGTCGATGCCGTAACCCGGACTTATCGCGAAGCCTACGAAAGGGAAAAAGTCAGCACTTTCCGCAACGCGATGGTCAACTTCATGAAAGACGCCGTCACCATCCTCTACAGCTTCGGCAATTACAGCAAGGCGCAAGAGTATCTCGACAAGATTGCCGCCGAGGAGCCCGGCAACAGGGAATATAAAAAGAGCCTCGATGAATACGTGCTCAAACAATGGGCTGAAGACGTCTCTTTCGCCAATATGAAACAGGCCAGTGATTTTATCTCAGGACTCCTCTTTCAGTCTTGCTATTTCCTCGCCTGGGGCGACCGCGATGCTGCCAATGCTCACGAAAGAATGGCCCGCTTCGTCTATGCAAAATATCACAGCGACCAGAAGGGCAGTTCACAACGAACCGGGCTTGCCCCCTACAAGGAAATCAAGAAACAGGTCACGGAATCCTGCCTCAAAAACTTCCCCGAACCTGTCTCAAAACTCCTCCGCGACCAGCTCACCCAGGAAAGCATCAAAAAAGAAGAGCAGGAAAAACAGGACAAGCAGTAGACTAATCCTGGCTCTGACCTCCCAAAAGCCTCTTTATTTGATTTTAAGACAGCCTAAATGAAACCAATATTCATTTCACCCCAAGTTGCGATCTAGAGCTTAGTGACCATCCACGAAAAGACTGTGAAAGACTGGACGATTTCCTTGTGAGTGTATCTATGCCAAGGTCTCGAAAAATTGCTCTTCGACAGAGTCAGATTTTCCCTGTAGCGGCCTCCGTGCGGGTCTCCTGCGAAAATCTTGTCGCCATCGCGGAAAAAAAACGGGCGTGAATGCGGCATATGCTCGCGGGATGCATCCCAAAAATCTTTCCTATCTCGGCGGCCATAAGACCCTTTGACATCCGCAGCTATACGGCTTGGACCCTGCGGTATTCTTCCTTGCTGCGGGCGCTACTGAACTCCTGCCCCGGCCTGATTCCATCCCCATGATTTCCATTGGAGATGATTACACCTCACTTGCCCTTAGATTGCACTCGGTATTGGTATAAAATTGCGACTTTTGGCCCAATATTAGGAATCCCTTGGGGCACATCCTCCAAGTTTTGATCCAACTTTTGCTGACGCAAGAGTCAGAGCCAATTCATGAATTTTTTAAGGAGTCTGAGTTTTCCACTGAAGGGCGGATAGCGAATGGGAAGATCGGGAAAGCAGCCTCGGCTCATTACTGGCTTGTAATGGGTGAAGGCGTCGAAACTGGCCTTTCCGTGATGTGCGCCAAACCCGCTTTCGCCGATTCCTCCAAAGGGCAAGGCTGCTTCCGTCAGTTGGACAATCGTGTCATTAAAGCATATTCCTCCCGCACGGACACTCGACGCAATACGCTTCTTTGCTTCTTTGTTTTTGCCAAAATAATAGAGGGCTAGCGGAGAAGGCCGCGAATCCACAAAAGAAATGGCCTCATCAAGGTTTTCAATTGTAAAGACCGGAAGGATGGGGCCAAAGATTTCTGCAGCCATAACCGGGCTTTCCAAAGGGACGTCCACAAGCATTGTAGGTTCAATGCGGAGGGATTCGCGGTCTGCGTTCCCGCCGCAAAAGGCTTTGCCCGACGAAAGAAGTTTAGAGAGGCGCTCGTAGTGCCGCTCATTTACGATTCTTGGATATTCCGGATTGCCAAGCGGGTTAGGCCCCCAAAATGAGCCTATGCACTTTTTCATCTCCGCAAGAAAGGGTTCGCGGATCTCTTTCTGCACAAGGAGATAGTCGGGGCTGACGCAAGTCTGCCCGGCATTCAGGAATTTCCCCCATGCTATCCGTCGCGCAGCAACACTGATATCGGCGTCATTCCCCACAATGCACGGACTTTTTCCTCCGAGTTCCAGAAGCACGGGGGTGAGCTCTTTTGCGGCGGCGGCCATGACTTCACGTCCCTGTGCCGGGCCGCCCGTGAAGAAAATGAAGTCGAATTTGTGCTGCAAGAGCTCTTTGGCGGTATCCGCCGCCCCGCTTATCGGAAGCACATGCCCGGGTGGAAAAACCTCGCATAGCAATGTTTCGATAAGTTCCGAACTGCGAGGCGCGAATTCCGAGGGTTTCAAGATTGCACAGCAGCCTGCCGAAATTGCGCCGATGAGCGGCATCAGCGCAAGCAGGAAAGGATAGTTCCAGGGAGCGATTATCAGGGAGGAGCCGTAGGGTTCGGGCCAGAGAGCTCCCTTTGCAGGAAAGTTCAGAAGTGATATTGGCGCGCGTTTCGGCTTTGCCCAGGAAGCCATCTTTGCGATATGGAGCCGGAGTTCGGCAATAAGCAGCCCTGTTTCACAGGCGTAAGCTTCAAATTCCGACTTTCCCAAATCCGCCTGAAGGGCAGAGGCGATGGGACTTTCATTCTTGCGTACAGCTTCAAGCAGGCGGCGAAGGGCGTCCTTGCGGAAATTGAGCTCAAGAGTTGCGCCGGAGAGAAAAAAATCCCGCTGTTTTTGAACGGCTGTCCCAATCTTTTCTGCGTTTGTTTCTTTCACAATATTTCCCATGGATATGAGTTTTAAACTTTATGGATAGGCTCCTTCTAAATAAATCATTCCCCTCCCATTGTTTTTGCTGGCGCTCCTTTTGGATTTTGTTTGACAGGCTCTGTCTTTTTGAGGATTTCAGCGACAAAGGCCTTGAGTTTGCCTTCCTTTTCAAGCTTAGCCAATTCCTCTATCTCCGGAACGACGGAGGAAGACTTGTCGAATTCTTTGCTCTGCTCGTAGGTTTTGAGCACCTGAAGAAGGCCGGCATAGGAATCATTCTGGCAAAGTCCCTTTTCCAGTTGTTCCTTGACGTTGCCTGCCACATAAGAGCCAGCGAGAATTTCCGAAAATTTATAGGCGCTGCCCTTAGGAAGCCATGGAACTATTTTCTGGTTAAAAATAACTTCAACCTCCTTGCTGTTCGCCGCGAAATAAAGGATGTTCGAAAGAGAGGATACTCCCTGTGGAGAGAAGGGCTTTTCCGAGAAAACCGCGTATGCCGCCAAAAACTCTTGTTTCGACACGGAGAAATCCATGATTTTTCCTAATGCAGTCATGAAGGAAAAAAATGCCTTGTCGCCCTTCTCCTCTTCATCTTTTTTGTAGGTGAACCGGATTTTCAGAAACTTCCCGTGATACCCGGTAAGCAGGACATGGGAAAGCTCGACGGCATCCTTTTCAGAATACTCGAGCTTGGCCCAGAGGGCCGGCAGCGGGAAGCCAGATGTTTTTATGAAAAATTCCTTTTTGAAAAGGAGTGTTGCATCTTTGTAAACGCCTTTTTTTTCAAGGATGAATATTGCGTTAACCGTGCCTTCGAACTGCTCCCTGGCCTCAATGGAACGGGCACCTCCCGGCACCTGATAATCCGGCAATCCATAGATGTAGACATCTGCGCGCGCCACGCCGCTTGAGGAGAAATTGATGTTGACACCATATTCTTCCTGCTTGTATTTGAGTACGTGCTTCCTTTCCAGGGCTCCCATTTTTTCGGGGAAGGCCATGCCGGTATTGGCTTCGGTAAAGATGCCACTTTCGGTTCCTTCCACAGGGATGGCTTCTGGCAGGCCGGCAAAGGAACTTACTGACAAAAAGAAACAGCCAAAGAGAAATGCACTGAACAATTTTTTCATAAATCCTCCCCAGTTATCATTCTCATAAAATAACGTCTGCCACAATAATCAGAGCCATAAATGCTATTTCAGAGGTATTGAGAAGTATTCCGAAAAGAGGGGCAAAATGACCTGCCCGGCAGTCCAAAAGCGCTGCAAATCCCCATATAACAGCCACAAAATTCACGCATATCCCTGCAAGGATACAGCAGACAAGGAGGCTTGCATAGTCTTGGTAAGAAAGATAAGACAGGAATTCAGAACACTGTGAAAGTATTGGTATTCTAAATTCCTCTGAAATCCCAAATCCATAGGCAATGCTTGAGGCAAAATCAGCACCATAGAGCATTACAAAAAAGAGAAGCCATGCCAGCACCATAAGAACTCCAATGGCAGAAGACGCCAAAGAGTTCACAAGATGCAGGATTTTCCACAACGGTGCCTTCCGCATGAGAATCTTATTCCTTGGACAATGGCGTAACTATATGCCCTGAACAATCAATGATATGCGTCTTGCCGTCTGCTCCCCTGACTGCGGCACGCCCGTTTTTAAAATCACCGGCTTCCCGGAAACGGGGATTAACGAGGTATGCGCCGCTTCGGTCAATGTAGCCGTAGAGGCGGTCCATGCGGACTTTGGCCAAGCCTTCGGAAAAAGAGCCCGCATCCTGGTACTGCGGCTTGATTGCGAGAACCCCGTTGCAGACTACAAAACCCTTGCGGTCGCCTATGCGAACCGCTGCAAGGCCCTCTGAAAACCTTGAAGCATCCTTGAACTGGGGACTGATTACAAAGCGGCCGTCATTTCCGATATATCCAAAAAGTTCATTGACGGAGACCGCTGCGAGGCCCTCCGAGAATGGCTGTGCATTTTCAAATTGAGGGTTGATGATGATGCGTCCCTTTTTGTCGATGTAGCCGTCCTTCCGCTCAAGGCTGATTACGGCAAGTTCCTCAGAGAAATCGCCGCAATCCTTGAATTGCGGAGCTATTGCGAGATTTCCGCTTTTGTCAAGGTATCCGTAAAGTCCGTTTTCGCGGAAGCGGGCAAGGCCATTGGAGAAGTCATAGGCATCCTTGTATGTGGCCGGGATTACAAGGCGTCCGCCTTGGTCAATGTAGCCATAGCGCCCCTCGATTTTGACCCGGGCAAGGCCGCAGGAAAAGTCCCAAGCCTCTTTGAACTGCGGCTTGATAGTGCATGTTCCCGATTTGTCGATATAGCCGTAAAGGCCAAAAAGCCCCCCTTCGCGGATTCGGGCAAGGCCGCAGGAAAAATCCCAGGCGCTGCGGAATTGCGGCTTGATGGCTACAGTGCCATCGGAAGAGTCCATATAACCCCAGCCTTCGGGCGCTTCAAAGCGGCGAAGTTGAAAGTCGGGATTTTGCGCAGGCTGGAAAAGTGCGCACCCTGTAATGAAAAGGGTCCACATGAGAGAGGAAAAGGATATGATAAGGTACTTTTTCATCATCTTACTCCCGTCTTGCTGTTTTTTGGCTGCTGCTGATGCGCAGACTGAAGTAATCTAGCACGCAGTCCAGTCTTTAACAGCACAGCAAGCTGCTTGTAATATGCATGCGCAGGATTTAGACTATGCAAAAGGGTGAGGCGGACTAAACCGGAGGGGCACGGCCTTATGAAAATCATCTGCCCGGGCTGCAAGCAGCCGCGGATGCTTCCGCGCATTGAGGAAGGCCGCAGGATAGAATGCTCCTGCGGCTGCCGTTTCCAGCTGGAAAAGAGCATGGTGCTGGAAGACGCCGATGAGCCGGTCCCTTCACAAATAGGCCCCTGCAAGATTGAAGGCGTAATAGGCATGGGTGGAATGGGCCGCGTTTACCGGTCAACGCATCCTACGCTGGGTTTGCCAGTGGCTGTCAAGGTGCTGCATCCCGAGTTTGCCTCCCAGTCATCCTTCACCGAACATTTCATAAGAACCGCCCGCCTCAGCGCCAAGCTTGACCATCCAAACATCGTGCGCATATATGATTGCGGAGAGGACAAGGGGCAGGTCTACCTCATAATGGAATATGTGTCCGGCGGGACCGCGCAGGATCTCCTTGATGAGTGGGGATGCCTTGAACCCGGAGCGGTGGTTGAGATCGGCATCGCCGTTTGCAATGCGTTGGCCGAGGCTGAAAAATGCGGCATCGTCCACCGGGACATCAAGCCCGACAATATCATGCGCAGCGGCGAAGGTGGCTTCAAACTTTCGGACCTGGGCCTTGCACACCGGATTTCCCGCGACGAAAAACGGCCTGCTCCTCAAGCACAGCCCGTGAAGAGCGAGGACAAGACCCTCGGAACTCCCCATTACATGGCTCCGGAGCAGGCGATTGCCCCTGAAGAGTCCGACCTTCGCGCAGACATTTATTCCCTCGGAGTAACCCTCTACCAGCTTTCGACAGGCCAACTCCCTTTCTCTGGGAAAGACCATGCCGAACTTCGCCGGCACCACGCAGAAGACACTCCGGCAATTCCGTCTGACATAAATCCCCGCATTCCTGCCAAACTGGACCAGATAATTCTCCGCTCCATGGCAAAGGATCCAGCTGGCCGGTATCAGTCGCCCCGTGAAATGTGTGCTGAGCTCGAATGCCTTCGTTCAAAGTCGGCCACAGGTGATTATCTTAATGCTGTGTCCCCGCAATCCAAGCCGGGAAAAACACAGGAAAAACCGTCCTCTGCATTCCGCCCGGAACTCTCCGTCAGCGCCCCTCCCAAGAGCCAGCTGCTTTCCTGGTCTATGATGCTGAGCCTGTTTGCAGCCGTGCTTGCGAGTTCCCTGATTTGGATTTGGAAAGCTGAGCCCAAAAAGGATGCAAGACGCGAACCCATTTCCAAGGGAGAAGAGACTCCTCAACAAAAAATTACAGTTCCCAGCCAGCCACAGGAAGAAACAAGATCCCAGAATTCATCGCCATTGCTGACACGTGAAAAAGAAGAACGGCTTGCCAATGAACAAAAAATATGGGATTTCGCACTGGCCTTCTCTGAAAGAGTGATCAAGGAACAAACCGGCTATGACGACGCCATCTCCAACTTTGAGGCCATCCGCGATTCGTCCGGCAAATTTGCAAGCGAGGCCGTCCCGATGATCGCAAAGCTGCGCGAACTGCGTGAACGCAGCGCAAAGGACGCCCTCACCTCCCTCGCCGAAAAAGCCCGGCCACTGATCGCCATGCACGACCTCGATGGGGTAGCCAGTCTTTACGGAAACTACGACGGACCTGCCGCAAAGGAAACAGCCGCGGCCCGTAAAAAAGTCTTCGAGGCCGCCGAAAGCAAGGCACGAGCCTTGGCCAAGGAACGCGAAAAAACAGTAGAGGCCGCCGCAGAAGAAAAGAGACGGAAAAATGCCGAGCAGGAAAGGGTCCGCCGGGAAACCGTGGACTCAATAACCCCCCTGATCATGCAGAACAAGCTTTCAGAAGCCATAGCCATGATTGGCGACGCCTCATCAGATTTGGCGCTGACAGAGCTTTCAGGTATTTTGACCCAGGCCCGCGATGCCGACAAGCACATCTGTGACTCACTCAAAGCGGAAATAGGCAACGTCCTCTTCATGGAGCTCGACGGACGCAAGCAAATAATTGCCATTCGCCAGGTGAAAGACGGCAAGATACAGGCGGAAATCAATGAGGGCAACTCTTCTGTTACCTTGAAGTTCGATGTGCAGTCCCTGAGCTTTGCCGACAGATACCGTTATCTCGACGGAATTGACAAACGTGCGCGTTCCCTCTATTCCGCACTTGAGGCATTGCGCAACAAACACCTGAATATAGCCGAAAAATACATCCCTGGGACAGGATCACTCCTCGCAGTGCCTCTGATGGAGAAACTTACTGAGCTACAGACCCAGGAAGCACGTGCACAAGCTCAGGCAGAGCTCCTAAGGATTTGCGCCGCCGCTGGGCTGCGTAGCGTTCCATCCTCGGCAGCTGATGCCGCCGCCGCTCTGGCAAAGATCAAGATGCTCAAGCCACAAGCCGAAGGATTGCGCGACTCCGTGGCGGCATTCAGAACCCGTTTCGAAAACTTTGCCTCGGAAAAAGACTGCAAAGCATTCCTGAAAATTCTTGATGATTCCGCCATCGAAACCCTCAAAAAGGAAGAAGACAAGCAGAGCGACGAAAAGAAGACCGCATCAAAAACGCAGCCCAGAAAAACATTCAAGATAAAAAGCGGCGACGACCTCTACTCCGCTCTCATCACATGCAATGTCGATTACAATGGGCACGGGAAGATCAGGCTAAAATCAGGATTTTTCTATGTAGACCTAAACTCTGCGGGTATCACGGACATAAGCCCATTGGAAAACCTCCCCATCAAGACGCTCTCATTGAACTTTAATCCCGGGATAAGAGATCTCGCCCCATTGCACAATTGCCCCATCGAAATCCTTTCCATTATCGGAACCGGGATTGACGACCTCTCCCCTCTCCTTTCCATCCGCCTTAAAAACCTTTCCTTCTCTCCGACAAAAATCACTAATATCGAGAGCCTTCGCGCGCTCCGGGGAATGAGTTCGCTCGAAAACATCTCCGCTGATAATGATCCTCCAACGCAGAGCGCCGCCGAATTTTGGCGCAAGTATGACGCAGGAGCCTACACGACAGCTCCTAACGACAGCGACAGCATTCCGCCAGAGTCTCCCGAAGAGTCTCAAATATTCAAACCTTAAAAATACCCGTCACTTTTGAGTCTTATGCTATAGCCCAGCAAGATAATCATCTGTCATTTTTGTACCGAGATGGTATGTTTGGTTTCAATCTTCTTTCTGGGAGAAGGGCTGTCTTGATTTGAGGATGGCTTTGGCGATCAGCAGCATTTTGCGCATGCCGGAGCAGATGGCAAAAGAGATAAGGCTTGCTTGGTCGGGAGTCGCGCCGCCTCCCTTTCCGAATATCCGTGAACGTATTTCATGGGCACTCCCAATCCAGCTTTTCCGAACGAAGCACAATGTCCTTTAACCTATTATGGGAAAGCAAAGTTTCCAGTAGTACATGTAATCTCTCTTGAACTTGAGATATTCCGGATAGACCATTAGTCTGTATTCTTGAATAGAAATCTTTGCGATGTTCTATTTGTGTGTAACAAAGGAAAGAATTTTTTATGGGGAAAACTTTTTTAATCTTATTTTTAATTGCATTTTCTTTTTTGTTTTATGTAGGTATGTCCATCTATTTTCATTTCCCGGAAAAATTTAACGAGACACCAGAGAGAAAATGGGAGAAACTAGATGAAAAAGCTTGGTCTCTCTACAGACAAGGTCTCTACGCTGATAGCATAAAGACAGGCAAAAAGGCCTTGGTGTTTGCAGAGAAAAGCTTCAATTCTAACCATATCAACGTAGCTAAGAGTCTCAACTCCCTTGCTTTGCTGTATGATAAACAAGGCAAGTATTTGGAAGCTGAACCTTTTTACAAACGCGCCTTGGAAATTCGAGAGAAGGCACTTGGCCCAGATCATCCCGACCTGGGAACATACCTCAACAATCTTGGAGTGCTATATATTAATCAAGGCAAGCATTTGGAAGCTGAACCTTTTTATAAACGTGCTTTGGAAATTCGAGAGAAGGCGCTTGCTCCAGATCATCCTGATGTGGGAGAGAGTCTCTGCAATCTCGGGCAAATTCATAAAATTCAAGGTAAGTATGTAGAGGCTGAAGTTCTTTATAAACGTGCCTTGGAGATTAGAGAGAAGGCACTTGGGCCAGATCATCCCGACGTGGGAAATAGCCTTGTCAGGATAGGATCGTTGTATATAATCCAAGGCAAGTATGTAGAGGCTGAAGCATTTTATAAACGTGCCTTAGAGATTAGAGAGAAGAAATTAGGGCTGAATCATTTTGATGTAGCGATACCCCTCAACAACCTAGGATCGTTATACGTAATCCAAGGTAAGTACTCAGAAGCTGAACCTCTATTAACAAGAGCGTTGGCGATCATGGAGAAAGATGGTCCGAATCATCCATGTGTGGCCAAATGTCTTCAGAATATGGCTAAAATGTGTGGAGATCGAGGTCAGTATGTACAAGCTGAATCTTTTTATAAACGTATATTGGAGATACAAGAGAAGGCTCTAGATATGGATCATCCCGATCTTGCTGTGACCCTTAACAATCTTGCTAGACTGTACTGTGATCAAGGTAAATACGCGGAGGCGGAAGCGCTCTACAAGCGTTCTTTGGCAATAGGAGAAAAAGTTTTTGGCTCAGATCATTCCAATCTAGGTGCGCCTCTTGGCAATCTTGCAGGCATATACGAAAAACAAGGCAAATATTCGGAAGCTGAAGCACTCTACAAGCGTTCTTTGACAATAGAAGAAAAAGTTTTTGGCTCAGATCATCCCAGTCTAGGAACAACCCTTAATAATCTTGCTGAATTGTACAGAATTCAAGGTCAATATGCACAGGCGGAACCTCTCTATGCACGTGCACTGACGATTATGGAGAAGTCGTTTGGCCCAAATCATCATAATGTGGCTACTATTCTTAATAATATTGCACTTTTATATAGAAAAATTTCAAAGGAAAAGGATGCAGAAGTACTAGAGAAACGAGCTGCAGCTATCTACTCAATAAAGCGGTAACAAATGATAGCCCAAGCTATTGTGCCTCATGCCCAAAGCCTCGATCCTTCGAGTCTCCAAGAGTTACGCGAGGCTGGCAAGGTCGGGCTTGCGTGCCGCGAGTGTTTCGTCGAGGCGGCCGACAGGCGTGGTCTTGGGGCAGCTGGTGATGGCTGCGGGATCCTTCTCCACTAGTTCCGCAATCTCGATCATGGCATTGATGAAAAGGTCCATGTCCTCCTTCGACTCCGTTTCGGTGGGCTCAATCATGAGCGCCTCCGGGACGATCAGGGGGAAGTACATGGTGGGCGGGTGGAAGCCGCGATCAATGAGGCCCTTTGCGATATCGAGCGCATGCACGCCCTTTTCCGCCTGGGCGGTCGCGGAAAAGACGCATTCGTGCATTGAGACGCGGCTATATTTTTGACGGTAGTAGGGTGCGAGCCTGGCGCGGATGTAATTGGCGTTGAGGACGGCGTTTTCGCTGACGCGGACAAAGCCCTCCCTGCCAAGAGTCAGCATGTAGGCATAGGCGCGCAGGATGATCCCGAAATTTCCGTAGAAGGGCGCGATGTAGCCGATGCTTTCCGGGAAATTGTACTCAAGCGCGTAGGTGCCATCAGTGCGCTTGACGACGCGTGAAATCGGCAGGTAGGGCACCAGGCATTCCGCAACCCCAACCGGGCCGGAACCGGGGCCGCCTCCGCCGTGGGGCGTCGAAAAGGTCTTGTGGAGGTTCACGTGCATGACGTCGAATCCAAGGTCTCCGGGCCTGACTCGGCCGATAATGGCGTTAAAGTTTGCGCCGTCGCAGTAGGCAAGGGCTCCTGCCTCATGGACGAGGCGGCAGATTTCGCTGACATTAGGGTCAAAGAGCCCGAGAGTGTTGGGGCAGGTGAGCATGATGCCCGCAACTTCGGGGCCGAGCGCAGACCTCAGGGCTGCCATGTCGACATTTCCCTGCTCGTCGCTCGGAAGAGATTTTGTGACGAAGCCCGCGACCGCCGCGCTGGCGGGGTTTGTGCCGTGGGCGGCGTCGGGAATAAGCATGATCTTGCGTTTTTCGTCCTTGCGGGCGCGATGGTAGGCTGCAATGAGCATTACGCCCGCAAGTTCGCCGTGGGCACCGGCAAGCGGCTGCATTGTGCACTGGGAGAAACCCGTTAATTCGCTCAGAATGCGCTCGGCATCGTGGATGACGGCAAGCGCACCCTGGGTGAGGGCACCGCCATGCCTGAGCTGAGGGAGGAGAGGGTGCAGGTCGGCAAAGCCGGGAAGCGATGCGATCCGCTCATGAAATTTCGGATTGTATTTCATGGTGCAGGAGCCCAGCGGATAGAAATTGGTGTCGACTCCCATGTTTTTCCGGCTCAGCAAAGTGAAGTGGCGGATGGCCTCCTGCTCGGAGACTTCGGGCATGGCGGCGGGTTTTTCGCGTCTGAGATTTTTTGGGATGCCATTGGCGGCGGGTACGTCAAGCTTGGGAAGCGTCGAGCCGCGGCGTCCGGATTTTCCCTTTGAGTATATCAGTTCCACAGGACGGCCTCCAGGGCGTTTGCAAGCGCCTTGATTTCTTCGCGTGTACGTTTTTCAGTGACGGCCACAAGCAGTTGGTCCTTGCGGTCTGGGTAGTAGCGGCCGAGCGGGAAGCCCGCCGCGAAACCCTTGTCGATCATGCGGCCGACAATTTCCGAAGCCTCAGCAGGGAGCCGGATTACAAACTCGTTGAAGAAGGCTTCACCTCCAACAGGCTCGACCCCCTTGATTTTGAGGAGCTCGGAACGCGCGAAGGAGGCCTTTGCCGTACAGAGCCCGGCGACCTCGACAAGCCCCTGCCTGCCGATGCAGGTGAGATAACAAAGGGCGGTGAGGGCACAGAGATTTTCATTGCTGCAGATGTTTGACATCGCGTGCTCACGGCGGATATGCTGCTCTCGTGTCTGAATCGTCAGGACAAAACCTTCGCGGCCCTGTTTATCCACCGTACGGCCACAAATTCGTCCGGGCATTTTGCGGACGTATTTTTCAACTACGGCCATGAAGCCGAGATAGGGGCCTCCGAAGCTTAAGGGGATGCCGAGGCTTTGTCCCTCGCCTGTGACAATGTCAAAACCCATTTCGCCGGGCGGACGCAGAAGCCCGAGCGCAATCGGGTATGTCGAGCAAACCGCGAGAGCCTTTTTCTCATGAATTGCGGAGACTGTTTCCCCCCAGTTTTCGACAGTGCCAAAAACATTCGGATATTGCACAAGTACACAGGCGGTATTCTCGGAGACAGCGTCCACAAGCTTCTTTTGGGCGGAATCTGTTTCGCCAGGTGCGACCTCGATAAGCTCAATGTCAAGGTTGCTGCTGTAGCAGCGGATCATCTCGCGGAATATCGGGGAGACGGCACCGGAAATCACAGCCTGGCGGCGTCCGGTGATGCGGATTGCCATCATCATAGCCTCAAAGAGAGCGGTGCCTCCGTCATACATGGAGGCGTTGGCAATAGGCATTCCTGTGAGGCGGCATATCGCGGACTGGTACTCGTAAATTGACTGGAGGGTTCCCTGCGAAGCCTCAGGCTGATAGGGAGTGTAGGCAGTATAGAATTCCGAACGCCCGGTGATCTCCTTGACCGCAGCGGGTATCACGTGATCATAATAGCCGCCGCCGACAAAATTGACAAGCTGGGTGGCGTTCTGGTCTGCAAGCTTTTGGAGCCTTTGGCAGACTTCGTATTCGGAATGTCCGGATGGCAATCCCTCAAGGGCGGGGCGGGGGCTTTTGATCCCCGCCTTCAACCAGAGTTCGTCGATATCACGGCAAGCGACGGTCTTCAGCATCTCGGCCTGGTCGGCGGCAGTGTTGGCTATGTAGGGCACTGGGCAATCTCCTTGCTGGAAGGCAGCAGTGACTCAAACGCTGTTTTTGGATCGTCAGAGACTTTTCAGGTATTTGGCGTAGGCCTTTTCATCCATGAGTTCTTCCAGCTCGCTGACGTCAATGTTCCCGAGCTTGCAGAGCCATCCCTTTTCTTCCGGAGAGCTGTTGATGACGCTCGGATCGTCTTCAAGCGGTTTGTTGCCCGCAATGACTGTTCCGCTGATGGGGGAGTAAACGTCAGAGGCCGCCTTGACGGATTCTACGACGCCAAGGACGTCGCCGACGATGAGATCGGTGCTTTCCTTGGGAAGCTCCACATAGGTTATGTCGCCAAGCTCTTTTGCTGCATGTTCTGAAATCCCTATGAAGGCGTCTTCTCCGTCCACCCTTACCCATTCATGTGTCTTTGTGTAATACTTCATTATCCCTCTGACCTTATTTTTTATGATTGCATTAACACGTCTCAAAAAACATTGGCAACGCCAAAAATCAAGCAATGTTTCCGTGAAATTATCAGGATTTTTTAAAGAGCCTTCCTTGCCGACCCCTTCTTGTAAAAAGGAAGCGCCGCGAACCGCCCGCGCAGCTGGGCTCCGCGGCCCATGTCCAGTTGAAGCTCATCTCCGGGCTGGGATGCCACGCCCAAACTCTCGACATAGGCCAGTGCGATGGCGAAGCCGAGGGAAGGGGAAAAAGCGCCCGAACTCACCTTTCCTACAAGTTTCCCGTTTTGCAGGAGGGGAGTGCCCTCGCGTGCTGCGCGTCGTCCTTCGATCTCGACGGCGACAAGCTTTTTGCGAGGTGTGCCATTTCGCAAGGCATCCGAGCCGACGAACTGGCGCCCGGACTCAAGCTTGAGCATTCCACCGAAACCGGCCTCGACCGGAGTTGTCCCGGTGTTGAGTTCGTGTCCATAGAGAGGATAGGCCATTTCGAGCCTCAGGGTGTCGCGCGCGCCGAGTCCGGCGGGCTTTACCCCTGGCAGGGAAAGGAGAGTGTCCCAAAGCGCACAGCCTGCTTCCACCGACGAATATATCTCGAATCCGAGTTCTCCGGTGTAGCCTGTGCGGCTTAAAAGACAGGGATGCCCGGCAATCGTTGTGTTCATCCAGCAGTAATAGGCGGGAAGCTTTTTGATGTCCAGACCCAGTTTTTCGAGAACGGAGGCGCTTGCGGGGCCCTGGAGGTCTAGCTTTGCGGTTGCGTCGGACTCATCCTCGAAAGAGACCTCCTCCGGGAGGCGTGCCCGGAAAACAGCCGCGTCATTCTCCCTTGTCCCGGCGTTGACCACAATAAAAAACTCTTCGGCGGAAATGCGGTATACAATCAGGTCGTCGAGCACCATGCCGTCTTCATCGAGCAGGAAGTTGTAACGGCAGGAGCCTTCCTTCTGGTCTGCGACGGCGCGCGCCAAACTGCGGTCAAGCGCGGCTGCCGCTTCCTTGCCCCGGACGCGGAATTCACCCATATGGCAGATATCGAAAAGGGAGCATTGCTCACGGGTCTGTTTGTGCTCTGCGAGGATGCCTTCCTGGTACTGAACCGGCATCTCCCATCCGGAAAAAGGGACCATTTTTGCCCCGAGCGCGATATGCCTCTCTCTTAGCGGAGTGCTTTTCAAAGACGCATCAGACATGTTAAACGCCTTCCGTTAGTTTTGTTGTAAGCCATCTTCAGCGGCGTTCCAATTTTAAAAGGCCGACGCTGGCTTCTCAACAATTAGAACGCTTCCGGCAGAAATCAAATCAAGATTGCTGGCAATGTCAGCAAAAGCTCTTATAATAAGCCGCGAACTCAGGGGATCCATCCCCCTGGCGCGGCTATCTATTTGCAACCAGAGCTGGAGAAAGAAAAAGAGATGAAAAAAACCTTCGTCCTCGACACGAACGTGCTTTTGTACAACGCTCAGGCCATTGAGGCCTTCGAAGACAACGAAATTGTCCTTCCAATGGCTGTCATCGAGGAGCTGGACCGCTTTAAAAAGAATCAGGACGAGCTTGGCCGCAATGCCCGCCAGGTTATCCGGCGCATTGACGAACTTCGCAGCCGTGGCAACCTTAGCGGGGGAGTCCCCCTCGACAATGGCACCGAGCGCACCCAGCCAGGAATACTCCGCATCGTTACCGGCAAAGGCCGCATCAAGGATAGCGAACTCGACATGGACCTGCCCGACCACCGCATCCTTCGTGTCGCCTACGCGATCCATAAGGAGGGCAAGTCCAATGTGATCTTCATCACCAAGGATATCAACCTCCGCCTCAAGGCTGACGCACTTGGTCTCCAGGTGGAGGACTTTGAAAACCAGAAGGTGAACTTCGACGAGCTCTTCAGCGGCTGTCGCGAGGTGAATGTTTCATCCTCCCTGATTGATGAGATATACCAGAACAAGTCTGTCGAGATGCCGAACCTCAATGTTTTCCCCAACGAATTCGTCATCCTCAAGGACGAAAACAACCTCAAGCACTCCGCTCTTGCCTCAAAGAAAGATGGCAGGCTCTGGCTCCTCCCTTCGCGCTCCGATGAGGCGATTTGGAACATCCGTCCCCGCAGCAAGGAACAGCGCATGGCGCTCGAACTGCTTATGAACCCGGATATCCAAATAGTCACGCTGGTCGGACAGGCAGGAACTGGCAAGACGCTTCTTGCGCTTGCCGCCGCCCTCGAACTCGTCCAGAAAATGAAGATTTACGAGAAAATCCTCGTGACGCGCCCTATCGTTCCGGTCGGCAAGGACATCGGCTACCTCCCCGGAGACAAGACAGAGAAGCTGAGCCACTGGATGCAGCCCATCTACGACAACCTCGACTACCTCATGCACGCTGAGAAAAGGGAAAACAGCGGCCCTGTCCGCAAGTACATCGAGGAACTCATGCGCGGCCACAAACTCGAAGTCGAGGCCCTGACCTACATCCGCGGTCGCAGCATCCCCCGCCAGTACGTCATAGTCGATGAGGCGCAAAACCTGACTCCGCACGAAGTCAAGACAATTGTCAGCCGCGCTGGCGAGGGTACAAAAATGGTGCTTACCGGCGACCCCTACCAGATTGACAACCCCTACCTAGACGCCTCCAGCAACGGGCTCAGCTATTCTGTTGAACGGATGAAGCACCTGCCGATCCATGGGCACATAACGCTCCGCAAGAGCGAACGCAGCCCGCTTGCGGCAGCGGCGGCGGAATATCTCTGATATCATAAAGAACAGGGGGAATTATGAGTGGAAAAAATTCCGTCTTTTTAGATTGCTTGGTCATCAAAACGATTTTATTGGGCAGATATGTTTTGCATTTTTGCCTGGATATGAGAATGACGCAGTGTGTCTCAAAAAACTACAGGCTGACAGTTTTTTAATGATTATTATTGCAATGCTTCTAAAATTATTTGCACCGATAGCCGTTCAATTGAACAAAGCTTCTGCTGTTCCCAATCAGCAGGATGCATAAAAGAGGACCATGGGGCACTGACAAGGACGTTGGTGGCTTTAAAACAGGGACGTTTGCCATGAGAGTCTATAATAATACTACTGCCTTTAATGTGTGGACTAACTACACAATGAACGTGGACAA
>Ga0154565_1083_pt6 | contig 27488 bp, 26 predicted proteins | sample RifGroF2_FD_105708 | JGI IMG/M metagenome (GOLD analysis project Ga0154565, IMG submission 105708) | Lentisphaerae bacterium GWF2_52_8 | reverse complement strand
CACGCCACTCCTTATCCCAAATTGTCCAGAGACAAGCGCCGCACGAGATGGGAGGCATGGGGCATCTGAACAGTAGTAGTTGTCGAACCTCACCCCTTCCTGCGCGATACGGTCTATGTTTGGAGAGGTCTTGCGGTGGTAGCCATAGCAGCCCAGATGGTCGGGCCTCAAAGTGTCGATGTCCAGAAAAAGAATCCTCATTCTGCTAGCGTCCTTTCGTGCTTGGCGTGGAATATCCTGGCTCATTGAGTACGAATGCGTCATGGTCCTGCTCCAGGAGGCCGGCATCCGGATCTTCAAGGAATGATTCGTCGCGGCGAGGATGCGGGCGCCAATCGATGCCTGTCGATGATTCAATATAGGCCTCATCCGCTCCTGCTGATTTCAGATATTCAAGCAGAGAAAGCTTGATTTTGGCCTTGGGCTCCTGGACTGAAAAAATGCCTGCCTTGTTCCTTGTGTCATTCGGATCAACTTGGCGGTCAAAGAAGAATTCCCTGCCGTCTCCTGCAGAATAGACATATTTCCATCTTTCATTGACAGCCATGTAGATGGCCATTGACCCCTTTTGAAATTGAGAGAAGACATATTCTCTGCGCGACTTGCCTGAAGCCAGTTCAGCCATGTCAACACCATCCATCTCGACATCATCACAATTACACCCGGTCGCCGCCGCTATGCTTGGCATGACATCTACAAGGCTGACGGGCGTACTGCATACCTTGCCCGCCGCAAAACGCCCAGGATAACGGACGATCATCGGAACCCTTGCCGACGCGTCGTGCATGCCGCGTTTTCCGAAACAGTTGAAGTCACCCAGGTATTCGCCGTGGTCGGAAGTAAAAATGATCAATGTGTCGTTCAGCGTGCCGCTTGATTCCAGCGCCTTAATAATCCGTCCGATCTGGTAGTCGACAAATGATATGCAGGCGTAGTAATAGGCCTTGATACAGCGAAGCAGGTTCATGTCAATTCCGTGGTCGCGATACTTTTGGCGGTTCTGTTGGCGGTTGATCCAGGTAAGGAGGCTTTCATTCCCCTGTGGAAGCAGAGGCAACGGCATCAGAGGTGCGCGATAGAGCTTGTGCCATGGCTTTGGCGGCGCAAAGGGAGGATGCGGGTGGATGAAGCTTGAGAAGAGCATCCATGGATGTTTTTCCCCTGAGTTTTCCTTGATGAAATCAATACTGCGGTCGCCTATCCACTGGCTCGGATGACTGTCGGCCTTGTGAAGTGAAATCTGCGGGATGTAATACATCTCGCCCCGCGTGCCTTGAGGCTCGTCGAAATCAAGGCCGTTGTCACGGAGCCAGCGGCAATAATCATCAGTATCCGGGTCGGAGCAGCACTCTTCCTGCGTAAGCCGCATGTCAAAGCCCCGTTTTTCAAGCTTGTCAGGTGTAAAATGGCATTTGCCTATAGCTGCGCTAAGATAGGATTCCCTGCCCAGGATCGCCGGTATGGACTTCCCGTTGTCAGGAAGCATCTCGTAGTTGTCGAAAACTCCCGTCTTCTGCGGATAGCGGCCATAGTGCATGCAGCAACGGGCCGGTATGCAGACGGGCGACGGCGAATAGCAGCTGGTGAAGGCGGTTCCTTCAGCTGCCAAGCGGTCAAGATTCGGAGTCTTGATGACCGGATTGCCCAAGGCATGTATTGTGTCGGCCCTCTGCATGTCGGTAAAAAGCAGCAGCACATTCGGTTTTTTTTTCATGAGCACCTTTTTAACTATGCATTGATCCATTTTTTCTTTTTGGAATCGCGGAATGTCCTCTTTTAGCCCCATCTCACTCTGCAGACTCTTCGTTCAGAAGATTACAATATCTTGAGAGTTCGAGGATGGCTGATTTGAGGAGTGGAGCCAGGATGTCCAAGTTCGCTCCAAGCTTTGGCCTATAGGTGGTCGCTATCGAAATGGAGCCCTTGAAGACATTTCCGTTAAAGAAAGGAACTGAAATTCTCCTTACCCCGTTGAGATTGTAGTTTGAATCCACGGCGATGCCCTTTGCCACAATTCCCGAAATGATGCAGTCCAAATCTTTCTTGCTCAAATCAATCATCTCGCCATCCTCCCCAAAAATCCAGCGGCCTTCCATAAAAGGGTCATTCCCGGTGAATGCCAGGCCCACAAGCAAAGGGGAAGGCAGTTCAGCCTGGTTCCATTTGAGGGATTGCCCAACCCTTGCCCTTACTATGATTTCCCCTCCGGGACGCTCAGAGCGCAAGGACAATTCCATCCCCTCCTCCGTAGGTATGTGCCATTCCGTACTGAAGTTGGCTCTGAGGGCAAGATCGTCCAAGACCTTTATCAAGGCCCCCTCAAAAGTCTGCGGCCTCATTTTTATGGGGACCAGCCTTGCCAGTACCCTGTAGCTGTTGTTCTTCTCATCCTTTGCCACGTAACCGCAGGCGCGCAAGGTCTGGAGTATCCGGAACAAGGATGCCTTGGGTAGGGAGAGTTTCTTTGATATCTCCTGGAGAGTTTTCTCCCTTCCGTCTTCAAGCACTCTGAGAACCTGAAGTCCATTGGCGAGGCCCGGGACAGAAATGCTTTTTCTCTGAACTTGTTTCATATATGATATTATTTCGTATTTGATATTTAATTATATACGAGTCCCTCGGAGATGTCAAGTCCTAAAAGGGAAGGCGTCCTTAAAATCATTCAGACGAAATTACAGGGCAATCTCGCTCAAATCTGACGCTGACGAATTCTGATTCCGCATTCGATCTTAATTCGAGGAAAGAGTGCCTTCACTCCTCGGGAGATTCAAGAAGACTCAAGCTGAGGCGCTGAACTTTTTGGGCCAGCTCTGAACGATCTGCATTACTTCGCGGACATAGGCGCATTCGCATTCGTTGGGGCAACGGCCAAGTTCGTCCATCTTCAGGCATACCCCTCCGCACGAAGAGCTTCCGGTGAGGCGGTTTTTGAAGCGTGGGTGGCCATAGAGCTGGCTGAATACCTTTACTTGCATGGAGATTGTGGACTTGCAGCAGTGGTTGAAAAGAAAGAATCCGAGTTCGAGTTCCCCGAAATTGACCTGATAGCCCACCAGCTTTATTGCCGGGTCGGAAAGGAAATCATCCAATGAAGCCCATTCATGCTTGCAACAGGAACATTGCCTGAAAGATTCTTTATTCAAAACAAGTCCTCCTTGAATGCCAAGTACAAAATATTCTAAAAGTACCGTTCCGGCGGTTTGTTTTCAGCCTGATGCATGCACATGACTTTTCTTTGGCCAAGCTTGAATGATCTGCATTACTTCGCGGACGTAAGCGCATTCGCATTCGGTGGGGCAACGGCCGAGTTCGTGCCGTTTTATACAGAGGCCTTGACAAGTCGGGCTGCCAGTCATGCGTTTCTTGAAGAACGGGCCATCGTAGAGATGGCTGAATGTCTGCACTTCTATTGACATTGTGCTGCCGCAGCTGTGATTGAAAAGGAACAGCCCCAATTCGAGCTCCACAAAATTGGCCTGATAGCCGATCAGTTTTATCGCCGGATCGGAAAGGAAATCGTCTATGGACCTCCATGTGCTGCCGCAGCAATTGCATTTTTTAAAAAGCTCTTTTTCCAAATCAGCCTCCTTGGCATACCTGTAAACTATTGCTTACAGGCATCAAATCAATCACAAATGCGGGAAAAAACATTCCCTTAAACGAAAGAACCGATGCGTTATTGCAAAGAGTTGCCGCGGTATTATTGTTATCACGGGAGAAATGGGACATGACAAAGATTTCAGCGAAGATATGCATGACCAAAGATACCGGAGATGCTAACGTCCTCTTTGGCGGCAACATGCTCGCGTGGATGGATGAGGCTGCCGCGCTCCATGCCCGCGCCCTGACCGGTGAATCGCGGATGGTGACTCTCCGTTTCGGTGAGACTCTTTTCAAGAGGCAGGTAAAGGTTGGCGACATAGTCGAGTTCCACTCGGAAAGATTCAATCCGGGGCGCAGCAGCGTAAGCTTCGACATAAAGGCTACCGTCAACGGGGAACTGGTTTTTAGCACCGAATGCACCTTTGTCGCTGTTGACGAGCATGGGGTCAAAAAGGCGATCGCCAAATTCGCCGCCAAAAACACTGAAGGACATTAGGAGGAGGGAAAGAGGATGCGAAAAGTTTTGCTGCTGCTGCCGCTTCTTGCGCTTTTTGTTCAGGGGTGTGAAACAAAGTCAGCCCTGCCTAGGAAAATTGTTTTTTCAACCCACCCAAATTATCCGCCCCTCATGTGGATCAAGGACGATTCCCTGACAGGAGCAGTGCCTGAAGTGAGCAGAATAATCTTTTCTTCCTTAAGCCTTTATCCTGAAGCAAGGCTTTATTCGGACTGGAATGCGGTGCAGGCAGCTGCGAAAAATGGTGAAATAGATGTCATTTCCGCTATCTATAAGAACGACGAACGCCAGAGCTATCTCCTCTTCTCTGACCCCTTGGTGGAGGATCCTGTGGTTGTGCTGGTAAAGCGCGGCCGCAGCTTCCCGTTTTCCCGATGGGAGGATCTGGAAGCCAAACGGGGCGTAACGCCGGCAGGGGAAAGCTACGGAGTTGACTTTGACAGCTATATGACCCGCCTCAATATCAAGCGCCTTTCCGCCGAAGATGCGCTCTCCTCCCTGCTTAAAGGGGATGCCGATTACCTTGTCATGGGGCTCTATCCTGCAAAAGTGCTTGCGGCCCGCACCGGAAAGAAGGATGAAGTCGAATATCTTCCTCATCCTGTCACAAGCCAGAATTTCCATATGGCGATCTCAAAAAAATCGCCTTTTGTCAGCCTCATGCCCAAGATCAACGCCAAGATCAGCGAACTCCGCATCAACGGAAACATCTTGCGCCTTTTGGACAAGTACCGCATTGAAGAATACAAAACCATCAATGGAATCACCGATTGAAAATGCACAGCTCCCGAAATATTTCCCTTCTGCTTAGCATCGGATTTCTTGCCGCCTTTTCATGCATTGCGCTCTGCGGCGACGACTGGCCTCAGGACAATTCGCCTCCCGGTTACAAGCGCCGGGCATTTGAGGGAGAAGGCCCTCTCGTGGAAGTTCCCGCCGAGATCGGGGGCTTTGCCTTTGGTGTCGCCTCCTACGCGGTGGGCCTGCCGCTGATTTTTGTGGGGGACATCTTCTATTTTCCCTTTTCCGGGGAAAAGTACTTTGGCGACTGCATAGAGCATTCCTATTATGCCCTGCACACATTGACGCAAACCACGGTCAGGATGAGCGGCTACTACCTTGTTGGAGGCCCGTGCCTGCTGCTCAAATGGATAATCTGGACAGGTCCTGTTTGTTTCTACGAATGGACCTGCGGCACCTCCAAAGGAACCGAAAAGCCTCCTCCTCAGGTAGAACCGGAATCTGCCCCTCCGGAAAACCTAATAGAGCACCGCTAATAAGCATTTGCTTTCACTAGCGGCATTGAAGTGGACTCCCCACCTTATACTGATTTGTAATCATTAAGTGACAAACTGACGCAAGCGAAGCTGAGGCCGGGTATTAAAGAGTCCGTAGCCTCCAAAGTTTTTCAGTTCACCGGGTCCAAGCTTTTCCAGACTTTTGAAATTAGCTCAGATGATTATCTTGCGAAGCCATATAATCCAGTAATTGCATTTCGGTATTACGAAATGGCTTCCCTTTAAACAGAAAGGGGAGGCCGCATTTGGCCTCCCCTGGTATGCTTAGTCTATATAAGGACTGATTATTTTTTCTTTGCCGGGGGAGCTGCGGGAGGATTCTGGGGAACCGTTGCCGGAACGACAGTAGTTCCGCTGCTGACCGCTGCTCCGGGCGTGAAAGCTGTCTGCTTTTTTGAGGCCTCTTCCGCATATTTCTTGATTTCGTCCTGAAGCGCCTTGGGTACCTTGATGCCAACTTTTACGCACTTTTCAACAGAAGCTATTTTGATGGCTTCGTTCAGCGAGGAGGCAAGTTGCGGCTTGTCCTGCATCGCAAAAACCAAGGCGCCCATTACGACTGTTTTTGCCTGCATCGCCAGCATTGTGGCACTCTGCGCATCCTTGCAGTCAAGCACCAGTTCGCCTGTGAGATCATCTTTCTTGGCTCCGCTCATCGAAACCCAACCTGTGCCGCCTGTCACGTTTTCCGTATAGGCATCCAAACCTCCGCCAACAGGCATGGCTGCATTGTTGTTTGCAGGAGCTGTCGCTGCAGCTGCTGCTTTCGGCGGAAGATTAAAAGCCAGCCAAACGAGGGTATCCTTGGGTATCCTGGACTTCTGGGACACGATGAGTTTATTTGCGCCAGACCCAGGATTCTCAAGGGACTTCTTCAGGGAGTCCTTTGTCCCCAGCATCATGAGGTTTGGTTCAAGATAGGTCAGGGCGAACGAATTTGTTGCAGCGGCGCCGGGGATCATTCCGCTTACAGCCGCCTTCACAGGAATTTCAAAAACCTTCCGGCCCTTGATCGTTTCTGTAACGAATTGTGCATTATTGGGGTCAGCTTGGAGGATGGCCTCAAGATTGGACTCATTCAGGCCGGTGTAAATCAGGGCGCCGCCCAGATCGTTATCATCACCAAAAAGAAGGACTTCGCTGACGCAGGTTTCCGGGGTCAGTCCGTATTTGGCGAGTTCCGTTTCGGCATTGGTCCAATCCCTCTCCCTTACCATGCTCTTCCGCATTTCCTGATAGATGGGAAGCGAAGTGAAATCCTTCACGTTTATCTGGATCACTACCGAAGCGGACGCTGGAACCTTTGAGAGCAAGTCCTGAGCTTTCGGCTCTGCAGCGGCTAGAGACCAGGTTAGACAGCAGGCGGCACTCAGCGCCACTGCATAGCGGGCGAACATTCTCATATTTTGATCCTTTCCCTGTTTTGGGTTGTTTCTAATTCATAAGACATTAATGCTTAATATGTTCTAACCTTAGGGAACAATATTAGCATTAAAACTGTTTCTATAGATACGTTGCCACTTGAGTGTTTTTGATCATGGATTTGGGGAACTGTGAATATTTTTCACTCCTTGGGCAGTTCGGAACAGACATAAAAAGGGTTGCCCTCTGGGTCGCAGAAGACATACATTTTGAAATCAAGCCTTGATTCCTCTTCATATAGCGGCTGGAAACCATACTGATCAAGCCGGTTGATCACTTCCTCAAGGGATTCCACCCGGCATATCCAGGAGATCCGCCCCCTGCTTATGGGCATTTTTTCTTCGCTCTGCGCCTTCTCAAGCGCCAGGGACACCTCCCCTGACAGTTTGAACTCAACCCAGAAGTTGCTGTCGAGCACCGGAGCCCCCAGTCCGAGGATGTCCCGGTAGAAAGAGCGGCAGCGGTCGAGGTTTTCGACCTTGATTATGATGCCATAGAAGCTATTTTCCATTCGTTCCTTTCGGCCGGCGCCCATATGGCCCGCAGCTGATCGTGAGCTTTAAGAATAGGCCAAGAGGCGAAAAATGCAACAGTGCGCCTCTGTAAATCAATCATAAAAAACACGGATTGCGAAAAATCTCATGAACCAGCTAGTCTATCAAAACCCTCTCACCGACCGCTATGCCAGCAAGGAAATGAGCTATAACTGGTCGCCCCAAAAGAAGCATTCAACCTGGCGCAGGCTCTGGCTGGCGCTTGCAGAGTCCGAACGCGAACTTGGCCTTAACATCAGCGAGGCACAAATAGAGGAACTTCGCGCACCCCTCGACGATATCGATTTCGAAGCCGCCGCAAAAAAAGAATCCGAACTCCGCCACGACGTGATGAGCCATATCCACGTCCTTGGAGAGCTCTGCCCGGAAGCAAGGCCCATCATCCATCTTGGAGGCACAAGCTGCTATGTCACCGACAATACCGAGCTTATCCAGATGCGTGACGGACTCAGGCTTATCCGCGTAAAGCTTGCCGAAGTCCTGCGCCTCTTCGCCGCCGCCGCAAAACAGTACCGCGACTTGCCCACGCTCGGCTTCACCCACTACCAGCCAGCCCAGCTTACTACCGTGGGCAAGCGCTTCACTCTTTACCTCCAAGACTTTGTCCTCGACATGGAACGGCTCCAGTTCGAGCTTGATAATATTCCCTTCCGCAGCGTGAAGGGGACGACAGGGACGCAGGCCAGCTTCCTCGCGCTCTTTCACGGCGACCACAAGAAGGTCAAGGCCCTCGAAAAGCGCATCGCCGAAAAGATGGACTTCCCCAAGATCATAGCCGTCAGCGGGCAGACCTATACGCGCAAGGTCGATTACCAGATATTGAGCGTCCTTGCCGGAATAGCGCAATCCGCCTACAAGTTCGCCGGGGACATCCGCCTCCTCGCCAACCTCAAGGAGATCGAAGAGCCCTTCGAACGCAAGCAAATAGGTTCAAGCGCAATGGCCTACAAACGCAACCCCATGCGCAGCGAACGCGTCTGCTCACTCGCGCGCTACCTTATCTCCCTCCCTGCAAATGCCGCCCATACGCACGCCACCCAGTGGTTTGAGCGCACACTTGACGACTCCGCCATCCGCAGGCTCATTTTGCCGGAGGCCTTCCTCTCCGCAGACATCATCCTTTCAGTCGTCGCAAACATCATCAATGGCGTCCAGGTCTGGCCGCAGGTCATCGCCAAGCACATCGCCGCCGAACTCCCCTTCATGGCCACCGAAAACATCCTTATGGCAGCCGTTGAGGCCGGTGGCGACAGACAGGAACTCCACGAGGCCATCCGCGTCCACTCCATGGAGGCCGGACGCCGCGTCAAGGCCGAAGGCGCCGATAACGACCTGATCGAGCGGATCAAGGCCGACCCGGCATTCGCAAAAATAGCCTCGAAAATTGACGGCATAATCAATCCGAAGGACTTTGTCGGACGCGCCCCCGAACAGGTCGACGAATTCCTCTCGGAAGTGCTTGATCCGATGCTAAAACGCCTCGCGCCCGAACTCGAAGATTTCCGCCCCGAGGAAATCAAGGTCTAGCGCAGGGCGGTTGCCCTGCTCACCCTTTAAGGCGAAATCAAGACATCATCCAGATAGACGTCGGCGAGGATGCGAAAGTATTTGTCTTTTTCGATATTTTTGAGCACGATTTTGTTTGCTTTTGAGAGCGCTTCGGAGAGGGAAACGCGGGATTCTTCCGCCTGACGCCGCAATTCCGGGTCTTTGTCGTGGAGTTCAGGGGCGTTTATGCCTCTGATGCGGACGCGGACTTCATGCATGAGTCCGGGCGGATAGGCTCCGGGAATTTCGCAGATGAAGGTGTCGCCATCAATGCAGCGGATGTAACGCACCTCGATTGCATCCCCTGTTTTCTGAGCTGATATGCAGCCCGCAAGAAGCAAGGAAAGAGCTCCCACACACACGAACCAAATCCCGATTTTCTTCCCGAACATTTTGATGTCTCCTTTTTTGTCCGGCAGCCTGGACTGGAGACGCAAAAATTAAGGGCGTACCCCAATCGCACTCGCTGAGGTCCAGCCAGAACCTTGGAGAAATGCAAAAGGAATACGCCCAAAACATGGCCTATCCTTCAGAAGCATTTCTCCATAGAAACTGGCTGGTTTCAGCGAACGCTTGCCGAAAGTTTACGGTTTATTCGATTGTGATTTTATATATCCTGGCTCTTTGAAAATCTCCTGATCTTGATTGGAAAGCACAGGATATTATAGCCCTCCCCTGCCCTAAGACAAGGAGGGAAGAGGGTCTTTATCCCGAGCCGCCCGAAAAATATTTGTTTTTATTGGCTTGGGCTATTGATTCCATGAATTTTTTGGGTTAATATAGCCGGTGTATCTAAAACGTTTTAGACAGGGAGCCGCCCCTATGCCGACCATCAAGGATATTGCCAGCGATGCAGGCGTCTCATTCTCTGCGGTATCTCTCGCGCTGAATGGGCGCGCCTCTGTAATAGGAATCAGTGAGGCAACGGCAAAGCGCATACACGAGTCCGCAGAAAAACTTGGCTACAAACCCCATCTGATGGCCCGCGCGCTTCGTTCCGGCAAGACTCGGACAATTGGCGTTTTGATGCCAGTAGTCTATGGCATATACTGGCAGCATGCGGCAGCCCTTCAGGAGGAGGCCCGCAGACTCGGCTATTTCACCATCTTCTCTTTCTGGCAGGACAAGGACGGGGAGGATGAGGCTGTAAAAGCCCTTTTGGCGCGGCAGGTGGATGCCCTTATAAGTTTTTCGCCATCCGCGCTGCTTGAAAAAAGCAAGGTGCCTGTCGTTTACTATTCAAATCCCGACGAAAAGCGCGACTATGTCAGGATCGATTACGACAGTTCCCTCAAGCAATCTGCAGAGCTGATAATCCGCAAGGGTTACAAAAAAGTCCTGAACTGCCGCTGCTTCAGCACTGGCAATCAAAAAACAATCGACATAGGCAAATACGCGGATAAAAAATTCACCGTGGAAAAGCTGGAGATTGGAAAAGGCAACTTGTACCTTGCAGCTTCAAAAGCGGCGGAAGAATATTTCAGCTCGCCAAACACAGAGATTCCCGACCTGGTGACGGGGACGGACGAAATCGTGATCGGCATTGCAAATGTCCTTCGGAGCAAAGGCATCAAAGTCCCTGAAAATCTTGCATTGCTTGGCTTTGACAACCTCCCTGAGAGCGAACGCTTCTGGGTTCCCCTCAGCAGCTTTGACACAGGCTCGAAAAAGTTTGCGGCAGCTCTTTGTGAACTCCTCATGCGACGCTTGGAAAATCCAGCAGCAGAAAACACTCACATCCTGATTGAGCCTCAGCTGATCGAACGTCAATCAACCCCATATAAAAAACAACCCTCGCAATGATTCAAGGTTCCGTCATGAAAAGAATCATTCCAATTGGAGCCTGTCCTCCTAGGAGAAATGCCGCCAAAGCAGAAGGGAGGGGGCCCTTCACATTGATAGAACTTTTGATCGTTATTACCATTATAGCAATTCTCACGTCCCTCTTGCTCCCTTCCCTAAAGAAGTCTCAGGACCTTGCCAAGCGGATAAAATGCATGGGAAACCTGCGCCAGATTGGCAACGCGTTCAACATGTACTGCCAAGATTATAACAGTTATTTCCCATCTTGCTTGGACTACAGCCAAGGAGGATCGCCGATATGGTGGCAATCCAAGCTTGCGTACTACATCTCGCCCAAGGCAACATATACACATCCGATTTACCGCTGCCCTTCGCAAGCTGATATCCTAATAAATTACTGTTACGCAATCAACACTTGTCTGGCATACTACCACAAGGCTGATGGGACACTTGTACGGCAGGTGCCGCCAGTACAGCGCATTACAAAGCCATCACGAAGCTCAATCCTAATTGACGGGAAAAGCGGATACAGCAATTATGATTACCGTTCTCGCACTGATCCCGCATACACGTACTGCTCAATCGGATTCGTCCATGGGAACGGGGCAAACATTCTTTACGTCGACGCCCACGCCGAGAACCACAGTCCAATTACCGGTTACGGTTACGGCCCCTCTGTGATTGCCCAATCTTCGAGCACCTGTCTGTACGAGTAAAGTAAGGAGGCATCATATGTATTGCACAGGGAATTATCCAAACCTCATAAGGAAGCCGGATGAAAAGCTCAGCTAAATTTACGCTGATAGAACTATTGGTGGTTATCTCAGTCATCGCAATTCTAGCCAGCCTGCTTTTCCCTGCCCTTTCTGTTGCACGCGCCACGGCAAAACGCATCTCATGTCTGAGCAATATGCGACAAATAGGCATGGCTAACGCTGAGTATGCCAGCTACAACAGCGGCTACAATGTGCCAATGCAGTATATCGACTACTATCCTGAGAATTCCTACTCGGACAAGCGCTGGTATTCCTTCCTTGGCGAAATGATGGGATTTCAATATTTTGACTATCCCAGCCTGTCCCTTCCGCGCCCGTCAAAACCGAGTTCTTTCGCGGCCGGAACTACACAGATATCAAACAGCGTATTTATGTGTCCTGCTGGTTTTTTGGGCGGAAATGGCGAGAGATTCTTTTATCAGGCGCTAGGCTATGGCCTGACCAGCAAAGTTATCGGGGGTGCGGTGACAAATGTCGGGCTTAAGCTTAGCCAGGTAAGGCGCCCGTCAATGCGATGCTTTGCTGCGGATTTTGGAGCTTATAATTTCAACATCCCTGGCGCCGGACAAGACCCTGCAACGATGGCAGCGATAGGAACCCACGTTTATGTGACGGGTTGGCCCAGGAATCTTGACTTCCTTTTGGGAAGACACCGGAATACCGTGAACGTCCTCTATTACGACGGGCATGCGTTGAACCATACATCTCTTCTAGTTAACAGTCATTACAGGAATCTCGGGATTCCACTCGATGAGAACATGTTTCAGTTGACGCGCTGATAAACACTCATTATTAAAAAACTACGTTCAAATAAGAAGGAAAGAGGTGCTTCAATGGAACGTCTCATCTTCGTTGGCTTACTGCTCTTCAGTGGACTGGCGCATGCGCAGCTGGTCCAGGAAAACACCGAAAAACTTGAACTTGTAAAGGCTGGCAAGATTGCGGAGGCCCGCGCCGACTGGTGGGGTTTCAATGAGACGGATTCAACAAAATCGCTTCAGTCCGCAATAGACTCAGGCATCAAAAAACTCATCGTACCAAACATGGGCAAGCCTTGGATAGTAAACCCCATCAAGCTTGCCAGCAACCAGGAAATCGTGCTCGAACCCGGCACAATCATCGAGGCGATCAGAGGCGGTTTCAAGGGCAAAAATGACTGCCTATTTTCCGCGAGAGGCGGAAAGAACATCACGATATCCGGCAAGGATGCAATCCTCAGGATGCACAAAAAGGATTACCAGGACAAAAGCCAATACGAACCTGCCGAGTGGCGGATGGGAATCGGGCTTTATAGTTGCGAAAACGTGAAACTCAGCGGCCTTACGATCATGTCAAGCGGCGGGGATGGAATCTACATTGGCAATTGCAGGAAACCATTAAATTATTGCAAGGACATCATCATCAAGGATTGCGTTATCGACGACAATCACCGCCAGGGCATCAGCGTGATTAGTGTCGTAAACCTGCTGATTGAAAACTGTGTCATCAAGAACACGAAGGGCTCTGCACCCCAGGCAGGCATTGATTTTGAACCCAATGCAAAAGATGAGCGGCTCTTTGGCATCACAATGAAAGATTGTGTCTTCGAAAATAATGCAAGCGCTGCCGTGATTATCTGCTCCCACCCTGGCGCAGACACGGAACCGATCTCGATCAACCTTGAAAACTGCAAAGCAATTGGAACGGGCTTCTCCGGAGGTTTCGGAGCCAATCCCCCAGTTTCAAAGATAGATGCGAAAATGACTAATTGCACGGCAACGGTGAAGGGCAAGACAAAGGTCTATAATGACTTCTGGAAAGATTTCCAGAATATGCAGACCCTTGACAAGCAAAAACAGGAGATAGTTGAAAGGCTCAAACGGATAGACGTCATAGGCATGAAACTGAAGCCGCTGGACAGTATCGCTTACAAGGAGGCAAAAAAGCTGCCAATACCATATTTAAGAGGAAAATCGTCTCTAATCGTGTCTGCCGATGAGGGGGAAGAACTGAGTTGCGCAACACGCCTTTTGCGCGATTACGGCAAAGGGATGAGCGTACATGTTCTTGCTCCGTCAGGAACTAAAACCGGCATAGCAAAATTCTCAGGAAAGGAAGGCGTACAGGCACTTTCTTTCGACACAAAGGAAAACGGGACATACATAATCGAGCTTGCTCCGGGCCCTGGCTGGTTTGAGGTAAAACCGGGCAAATACGGGATTGCCATGCTGGCATTGAACGGACCTCTTCATCTCTTTGGCCACACTGCACTGGGAACCTTATATTTTTACGTTCCGGCGGGCACCTCAGAATTTTATGTCCAGGCAGCCGGGGAAGGCAGCGAAAGAATCAAGGCAAGCGTCTACGATGCCGAAGGAAATTTGTTTGAAACTCAGGATGAGATAAGCATGGTGCATAAATTTGTGGTAAGCCGCAAAGACGCCTCCAAAGGAGAGATATGGTCAATCAAGACCGAGAAGTCCGCTGATTTCTACCTTGAAGACTTCTACATTGACCTGATTGGCATTCCCCCAATACTATCTCCCGACAAGGCTTGCCTCCTTGTGCCGGAGGGAAAATGATGAATCACCCAGCTCAAAATTAAAGTCCTAAAAAATAAATCAAGAGAATCAAAGAAAGAGAGATTATATGTTAAAAACCAAATCTTTAATTTGGGCCGCGGCAGTTCTGATTCCCCTCATCAGCGGCACCCTCAATGCATCTCAAATATGCAGAATGGCGCAACCTGCGTCTGAAATAATCGTTGGAGCGACAGCGCCGGAAACCGAAAAATATGCCGCAAACGAACTTCAGTTCTGGCTTTGCCGTGTAAGTGGCGCACTCATTCCAGTTCTCGACAAGGCCACGGGAAAGGATAACACAAAAATCTTTGTGGGATCCTCATTTTCCTCAGCCTTTGAAACTGATATCAAGACGCTTGGGGATAGCGACGGCTTTGCGGTACGAAATGAGGACAAGGGCAAAAAGATATTCATTTTTGGAGCAATTCCGAAAGGCACTTTGAATGGTGTCTATGCCTTCCTTGAAAATAATACGGATATCATATGGGCGCGCCCTGACTGGGAACTTGGAGCCGTATACACTTCAAATCCCAGCCTCACGGCGAAATATATCGACGCAATTGAAAAGCCAAAGTCAAGGCTTCGCGGCTGGGGCTTCACTGTGACTTCCGGACAGTACGATCAGCACTGGCAGTCATGCAACCGCGCAAACTATCTCGGCTACATCAATGATGAAGTCGTGCGTATGGGAGCAAAGTACCTGCCGTCCGGCGGAGGACACGGGCTCAAACTTTTCATGGATCCGAAACAGTACTTTGAATCGCACCCTGAATATTTTCCCTTCCAGAATGGAAAGCGCGTCCCAGGCGGGCAGCTTTGCTTCAGCGCCTACGAAATGATTCCGACCTATGTCGAGAATCTGCGAAAGACACTCGACGCCAGGCCCGACAGCAATGGCATCAACATTTCCATCACCGATGGCTGGGGTCTCTGCGACTGCCCAAAATGCCTTGCGCCGCTCAAGCTGCCTGACGGCAAGGAAATGACTTCAAGCGATCCTGCCTTCCGCTCAACACAGTTTTTCATTTTCCTGAACAAAATAGCCTCGGAAATTGCAAAGACCCACCCCAAGGTCGACATACTTACCTACGCCTATATTTTTGCTGTCATACCTCCGCCGATAAAAATTGAGGACAATATCCGCGTGATGTACTGCCCGTTTGTCAAAGATGACAAGTTCAGCATCTTTGACGAGAAACGCAACAGGCAGTGGCGCGAATACACGCTCGGCTGGGGCAAGGCCTCAGCAAAAACATTCCTGCGCGAATACTACGGATGCGCCGCGGAATTCCCACGTCCCCTTGAAGACGTGGTGCAAAAAGACCTTCAATTCTGCCTTGAAAACGGGATCTTTGAATTCAATTCCGAACTGCCAGTGGACCGCCGCAATCACAAATCGAAACCCGATGAGGTCTGGGATGTCTCTGCAATGACGATGTGGATAATCACACGTCTCTGGTGGAATCCTGATCAAAATCCTGAGAAACTTCGTGAATACTATCTTTCCCGCAGCTACAGAGAAGCCGCAGCGGCAATGGCAAAGTATTACAAGCTCATACATGATTCATGGTATGCAAGCAGCTTCCCGTCCACATACAGCGACGACCGCTACTCCATGGCAAAAACCTACATCCTCGAAACTGGGATTGAAACCGCCTGCCGCGAAGCACTTCAGGAGGCCGAAAAAACAGTTGTCCACCCCATTTCGCGTGAATTGGTGCTGCGTCAAAGGAAACAGTTTGAAAGCTGGATGGAACGCGCTAAAAATGACAAGGCCGTCCGTTTAAAAGTGCCTGTCACCTCTTCCGATCTTGCAAGTGACTTCGAATCCGCCGAATGGGCAAAGGGCGCAAAAACAGAGGCTTTTGTAGTCTGCAACACGTCAGACCAGAAGCCCTCAATACAAACATATTCAATCGTCTTGCACGACCGTCACAAACTTTATATAAAGACTGTTTGCTATGCCCCCGACATTGCGACACTCAAAGGCAATGAAAAGAAAAAAGACGGCTCCGAAACATTTCCGAGAGGAGACCATCTTGAGCTTTTCCTCGCAAATCCTGTGACCGGCACTTACTATCAGTTTGCCTACGACTGTGGAAATGAGGCTGTTTATGACGCCAATGGCTATGACAACAAGTGGACAGGGAACTGGACGCGTTCCATCAAGCGCTATCCGGACAGATGGGAATCCATCGCGACGATCCCGCTTGAGGACATCGGCTGCAACGTGACCGAAAACAACAAACTGCGTTTCCTGGTGTATCGCTCAAAATATTACTCCGACGGCACAAAAGATAAAAACGGCAAGGAAATGCAGAAGCGCGAACAATCAAGCTGGGGCGGCGGTTTTGTACACCAGCCAACAGGCTTCGGCGAAATAACGCTCGATCAAAACTAAAAGCCAGCTCAAAAGTCTTGCGTAGCGATGGCGAGTGCTCAATGCCTCGCCTCAACATCCGCTTGGCTCAGTTCCGAGGCAGCGAAGCGGAGCCGAGGTATCCGACAGTGGCGGCACGCCACTATGGTGCAGGGCATTTGCCCTGCCGGCACGCCACAGCGAATTCCAAGCTTTTTGACTTTTGAGACCAGTTCAATTGCAAATCAGTAACAAGGCTTTTTTCATAAAAAAAGCGCGCGGAGTTTTGAGGCTCCGCGCGCTTGGCTTATGTGAAACTGTCCCTTTCGGAAACAGCCCTTATCACATCATGCCGCCCATACCGCCCATGCCGCCCATGTCGCCGCCTGGGTGTCCACCCTTCGCCTTTTCCTTCTCAGGAATCTCGGTGATGAGGCACTCGGTCGTGAGCATGAGGCCCGCGATGGAGGAGGAGTTCTGGAGAGCAGAACGTGTCACCTTGGTGGGATCGATGATACCGGCCTTGAGCATGTCGACATACTGTCCGGTGGCAACGTCGAAACCTTCGACTTCCTTGCGCTCCTTGACTTCCTTCACGATCACGCTGCCTTCGTAGCCGCCGTTTGCGGCGAGCTGACGGAGGGGTTCCTCAATGGCGCGCATGACGATGTCAGAGCCGATGCTCTCATCGCCTGTGAGCTTGAGGTCCTTGATGGACTTGGAAGCGCGGATCAGAGCAACGCCGCCGCCAGGAACAATGCCTTCCTCGACAGCTGCGCGGGTCGCATGGAGGGCATCCTCGACGCGAGCCTTCTTCTCCTTCATCTCGGTCTCAGTGGCAGCGCCGACATTGATGACGGCCACGCCGCCTGCGAGCTTGGCGAGGCGCTCCTGGAGCTTCTCGCGGTCGTAGTCGGAGGTGGTCTCCTCGATCTGCTTGCGGATCTGCTTGACGCGGCCCATGATTGCGTCCTTCTTGCCTGCGCCCTCGACGATCGTGGTGTTTTCCTTGTCCACGGTAATCCTCTTGGCGCGGCCAAGATCGCTGACCTGGACGCTCTCAAGCTTGATGCCGAGATCGTCGGAGATGAAGCGTCCGCCGGTAAGGATGGCGATGTCTTCGAGCATTGCCTTGCGGCGGTCGCCGAAGCCGGGGGCCTTGACTGCGCAGACGTTCAGGATGCCGCGCATCTTGTTGATGACGAGAGTAGCCAGCGCCTCGCCTTCGACTTCCTCGGCGATGATCAGGAGAGGCTTGCTCTGCTTTGCCACGCCCTGAAGGAGCGGAAGGAGGTCGTTGAGGTTGCTGACCTTCTTTTCGTAGATCAGGATGTAGGCGTCCTCAAGGGAGACTTCCATCGTCTCGGTGTTGGTCACGAAGTAGGGAGAGAGGTAACCCTTGTCAAACTGCATTCCTTCGACAACATCAAGAGTGGTCTCGATGGCCTTGGCTTCCTCAACCGTGATCGTGCCGTCCTTGCCGACCTTGTCCATGGCGTCAGCAATGATGGAGCCAATGGCGGTGTCGCCGTTGGCGGAGATCGTGGCGACCTGGGCGATCTGCTCGCGATCGCTGACCTTCTTGCTCAGACTGGCAAGGCGCTTTGTGAGAGCCTCGACGGCCTTGTCTATGCCGCGCTTGAGTTCCATCGGATTTGCGCCAGCCGTGACGTTTTTGAGACCTTCGCGGAAGATCGACTCGGCGAGGACGGTAGCCGTGGTGGTACCATCGCCAGCGATGTCGGAGGTCTTGCTTGCGACTTCACGGACCATCTGGGCGCCCATGTTCTCGTAGGGATTTTCGAGTTCGATTTCCTTGGCGACGCTGACGCCGTCCTTGGTGACGGTGGGCGAGCCAAATTTCTTGTCGAGGACAACGTTGCGGCCCTTGGGGCCGAGAGTCGTCTTGACTGCCTTGCTGAGTTTTTCGACGCCGGCCAGGAGTTGGCGGCGGGCTTCATCACTGAAAACAAGTTGCTTTGCCATTGCTATTCATTGCTCCTTTGGAGTTTTATGATTTGAAGCTCAACCAATCACCGCCAGGATATCGCTGGCGCTGAGAATTTTGTATTCCTTGTCCTCGTAGCGGACTTCGGTGCCGCCGTACTTGCTCGTGAGGACGATGTCGCCGACTGCGACGTCGAACGGAACTTTCTTGCCGTTGTCATCGGTCTTGCCGGTGCCCAGGGCGACAACCTTCGCCTCTTGCGGCTTTTCCTTGGCTGAATCAGGGATGACAATGCCTCCCTTGACCTGCTCGCCTTCCTCTACGGCCTCGACCAGGACGCGATCGCCCAACGGTTTGATTTTCACGCTCTTTGCCATTTGTTTTCTCCTCCTTTTTTTTGTTTGAGGGTCTATTGGGTTTGTTTTTTTACTTTATAAAAAGAACTCCCTCAGGCCTTGTCATGGTCTGTGGAAGTCTTTCTGTTCAGATTTTCCTTACTTGGCGTCGTCCACGATTTCAGCATCGACAAAATCACCGCCAGGCTTTTTCTCCTGCGATGATGCGCCGGAGGAAGAACCGGCCTGCTGCTCGCCACCTGGCTGTTCTTGCCCGGCCTGCTGTTTTGCGCCAGCCTGCTGGTAGACCTCTTGTCCGAAGCGCATGAGATCCTGCTCGATCTTTTTCATAGTCTCTTTCATGGCCTCGGTATCGTTGGCCTCAAGCTCCTTCTTGAGCTTCGCGATGCCGTCCTGGACGCTCGACTTGATTTCGGGAGAAATTTTGTCGCCGAACTCGGCAAGCTGCTTTTCGGTCTGGTAGACCATGGAGTCGGCCTTGTTGTGGACTTCGATTTTCTCCTTGACGGCCTTGTCATCGCTGGCGTGGGCCTCGGCGTCGCGGACCATCTTCTTGATCTCTTCCTCGTTGAGGCCGGAGTTCGCAGTGATGGTGATCTTCTGTTCCTTGCCGGTGCCAAGGTCTTTGGCTGTCACGTGGAGAATGCCGTTTGCGTCGATATCGAAAGTAACCTCAACTTGAGGCACGCCGCGCGGCGCCGGGGGAATCCCTTCGAGGCGGAAACGCCCGATGCTCTTGTTGTCGCGGGACATTTCGCGCTCGCCCTGAAGCACGTGAATGTCAACCGAAGTCTGGCTGTCAGCGGCGGTGCTGAAGATTTCGCTCTTCCGTGTCGGGATCGTGGTATTCCGCTCGATGAGGCGGGTTGAGACGCCGCCGAGGGTCTCGATGCCGAGAGAAAGGGGGGTAACGTCGAGAAGAACAACGTCTTCGACCTGGCCACCGAGCACGCCGCCCTGAATCGCAGCGCCTACCGCAACAACTTCGTCGGGATTGACGCCCTTGTGGGGCTCGCGGTTGAAGATTTTCTTTGCGGTATCCTGCACCTTGGGCATGCGTGTCATGCCGCCCACAAGAATGACCTCATGTATTTTCGAAGCATCCACTCCGGCATCGCGGATACAGGCCCGGCAGGGATTGACAGTCCTCTCGTTAAGCTCATCGGTAAGCTTTTCGAGCTGCGCCCTGGACATCGACTGGGTAAGGTGAACCGGCCCATTGGAGTTCATCGAGATGAAGGGCAGGTTTATTTCGGTCGTCATGCTTGAGGAGAGTTCGCACTTGCCTTTTTCGGCGGCCTCTTTGAGGCGCTGGAGAGCCTGTGCATCCTTGCGGAGGTCGACGCTGTTTTCCTTCTGGAACTCGTCGGCAAGCCAGTTCATGACGCGCTGGTCGAAATCATCACCGCCAAGGTGCGTGTCGCCGTTGGTGGCCTTCACCTCGAAAACACCATCACCAAGTTCTAGGATGGAGATATCGAAAGTGCCACCACCGAGGTCATATACGGCAACGGTCTCGTCTTTTTTCTTGTCGAGCCCGTAGGAAAGCGCAGCGGCGGTAGGTTCGTTGATGATGCGCTTGACGTCGAGCCCCGCGATACGTCCGGCATCCTTGGTTGCCTGGCGCTGGGAGTCATTGAAGTAAGCCGGGACTGTAATGACGGCCTCGGTGATAGTTTCGCCCAGGAAGGCTTCTGCGTCAGCTTTCAGCTTCTGAAGGATCATCGCCGATATTTCCGGTGGCGAATATACCTTGCCGCCAGCCTTTATGTGGGCGTCTCCGTTCTTGGCCTCTACGACCTCGTAGGGAACGAGCTTGATTTCCTGCTGGACTTCCGAAAACTTGCGCCCCATGAAACGCTTTACGGAAAAGACCGTGTTTTTGGGATTAGTGACAGCCTGGCGCTTTGCGGTCTGACCGACAAGGCGTTCACCGTTCTTGGTGAAGGCGACTATTGAAGGGGTTGTCCTGCTGCCTTCGGAGTTCGGTATGACCTTTGGCTCTCCGTGATCCATGATGGCCATGCAGCTGTTGGTCGTACCCAAATCTATTCCCAGAATTTTACCCATGATTTATAGTCCTATTTTTATAGGGTTGTTAATTGCCGCCTGTATCTAAGCAAGCCCGATGCCAAAAGAAAATAAAAAGTCTCAATGCATTTTAGTTCAACAAGATAAGAGCCAAACAGCCTTGTCAAACAAGAGCCCCCAAAGCCACAAAGCGCGCCTCCCGCTGTCCCACCAGTGACATTATGTCCCAACTTCAGGCATCATTTTTTCCCCTCACGGAATAAAAAAAACGATGCTAATTTGAAATCTGAGGAAAACACCTCAGCTCAGGCCAAGGAGCTTGAAGGCGTTCTTGTGGAAGATAAGTTCCTTTTCATCCTCGCCGAGGGGAAGAGCGCGAACGGCAGCAATAGCGGCGGACTGACTGCGCCAAGGGCTGTCGGTGCCGAAGAGTATCTTATCTGCGCCGTGGGAACGGATCATTTTCGTGAGGCGCTCCGCAGGCAGGAAATCAGTAACATAGGCCAGGTCAAGATAGAGATTTCGCCCCAGAAGCTCGGACTCGGACTCGTCCCATAAGCCCCATGATCCCATGTGGGCGAGCACAAGCTTAAGCTGCGGATGCCTATCAATAAGCCTTGCGAAGTCACGGGGCCGCGACTTGGGAGGCGGGGGGAAATTGACATCCGCACCCGCGTGGGTAAGAACAAAGAACCCGTGCTCTTCACACGCATCCCATATCGGGCGCACGCGCTCTTCGAGCGGAGAAAAGTCCTGATACTCAGGGTGGAGCTTGATCCCTTTCAGCCCCATCTCCTTCAGCCCGGCAATGACTGCAGAAGGATTTTCCGTAGCGGGGTGTATGGAGCCGAGACTAAACACGGGGGCCTGGTTGTGAAGCGCAGCCCAGCGGTTAAGTCCTTTGACGTTGTCCGCTGTGCTTGAAAGCGGCAGATTGAGCGCAAAGTCTATTCCGCTTTCACGCATGGATCCAAGGAGGCCGGAATAGGTGCCGTCGGTAAAAGCGTGGATATCCGGATTGCTGGCGGCAAGAGACAAAGCCCGCCCGGCCAAAGTATCCGGGTAATAATGGACGTGGAAGTCAAAAATCATTGGCGACTCCGGCCAAACATACCCGACTCAGTCCACCAGTTCTGGAAAGGATTCCTTGTAGTAGCCGCGCACAAGAACTTTGAGATCGTTTATATCCATTGTCCACGGTATCTTCGCATTGTTGAAGGCTTCGCGCACGTTTTTCACGTCAAAGACTGCCTGCGAAGAGAAATACGGGAGGAGATCGCCAAGGAAACGGTGAACGAGCTTCTCATCCATAGAGGGGTTGTCGACAACCGCCTGAACCTTGACTCCAGTAACCTTGAGCACATCCGTAACAACCTCTTCGATAGCCTTCGTTGAAACCGGACTGTCACCTGTAATATGATAAGTGCGGTTGCAGACCGGCATGAGGAAAATCTTGGTAATGGTGTCCTGCACATAGTCCACTGGCACAAAATAGACGTGCTCAGACGGCATGGCCTCAAGACGAAGAGGCATCTCTATTGCGGAAGACGATTTGAGGCCAAGCTTTGAGCAGCGATGGCTCTTGAAGCGGCCAAGAAAGTCGAGGAGCCTGTAGAATGCCAAGGGCTTGCGGATACGGCCATCACAAAGCCGCCCTACGACGATTGAAGGACGGTAGATAGCAAAGGGTATGCCGGATTCTCGGACTATGGTTTCAGCTAGGAATTTACTTTTCTCGTAGGAGTTGTAGAAATCTTCCGCGAGCAAACCATCTTCAGGCGCCGTCCCCTTGAGCTTGCCAGCTACATAAGCGGTACTGACGTAGTGGAAAGCCTTTATCCTCATCTCATGAGCCAAGGCCAAGACATTTTTCGTGCCCTGATAGTTATTTTCAAAGGTCTTGCCATCAGGGTCTTTCCCGAGGTTGACGTCAGCAGCGCAGTGAAAGATCGTGTCGACACCGGCCAGGCGGGGATCCTTGCTAAAATGAGATATCTCCGCAATATCACCATCAATCACTTGTATGGAATTGACAACCGCATCGGCGCGCCCGGGAGCGCCATCGAAGGCGCATTGTTCGCGTAACGCCTCGGCGACACGGTCGGCTGCGGAACGGGTCCCTCGCCCCCTGGAAAGGGCGACGAGCTTCACATTGGGGGCAGCCTGCAAGAGGGCAGTCGCAAAGGCGCTCCCAACAAGCCCGGTGATGCCGGTCATAAGAATTTTGGACATTATCTTCCTCTACTTAATACTTTAAAGAAATAGTCTCAATCGGCAAAACAGGCTACCAATAGTGCATTGAGGCAAAAAAACAAGGAAACTATAGTTATAAAACAAAAGATAAATAAGAAACTTGCTGAGATTGCTTGAAAAGCATATTACTTTGTAATACCATAAAAACATTAAACAAGGTTTGCAACCCGTGGCCAAACAGAAAAAAAACGATGTCGTGAGTTTCAAGGCCGACGGCCCCCTGCTCAAGGCTCTCTCCGCCATGCCCAACCGTTCGGAATTCATTCGCGCAGCTATCTTCAATGCACTGGACAACTGTTGCCCCCTCTGCAAAGGAACGGGTCTCTTCAGCCCGGAACAGCAGCAGCACTGGAGGGAGTTCCAGGAATCCCACTCTATTGAGGAGTGCAACGACTGCCGCGCCGTGCACATCGTCTGTGCAAAGCAAAAGGCCAATCCCGTCCATAAGCACTAGCGAGACAAAATGGGAAACAAGAAAACATTCAGGGAAATCCAGGGGAAGCTCAAGAAAATGGCAAGCCCGCAGGAGGCAGCCCATTCACAACGCTTCTTCAAGACAGGCAAAGGGGAATATGGCGAGGGGGATATCTTCAGGGGCATCCGGGTCCCGCCGCTCCGGAAGCTCGCAAAAGACTATATGGACATACCCCTGGGCGAAACAGCCCTTTTGTTGCAGTCCAAATTCCATGAGGACCGTGCGCTGGCCCTGATGATCCTCGTCAAGTGCTTCGCAAAAGGCAATGCCGCCACAAAAAAAGAAATATATTCTCTTTACACGGCAAACACAGCACAGGTCAACAACTGGGACCTCGTTGACATTTCCGCCGAGCACATTATCGGGGGCTTCCTGTTTGACAAAAGCAAAAAAACATTGATCCGGCTGGCAAAATCAAAATCATTATGGGAACGGCGCATCGCGATCATATCGACATTCCATTTCATCCGCAAGCGCCATTTTGACGACACCCTCCGCATTGCCGCCTTGCTCATCAACGACGAACACGACCTGATCCACAAGGCCGTCGGCTGGATGCTGCGCGAAATCGGGAAGCGCAATATTTCGGCAGAAGAAAGCTTCCTGAAGGAGCACTACACCCAAATGCCGCGCACAATGCTTCGTTACGCAATCGAAAAATTCCCCGAACAAAAAAGACTTGCCTATCTAAGAGGAGATATTTGAAATGATCCGCAAAAACACCATCCGATTCTTACTCAGCCTGACAGTCCTCCTGCTGCACGAAAGCGGCTTCGCCCAGGCAGACCAGGCAAAGCTGCGCATTCTCGCCTCCTTCTATCCGATGCAGATCGCAGTGCTGAACGTGGCAAAAGACGTGCCGGGAGTCCAAGTCTCCTGCATGGTCAAACCCTTCATGGGCTGCCTCCACGACTACCAGCTCAGCACCGACGACATGACAAAGATTGCCAATGCCGATCTCTTCGTGGTAAACGGCGCCGGAATGGAGTCCTTTCTGGACAAAGTCGTCAAGCAGATGCCAAAGCTTAAAATCGTGAATGCCAGCACGGGAATTGAATTCATAAAGGACAAAAACGGCGAACCCAATCCCCACGTATGGGTCAGCGTAAGCAATGCCATCAGGCAGGCTCAAAACATCGCGGAAGGTTTAGCGCTGGCGGATCCGGCACACGCAGAGGACTACAAAAAAAATGCGGACACATATATCAGGAAACTTGAGCTTCTAAGGACAAAAATGCATGAAGGACTCAAAGACATCAAGAACCGCAAAATAATCACCTTCCACGAGGCTTTCCCTTATTTTGCCAAGGAGTTCGGATTGGAACTCGCAGCAGTGATTGAGCGAGAGCCCGGTTCCGAGCCCAATGCGCGAGAACTTGCCGAAACTATAAAAATCATCCGCAAGAATGAGGTCAAGGCCCTTTTCTCCGAACCGCAGTACCCGGCAAAAAGCGCCGAGGCCATTGTGCGCGAAACAGGCGCCACGCTCTATGTCCTCGACCCGGCGGTCACAGGCCCGGCAAAAGCGGACGCCTATCTTGAAATCATGGAAAAAAATCTCGAGACCCTGCAAAAGGCGCTGAGGTAAAATGGCCGCACCTGAAAACAATGCAAAGAGCGTCCGCAAGGACTGCACAGGCTGCTGCACGAGGCTTGCAGATTTCGGAGTCAAACTGGGCGATGCGCAGATTTTGTCCGGGATAAACCTCCATTCGCACTGCGGCGAGCTCACCGCGATAATCGGCCCGAACGGAGGGGGGAAAACCACGCTTTTCAGAGCCATGCTCGGAGAAGTGCCTCATGCAGGGGAACTTCTCTTCACACATGCCGACGGGGCAAAGGCCTTCGGGGTTCCGCGCATAGGCTACGTGCCGCAAAAGCTCGAACTGGACCGAACCTCCCCCATCAGCGTGCTGGATCTCTTTGCAGCAGCCATATCGAGGCGACCGCTCTGGCTTGGCCGCGGACTCAGGATCAGGAACGAGGCGCGCAAGGCACTCTCCATGGCCGAGGCGGAACAACTCCTCGAAAACAAGCTGGCGCACCTCTCCTGCGGCCAACTCCAGCGAGTCCTCCTGGCGCTTGCCCTGGTTCCAATGCCGGACATCCTGCTCCTGGACGAGCCGGTGGCCGGGGTTGACCGCGCCGGGATCGCCATGTTCTACCGGACCGTCTCACGGCTACGCCGCGACTATGATATTTCCATCCTGCTGATCTCGCACGACCTGTCCGAGGTGGCCCTGGTCGCCGACCGCATAGTCTTTCTGAACCATACAATCCTCGCAAATGGAATGCCGCAGGAAGTCCTGTCCAGTGCCTGCGTCCGCGAAGCCTTCGGAATGGACGCGTTTCTTGCGGCAAAAGAGGCACCCGTGCCGCGCACGGAGGACCGCACAAACCACCACCTGGCTGCAATCCTCCATGTGAGCGGAGAGGCCTGCAAGTGCGGGAAAAAGCATGGGGGGAACGCAGAATGAGCTACTGGTATGAACTCCTCAATCAGCTGCCTCTGGATTTCCTACAATTTGACTTCATGAAAAATGCCCTGCTCTCAGTCATCCTCGTAACCCCGCTCTTCGCGCTGCTCGGCTGCATGGTGATCAACAACCAGCTCACCTTCTTCTCTGACGCGATAGGCCATTCCGCCCTCACCGGCATTGCCATAGGAACGCTCTGCGGCCTCACCGATCCGCTATGGGCGATGGCCCTCTTCGCATGCGTCCTGACACTGGTTGTCTGCCTGCTCAGGCAGTACAGTTCGGCCTCAACGGACACAATCGTAGGGCTTGTCATGGCCTTCGCTGTGGCGCTTGGCGTGGTGATACTTTCACGGGGCGGCGGGTTCATAAAGTACTCACGCTATCTCATTGGAGACATCCTGACGATCACCCCCGGAGAGATATTCAGGCTCTGCGTCCTGCTGGCGCTTGTGCTCCTGCTCTGGCTGACGCTCTATAACCAGCTCTTCCTGGCAAGCATGAACCGTTCACTGGCGCGAAGCCGCGGAATCAATGTCTGGCCCGTGGAACTCGTATTTTCCATGGCAGTGGCCCTCACCGTGACCCTGAGCATCCAGTGGGTGGGACTCCTTGTAATCAACTCAATGCTGATACTGCCTGCGGCGGCGGCGCGAAACATGGCCCGAAACGCCGTGCAGTACACATGGTTCGCAGTGCTCTTCGGGCTTCTCTCGGGGCTGGCTGGCCTCGTTTCCTCGTACTACTGGGACACCGCCGCAGGAGCAACAATCGTCCTATACGCCATGGCCTGTTACCTGGTATCGCTCATCCTGAGGCGCAGTTAAGGTGACTTACGCGAAAGAGATGTAGGCATTGGCATCATAGCGGAATTTAATGAGCCGCCCTTCTGTCATGGCAGTATCCGCTGCGATGCAGAGCGCGGTGCTCAGGTAACCGGCATAGGAGCCTTGTGCTGGGCGATACTCGGAATCCTTCATCATTTTGAGCAGTTCAAGGGCATGGTTTTCATCCCCGCCATTGTGTCCTGCCGAGACCGTCCCCAAATCATAATTAGTCACTTTCCCGGTCTGGTTCTGATACATCTTAAGATCGTTCGCCTCAATGTTCCCCCATATGCGCCCCTTGCTGCCCACCGCGTGGAAATTGCGTCCCGACCTTTCCCCTGAGCAATTGAAACTGAGCATGAAATTGACTATGGCTCCATTTGCATACTGAATACAGACACTCTGATTGTCGGTCACATCCTTGTCGATATTGTAGATGCAGCGGTGATTGTCATCGCTGAGGAAATCATACAGGATCTCATCGCCTGCGGCCTCACTGAATTGAGGTTTTGCATAGTATGGACAATCCTTATGAAGGCAATCAGGGCAGAGGTCCGGCAGATTCGGATTTGGCCTGAAAAGCAGGCTTCCACCGAAAGAACTGACGGCAAGAGGACGGCTGTCGATCAGCCAGTTGAGGAGATCCAGGTCATGGCTGGACTTTTCCATCATGCTGCCGC
>Ga0154565_1073_pt4 | contig 30190 bp, 25 predicted proteins | sample RifGroF2_FD_105708 | JGI IMG/M metagenome (GOLD analysis project Ga0154565, IMG submission 105708) | Lentisphaerae bacterium GWF2_52_8 | reverse complement strand
TTTTAAATCTCATAAATAAACGCCCGCTTAAGTTGTCTTGAACCAAAAGGAAATATCCGGCGGAATATAAGATATACACAAACTTGCGTCCTGACCCCGATTTTATTATTCCAGAAGGTGAAAATATAAAACAAATGCTCAAAAGGCTGATCACCTGCCTTAATCATATTGCCGCGGACAATCCCGGCAAAAAAATTGCGCTTGTAACACATTCAGGGCCGCTGGATGCCATATTCCGCTGGGTTTTGAATATCCCCTTTACAGCCCCGCGGAAATTTAAAATTTTCAACGGCTCAATCAGCACGTTCTACGCTGAAAACAATAAATGGACATTGAAGGAATGGGGCAGCATAAGACATCTATCAGGAACAAACGCCATTGATATAAATGTTTGAGGGGGCAATTGCAAAACTAATGGAATCTTGGGGCGAAAGCAAAAACTTTTTGAGAAAAGTTTCTTTCCTTCGCCCCAAACCCCACTTCCTTTTACAAAAACTTCTAACGCCCATCTAATTGCTTTGCAATTAGATGGAATTTAAATACGTTTGGGGTGCGGGGTAGGCCCGCCAACGGCGAGATTCACTCCCGACCAAGCGAAGCTGATGCCGGGTATTAAAGAGACCGTCGCCTCCTCAACTTGTCTTTGACGCAGGCGGTGCTTTCCAATCCAATGAATTAGAGCCCTATATATCCTGAGAGAAAGAAGTCGATCAGTCAACCAGTGATAAATCCTTGACATGCCGCTTTTTGATTGTATGTGTTAATATTGCAAAGGAGCTGTCATGGACAGATACGAAAGCATAGCACTTGTCATTGTCGCCATATGCTTAATCCCCATTCTCTATCTTTTCTTTTTCCTTGGCAGGTGTGGATATTGGGCATTGAAAGAACGCTTTCGTGAAAGGGTTCTTACGGATGACGCGCTTTTAGGAAAACTCGAATATCTTGATGGATATTGGATATCATTGTCTGAAGATGTCTTTCCTGTTTCTATTGAAGCGGATGAAAATGGCCCTACGGAAGAGCAAAGACAGTTTTCCATCTCTTTAAAAAGCAAGCTGCCTCAATATATGGAAATGGCTAAGGTTTATTTACAGGAAAATCTTGAAGGCAAGGATTTTCTCAAGCATGAGCTATACTCCGTTTTAATTGGAACGCATGCTGAGATTGTTGACTCTGCATTTTCGCTTGAGTTTGGTATTGCCAATGAGGAAATGATTTATACCGTTGATTTCAAAAATGGCGTGCCAATTTCATGTAGCTCTTCTGACTAGCTAGCTTTGACGCCGGGGCATTCTCTGTAGGAGGATGTCATGGGACTCAACTTGAATGCGAAGCAGAGGTTGGGTTGGGGGATGCTTACCGATCCATCAAAAACGCGGATTTTGTTTGACGGGGGATCTCGTTCCGGCAAGACAATTCTTATCACTGAATTCCTTGTGGCGCGGGCTTTTCAATATCCGGGTTCTCGTCAGCTCATGGCGCGGCGTTGTCTGGCGCATGCGCGTCAGAGTCTATGGTGTGACACCTTGCGCAAGTATCTCTCGAAATACATTCCGCCGAGGCTCTACAAGCTTCAGGAGTCACAGCTGATTGTGGAATTCCGCAACGGTTCAAGCATCTGCATTGGAGGCCTCGATGATGCGGAGCGTGTCGAGAAGATTCTCGGCAACGAATATTTGACGGTCTTCCTTAATGAGGCCACGCAGCTTTCCTGGCCCACTGTTCAGATGGCGATGACCCGTCTTGCGCAGCTTGTCTTTGACGCAGGCGGCGGACGCGGCATACCGAAGCTTATACTCGATTGCAATCCTCGCGGGCCAAGGCATTGGCTGCATTTGCTGGGAGTCAAAAATATCCTGCCTGATACGGGCGAGCCTTTGCCGGATGCTTCACGTTGGGGACGCTTGCACTGGTCTGCTTTCGACAACAAGGAAAACCTTCCTCAAGATTATATAGCCACGCTTGAGGCGTTGCCAGAAACCATGCGTGCGCGGATGCTGCACGGGCTTTGGCGCGAGAACGACGGGGCGGTTTACGACGAGTTCAATGAGGATATGCATGTGATCGCGCCCTTCGAGATAGCGCAGGACTGGAGGCGCGTCCGGGCAATAGACTTTGGCTTCACAAATCCCTTCGTCTGCCTGTGGGGTGCGCTCGACCATGATGGACGGCTCTATCTTTACCGAGAGCATTATCAGGCTGGCGTAAGGGTCAGCGTCCACGCCAAGACGCTCGGGGAACTGACCGGGCAGGAACGCATTGAGTGGAGCGTTGCGGATCATGACGCAGGAGAACGCGCCGAGCTTGAATCCGCCGGAATCCGCACAAGTTGCGCCTCGAAAAATGTGCGTGAAGGCATTCAGGCGGTCAAGCGGATGCTGGCTCCAGCCGGAGACGGAAAACCGAGGCTTTTCTTTTTCGACACCCTTAAAAACCTGCTTTCGGAAATAGGCGAGTATTCCTGGGGTCCGGCCTCCGACGCTTCGAATGCAAAGGAGGAGCCGCGCAAGTTCAATGATCATGCAATGGATGCTCTGCGTTATATGGTGATGTCGATTGGGCGGCACAAGGCTGTGGCAAGCCCGAAGATGGCATCTTGTCGAAATAACGATGGCCGCTGGTAATCTGGAGAGCTGCCTTTCCCCATCATTCGGCACCGGCGGCGCGCCGGGCAGGGTTCAGCGGCGAAAACGCTGGGTGCTTCGCAGAAGCGAAATCCAAGACTTTTTGACTTGATGCCAGTTCTAATGTTTTGCTGGTGGCTGAAGGAACTCAAGGCGGTAGCGCAAGGGCGAAAATCCTGTTATCTCCTTGAAACGTCTGCTGAAGTGGTACTGGTCAAGGTAGCCGAGTCTTCCGGCGATCTCGCTTATGGAGGCATCGTTATCGGAAAGGAACTCAAGGGCCTTGTTTATTTTAAGGTTATCCACATATCCTTTGGGATTCAGCCCGGTGCGCGCAAGGAAGAGCCTCCTGAAATGATTGATGCTCAGGTTGCACCATTCGGCCATCTCCTTGACGGTCCACCACTTTCCAGGCTCTTCGCTGATGCTTCTCAAAAGGGTTTCAAAGGCTGATTCGATGTTCTCCTTGCCCTTGTTCCTGTTTTCAAAGTAAAGATCGGTCAGGAGATTTAAGAGGGACTGGTTGGCCCTGATCTGCGAATCCATTGCCGGGTCTGCCGCCGAGTCTATTATGGGAAGAAGCCTTCTGCCTTTTCCAATGTTTATGATCCCGTCCCGGATTATTCCGCTGCGAAACAGGTTTTGCGCGATCACGCCTGTAAAGCATATTGAGTCTTCAATATAGTTTTCCTTATTGCCGCTATAGAATTGGACGAAGCCCGGAGAAGAGATTATTCCCTGTCCTTCCTCCAGTATTTTCACAGTGCCAGTTTTTTGCGACCAGTACCATCCCTTCCCTCCTATCATGTGCGAGAGGCAAAAAAATTCGAAGCTGCGCGGATGGATTTTTTCTCTCGGCCCGAAGACGGCCTTTTGCAGGGTTCGGCAAATCCACAATCCGTAGTTTTCATGGATTTTCTGCCTGCCTTGCGAGAGGCTGATAATCCGGCATCCTTTTTTTACGTCCATGAATGATTTAGACATTATCGATGGTGCTTTTATCCATTCCGGTGACAGTATTTCTATGTAGAATAGAATCTAAGCGTGGTATTAAAATAAGTCAACAGGAAGAGGACGTCATTATGAGGAAGCTGAATATCGGACTGATCGGATGCGGCAAAATCACTGAAAGGTCTCACATCCCCGAGATGCTCAAGCTTGGCTCCAAGATCAGGATCAAGGCTCTTTACGATCTGAATGAAAAGACGGCGTCAGCCCTCAAGGAGCAATTTTCACTTGATTGTGAAATCTGCACTTCTGTTGACGCCATGCTCGGCATCAAAGAGCTTGACGGCGTGATCATAAGCACCCCGAACAATACGCATTGCGAGCTCACATTGAAGGCACTTGAGGCCGGTAAGAATGTCCTTGTGGAAAAACCCATGGCGGTTTCCTTGAAAGATGCGGACAAAATGATAAAGGCCGCCGAAAAGAAAAGACTTCACCTCCAGGTGAACCAGTCCCTGCGCTTTATCCCCGCCTATGTGAAGATCAAAAACCTTATAGATTCGGGCAAGATCGGCCAGCCGCTGCATATCCGTTGCATCAGGGCCGGTTCCAGCTCTCCCGACAAGGGCTGGGCTCCCGGCTCAAAATGGTTTACCAGCAAGGCGCATGGCGGCGGCATCGTGATGGACATAGCGGTGCATATGGCCGACATGCTCGGCTGGTATTTCGGAAAGGTCAAAAGCATTTATTCGCTTACAAAGTCGAGGATCGACGAGAAGCAGGCGACTGACAATGCAATCAGCCTTTTTGACTTTGAGAATGGTGCAAGCGGAGTCCTCGAACTGAGCTGGACTATCCCAACCGGAGCTGGGATGATCGAAATTTATGGAACAAAGGGGACCATCCGCATGGGGTCGAACGGAATTGAGCTGATATTGCCGGGAAAAAAGAAGCCCCAAGTGATCAAGCCTGGAAAAGCCAAGGGAAGCCATCAATATTTTGTTGACGGCATTTCAGGAAAAGCAAATGTTCCAAGCCCGCTGGAAATCGGCAGGAAATCATTGGCCTATTGCCTGGCTATTGAAGAGTCTGGAACAAGTGGCAAGCCTGTAAAACCAAAACTCTGATTTGAATCAACTTAAGGAAGGAAACGAAAATGAAAGTCGGTCTCAGCACGTACAGCCTTTCAAGGGCGATAAGGGCGAATGAAATGGATGTCCTTCAGGCAATCGAATGGATTGCCGCCAACGGAGGCAAGCATGTCGAAATATCTCCGTCGGGCTTCACACTGACGGACAACCCGTCACTGGTAAGTGCGATGGTCAAGAAGGCAAAAGACTGCGGGCTTGATATCTCAAGCTACACCATCGGCGCAAATTTCGTTCAGGGCGGAAAAGCTGAGCGTGATGCCGAAGTGCAGCGGCTCAAAAAAGAAGTCGACATAGCCGGTGCCCTCGGAGTCAAGCGCATGAGGCACGACGTGGCTTACCGCAAGCCTGAGGAGTCTACCCCGGAGCAGTTTGAAAAAGACCTGCCGCCGGTTACCGAGGCCTGCCGTGAAATAGCTGATTATGCGGCACAGTACGGAATCACAACAAGTGTGGAGAACCATGGCTACCATTTCCAGCACAGCGAGAGGATTCTCCGTCTGGTCAAGGCCGTGGGCAGGGACAATTTCAGGACGACCGTGGATCTTGGCAATTTCGTATGCGTGGACGAAGACCCCTTGCGCGCTGTGACAAACAACGCTCCTTTCGCTTCAATGGCCCATGTCAAGGATTTTTATCTTAGGGACAAGGAACTCAATCCCGGCGAAGGCTTTTTCAGAAGCTCCGGCGGCAATTACATCCGCGGTGCAATAGTCGGGCAGGGCGACCTTGACATCAGGGGCTGTCTTAAGGCGCTGAAAAAAGCGGGCTATGACGGTTACCTGTCGATAGAATTCGAGGGAATGGAAGACTGTCGCACAGGCTCGAAAATAGGCATGGAAAACGTTGTCCGCCTATGGAATGAAATCGCATAGCAGGGTGAATGTCACTCTGTCTACTCCTTGATTAATTCTTAGTTTGTTGGCCTGGCCCGGGGTTAAGCGTCTGCTGGCCCCGGCCTGTCAACTTATTGCAGTGCGATTTTGCCGCTTGGCCTACTAGAACGGGGTTTCTTTGCCCGATTCAAATGCGGCAAGCCCTTCCCTCGCGGATTTCTTCCTTGCTTTCTGCTCATCGGGCGGTGATTTTTCCAAAAAAGCTGCTAATGTAGGCCATTTACGCGGGATTTTGGATGAAGACACTGAATTTTTATGTGACGAAGAGTTTCCTTGCCACCTTCATGATGTCGATAGGTGTTTTGACCTTTGGCATGTTGGGGGCCAGGCTCATAAAGGTTTTTGAATACATGTCAAAGGGAGTACCCTTTGATGTGGCGATGACCTTCATGCTTTATGTGACACCGATTGCTTTGTCCTACACTATTCCCTGGGCGGCGCTGGCGTCGATCATGCTGGTCTTTGGACGCATGTCGGCGGACAACGAGATAACGGCAATGAGGGCCTGCGGGATTTCAGTGCTTCAGATCATTTCACCGATTATCATCTTCACTTTTGTGCTTACGCTGGTTTGCCTTTTCCTGAATGTCGAGCTTGGGCCGCGTTATCTGGGGGAGGCGGATGATCTGATAAAGGAAGTGGGGGTTAAGCAGCCGATGGCGCTTCTTGAGCCGGGACGCCCGATAGAGTTTGAAAACAATCACATATACATCCAGGAGCGCATTGGCGAAAACGAGCTGAGGGACATTCAGGTTTTTCGCATGGACGAGGAAGCAAAGCAGGTTGAGCAGGACATTACTGCGGCAAAGGGCAAGATCGAGGTTGACAATCAGGGTCAGGTATTGAACGTAATACTCTATAACGCAACTGTCGTAGTCTACGACAAGGATTCTCAAAACCCGCGGCGTACCTTCAGCAAGCAAATGACCTTTGTCATTGACTACGGCGAGAATTTCAACAAGGTTAAAATAGGAAAGCGCATAAAGTACCTCTCATTCAAGGAAATCTTTGCGCGCATCATCATGGACAAGAAACTGGGAATCGATACGACGCGCCTTGAGGTGGAGTTGAACCAGCGGCTTGCCCTTGCTCTTTCTCCCATAGCCTTTCTGATACTGGGCATGCCCCTGGCGATACGCACTTCGCGCCGCGAGACCTCCATCGGCCTCTTCCTCAGCGTCCTTCTTGCCGGGCTTTACACGAGTGCGATAACAATCTGCGAGTCACTCTACAGCAAACCGGGGCTGTATCCTCAATTTATGCTTTGGGCGCCGAACATCCTTTACCAGATATTCGGGTCCGTTTTCCTCTTCCGCATAGCAAGACGCTAACAAGTCAAGCGAGAATCATGTGCATAGGCACTTTTGAACAAGGCGCAAAGCAATTATGAAAACCCGCATAGAATCATGGCTGGAATGCGTGCACTGCGCACGGCGTTATGACATCAATTTGATCCGCTACAACTGCGATTGCGGCGGAGTCCTGGACGTTGCCCGAGACCTCTCAAAGCTCGACGGTTCCGCCCTTCGCAAAACCTGGGATTCGCGCTGGGGCATGAAGCGCGGCATCGAGTCTTCGGGCGTCTGGCGCTACCGGGAGCTCATCCTTGACGCTCCTGATGAAAAGATTGTGAGCAAGCAGGAAGGCAACACCCGTCTATATCCGGCTGGGAAGGCTGGCGAATACGCCGGACTCAAAAATTTCCTTCTCAAACACGAGGGTGAAAACCCCAGCGGCAGCTTCAAGGATCGCGGCATGACCTGCGGAACCACTGCGGCGATGCTCTTCAACGCCTCCTCCGTGGCCTGCGCCAGCACGGGCAACACCAGCGCCAGCATGGCAGCCTATGCCGCCAAGTGCGGGCTCCGTTCCATCATCTTCATTCCCTCGGGCAAAATCGCCTACGGCAAGCTTGCGCAGGCCTTGGCTTATGGTGGCGTAACCCTTCAGATTGAGGGGAATTTCGATGACGCAATGAGCCTTGTCCAGGATGTCTGCAGGGAGCTCAATATTTATCTCCTCAACTCGATCAATCCTTTCCGGATCGAAGGGCAGAAAGCCATCGGCTTCGAGGTTTTGCAGCAGCTTGACTGGGAACTGCCTGACTGGTTCGTGATCCCCGGCGGAAACCTCGGCAACAACAGCGCCCTGAGCAAGGGGCTGCAGGAACTTCACCAGCTTGGGATCATCAAGAAAATTCCGCGCATCGCCGTCATTCAGGCCGAAGGCGCAAACCCCCTCTACCGCATGTGGAAGAACAACACAACTTTCGAGGCGGTCAAAAATCCCGAGACAATCGCCACGGCGATCAAGATTGGCAACCCAGTCTCCTGGGAAAAGACGCTGCGCGGCTTGAAGTGGTGCGGCGGTATTGTGGAACAAGTGACAGAGCAGGAGATCATGGATGCCAAGGGAATGGTGGACGCGGCGGGAATCGGCGCGGAACCGGCCTCATGCTGTTCGGTGGCCGGGGCAAAAAAACTTGTCGATGCAGGCATCATTCATCCCGATGAAACCGTGGTGGGCATCTTGACTGGCAACGTGCTGAAGGATCCCGACGCCGTAATAGGCTACCATCAGGACACGCTCCGTGACAAGGGAATCGTCGGAACCTACGCAAACAAGCCGCAACTCATCAAGCCGAGCGTTGCTGCTGTTCAGGCTGCATTAGGCAAATAGCAGTTAAGGGCAAGAGTCCTGGAAAACATCGAAGGCCGCCGTCATGTGGATGAACAACCTGCGGAAATTGAGCCTGTCGCTGGCACTGCTTTTCTCGGCGGCGGCACTTCTTTTTTTCTCGGAGAAGCCAGCAGCCCAAAATAACAGGGGGCAGGGCGGGGACAAGAAAAAAATTGCCATTTTCCAGTATTCCTCTCGTGTGGCCACTGACAGCGCGGTACAGGGTATCCGGGACGCCCTGAAAGAAAATGGGTTCGTTGACCGCGAGAATGTCTCACTGAGTTTTTTCAATTCCGAAAACGACATGCCTACCGCCTGCACGATTGCAAAGCAGATTACGGACGGTCAGTTCGAAATGGTCATAACGGCCACCACGCCATGCATGCAGGCTGTGGCCAACGCCAACAAATCAGGCAGGTGCATCCAGATTTTCGGCATGGTTACCGATCCCTTCGGCGCGGGAGTGGGGCTGGACCGGGAAGATCCGTTCAATCACCCGCGGCATCTTGCCGGCATAGGGACCTTTCAGCCGGTGGAAAAGACCTTTCGCCTCGCAAAGGCCTTTTATCCCGGACTGAAAAAAGTGGGGACAGTTTGGAACGCTGCAGAAACATGTTCGGAGGCCTGCACCAGAAAGGCCAGGGCTATCTGTGACGAACTCGGAATGGAGCTGATCGAAGCGAGCGTGGAAAACAGCGCCGCCGTAAAGGAGGCGGCAAATGCCTTGGTTGCGCGCGGGGCGGAGGCTTTATATCTCGGCGGTGACAGTACCGTGTCGATGGCTATCACTACGCTTGCCGGCGCTGCAAAGGCCGGCCGGATCCCTCTCTTTACAAACTCTCCCGAAGACATCCAGCCTGGCGCACTCTTTGCACTCGGTGCGGACTACTATGAGGTTGGACTCGCAACCGGCAAAATGGCAGCGGGCGTTTTGAAAGGGGCAAACCCGGCAGACATTCCGATAGAGGATGTGATGCCCGCCCGCCTGGCGGTCAACCTGCAGGCATTGGCCTCACTCAAGGATCCGTGGCATATTCCCGAGTCTCAGATTGCTGCCGCCAAAGACCTGATCGGCGAGGAGGGTCAGTACTTGCGCGGCGCCCCTCAAACAACGGTTTTAGCCCCAAAAACAAGCGATGCAGCAAAAGTGCCCCGCAAGGCGCAATTTAAGGTGGGCCTTGTTTATTTCGGGCCTGATCCCAGTACCGACGAGGGGATTGCAGGGTTTAAAAAGGCTCTTTGTGATCGTGGTTTCGAGGAAGGGAAGAACCTTGTCGTCGTGGAGAAAAACGCACAGGGTGAAATGGTCAACATCCCGGTGATACTGCAATCCTTCATATCCGCAGATCTAGACCTTATAGTCCCGATGACAACTCCATGTCTGACGGCGGCGTGTTCGATAGTAAAACAGAAGCCTGTGGTTTTCGCGGTGGTTTACGACCCCATTGCTGCGGGAGCGGGGACTTCCTTCACGGAGCATCTTCCCAACCTTACCGGCGTAGGTTCATTCCCTCCGATTTCCGCCACGGTTGAACTCTTTGGAAAACTGCTTCCAAAAGCAAGGAGGGTTGGAACTTTGTACAATGCGTCGGAGGCAAATGCCGTCAAGGCGGTCGAAACGGCGCGGCCGCTTTTTGCAGAGAGAGGCATTGAGTTGCAGGAACTGAGTATTGCCAGTTCAAACGATGTACGGCAGGCTGCCGAAGCCCTGATTTCACGGGGTGTTCAGGCGCTTTGGATAACCGGCGACAACACGGCTATTCAGGGTTTTGACGCAATTGCCTCCGTAGCAGACAAGGCTGCAATTCCCCTCATAATAAACGATCCGGAATTCACCTCGCGCGGCGCGCTTGCCGGATGCGGGATAAGCTTTTATCAGGCGGGCTACGAAGGCGGCCAGGTGGCGGCTGACGTTCTTTTGGGGAAGAGTCCGGCCGAAACTCCGATAAGGAATCTGGCCTCCAAAAAAATCGTGCTGAACCTGGCGATTGCAGAGCGTCTGAAATGCGTGATCCCGGCGGAGCTTCTGAAGTCTGCCGACTGTTTTGTCAAGTTCGCAAAGAAGAATGGCGGGCCTGCGCGGATCGCCCTGATTCAGCTGGAAAACAATGTTCTTCTCGACAAGGCCTCGTCGGGAGTGCTACGCGGTTTGCAGAACTCCGGCTTGCAGGAAGGGCTTGACTTTACGGTGAAGCGTTTCAACGCCGATGGCGAAATATCGAAGCTTCCCCTCCTGATGAGCGCGGTAAACAACCCTGCGGCTTTTGATCTGCTTGTCACCAATACGACACCGGCAATGATAGCGGCGGCAAAAAGCGTCAAGAACATTCCGGTCGTGTTCACAGTGTCGAGCAATCCGCGGCTTCTCGGAATATCGAAGGACGGCTCTTTGCCGCCAAATATGACAGGCGTTTACGACAATCCCCCTGTCTCAACCCTGCTTGAGATGGCGCTTGGGGACAACCCTAATATCAAGAGTGTCGGCACGATTTCAAATCCGGCAGAGCCCAATTCCCAGCTTGCGGTCGCGCGGCTCCGCAAAGCCTGTGAAGGGAAAAGCATCAGGCTCCACGAAATTGCAATATCGTCGGTGGCAGAAATGCCGCTCTGCTCGCAGGCTCTCTGTGAAAAGAGGCCAGGCGCGATCATCGTATGCAGCGACAATACCGTCACCACTTCTTTCGGGTCGCTGGGAGCGGCGGCAAAAAAAGCAGGCATACCCGTATATTCTACCGATCCCGGTGTTCTTGTCCTGGGTGCGCGCGCCGTTTACGGTGCAGATTATTTTGCGTGGGGGGAACAGTCGGGCCGTCTTGCCGCAAAAGTATTGGCGGGCCTTCCTCCCTCCGCCCTCCCGGCCGAAGAGACTTCCACGATGCTCAAGCTTTCGGCGGAAGACGCAAAAAAGGGAGTGCCTCTGCCATGAACATAACACGGGATTTGCAGGAGGACGGCCGTGCGGTTCTTTCTCTGTCGGGGAGGCTGGATGCTTTCTGGTCGGAGAATTTCGATCTTGAGATGGAAGAGATGCTTCGTGCGGGCCGTTACCACATTGTGCTTGATGCCTCGCAGGTGGAATACCTGAGTTCGGCGGGCTTGCGTTCCCTGATGAAGGCGGCGAAATCCATCGAGGCCCTTTCGGGCTCCTTCAGCATCTCAAGGGCGTCGGAACCGGTGCGTCAGGTTTTGCAGATGACCGGACTCGACAGCCTGTTTTCAGCTCCTGCCGGACACAGCGCTGAGCAGGAGCATTTGACCCCATCACGAAGCCTTGGAGCGCGGATGCAGGTTTTTTTTGAGGAACAAGGCAATTGTTTTGACGGACTGCTGCTTGAGGGAACAGAGGCTTCTAAACTTCTGACATTGTCAGAAAAACTCCTTGCCATCGGAATCGGCGCCTTTGGAGGAAAAGAAGAGGAGGGCGCGGCGCGTTTTGGCGAACTTATTGCAGTTGGAGGAGTCGCGTGTTCTCTTCCTACGGACAGCGGACACAGGCCTGACTTCCTGCTTTCAGCCGACGCATGCCGTGATGCGATCCGCATGAAAAACGGGCTTATCTGCGAAGGTTCCTGGTCGAAAGGCTTCCGTTTCGAGGCCAGTCCCGAAAATCCGGTTTCTCTCTCAGTGCTCGCCTCCGAGTGTCTTTCACTGAGCGGGGCCGCAACTGCGTGCGTGGGCGCAATCTGTGAAAGCGCAGGTCTGATAGGCGCATTCCTGAAGCGCTCGCCATCGCTTGCGAAGCCTGGAGAAGACATCTTCGGCTTTCCGGGAATCCGGGACTGGCTCTCCTTTACGCCTGAAAGGGCTTACGCGGGTTGTGTGGTGCTGCTTTCAGGGGTGGTTTCACGCGATCCTGAACTCCGCCGGTTTTTGCGCCCGATCTCTCAGGGACGGGATATTTGCGGACATTTCCACGCGGCGGTTTTCACTTATCAGCCGCTTCGCCATACGGGTCTGTCCCTCCCGGAACTGGCTGCCAGGCTCTGTTCGGAGGAAAAACTTTTGAGCGTGCTTCATTTGCTTCATGACGAACGCCACATAAGCGGCAGCGGAGAAAGCTTCTTTTCAAGAGGTGCATCCTGGATTTCGCCTCTTTCAGGATGGCGTCACGGCAAAAGCGAAGGAGGCATGCCATGACACTTCTCCTTAGTGCACTGACTATCGGACTGATCCTTTCCCTTCTGGGGCTCGGCGTCTACATCAGCTTCCGGATATTTAACTTTGCGGACATCACCCCGGATGGTTCCCTTACTACCGGAGGCGCGCTTGCCGCTATCCTGATCACACAAGGAATATCGCCGGTCTGGGCAACCCTTGCGGGAGGCGCTGCCGGCTTTTTAGCGGGAACGCTGACAGGCGTTTTGCACACGCGCTTCAAGATTCACGCGCTGCTTTCGGGAATACTTGTGATGACTGCCCTCTACTCGGTGAACCTTCACATCATGGGGCGCAGCAATGTTCCGCTCGTGTCTCTTGACACCCTGGCAAGCCGGGCCGAGTCCTGGGGCTTGCAGGCGGGCGGTTTTTCGGGAAACATGTCGCTGATGGGACGCTTTTTTTCTCCCGGTGACCTTGCCGTCTGCTCCGCCACATTCATCGTGATGCTTTTCTTTTCCCTCTTGCTTTACTTTTTCCTAAGGACAAACATGGGCACAGCCATGCGCGCCACCGGGGACAACCAGCAGATGATAACCGCGCTTGGGGTCAATGTCGCCGCGATGACGACGCTTGGGCTTGCTCTCTCAAACGGGCTGATAGGGATTTCCGGTGCGCTCCTTGCCCAGTATCAAGGCTTCGCCGACGTCCAGATGGGCATCGGCATGGTTGTCTGGGGAATCGCAAGCGTGATCATTGGCGAGGCTCTAGTCGGGCAAAACAGCGGGCTCGGCCTACGTCTGACTGGCGCGGTTATAGGCTCGGTTCTCTTCAGGCTCCTTGTTGCGATTGCCTTGCGCTGGGGGCTGAATCCGAATGACCTCAAGCTTATAACTGCTGTCTTTGTCCTGGTGGCGCTTGTCACGCCCGGTTTGATGGAAAGGCTGAAAGGCCGCAAGTCAGCCTCGAAACGGGAGGAGGCTCCATGCTGAAACTCAAAGGACTCCATCTGACCTTCAATGCGGATACGCCCAACGAAAACAGGGCTCTTCAGGGAGTTGACCTTGAGATTCCCGAAGGACAATTCCTGATTGTGATCGGCACGAACGGCTCCGGCAAATCCACTTTGCAAAACGTCATTTCCGGCGCGCTCTTGCCTGATGAGGGACAGATAATCCTTGACGGCGCAGATCTCACGAAATGGTCAGAGCATCGCCGCGCCCGGCATATCGGACGGGTCTTCCAAAACCCGTTTTCAGGGACGGCTCCGTCAATGTCGATAGAAGAGAACCTTGCATTGGCGGCCCGCCGCGGAATGAGCCGCGGCCTCAGTTGGGCGCTGTCTCCTCGCATTAGAAGGGATATCCGCGACCGCATAGCCTCGCTGAATATGGGGCTTGAAGGCCGCCTAGACATTCCGATTGGCTCCCTTTCCGGAGGACAAAGGCAGGCGCTTACCCTGCTCATGGCCACTTGGCGCACGCCCAAACTGCTTCTGCTCGACGAACACACCGCCGCCCTTGATCCCAAAAGCGCAGAAAAGATCATCCGGCTCACTTCCGACATAGTCGAATCGAAAAAGCTTACCACTCTGATGGTCACGCACTCCATGCCGCAAGCTGCCGCGCTTGGGCAAAGGCTTGTCATGATCCACCGCGGGCGCATAGTCCGCGATATTTCTGGCGAGGAGAAACGCCGCCTGCGTCCTGAAGACCTCATCAGGATCTTTGAGGAAATCAGGCTTATCGAGCGCCTTGACGAGAGTGCCGCCCAAATGCTCAGGGAAAACTATCTCTAAGCGGCTTGCTGATCCCAGCAAAACTCCCTTGTCTCTTGATATTCCGAACGTCAATGTTACGTTTTAGAGCTGTTTCGTTATTATTCGGTAAAGATGGGAAATTTAACTTACACAGGAACCCTTGCCATGAAGTCCTATGATGTTGTAGTCGCTGGCGGAGGCCCCGCAGGAATCGTTGCCGCGATACAGGCCGCACGTGCAGGAGCCAAGACTCTGCTCGTGGAAAAGTGCGGGATGCTTGGAGGCACTCTCACAGTGGGCGCCGTCAATTTTCCGAGCTCTTTTTTTGCCTGGGGAAAACAAGTGATCACGGGGATTGGCTGGGAACTCGTGGAAAAGTCTTTGAAGGAACAGGGGCTTCCTCTTCCTGACCCTGCAACGCAGCCGATGCACAACTCGACCCGTGTGAACGCGGCAATCTTTGCAATGATATCTGACGAAGAGCTGAAAAAATCAGGCGCGGAGCTTCTTCTCCACACGATGTTCGCAAAAGTGCGCCGCGTCCGCAATCGCTGGCGCATCACGCTTTGCAAAAAACAGGGGCTGGAAGATGTTTCGGCAAAACTTCTTATCGATTGCACTGGCGACGCCAATATCGTTCAACTGGCAGGCTTCGGCGTCTTCCGGCAGCCCGTGCTTCAGCCTGCCACTCCAATCTTGGCGGTTGATGGCTATAAGATTGAAGAGCTTGATGAACCAGCCCTTCGTGCCGCCTACATGCAAGCCCTTGCCGATGGCACCTTGAAGGATTCCGATTTTGGCTGGGGGACTCCAAGCACCCTTACGGGTTCAAACCGCATGATCGGGTTCCTGATGAGATACGGTTGCAATGCCTTGCATATCTGTGACATTGACGCCAGCAGCAGTGAGGGGAAGACCGAAATGGAACTCGCCGCACGGGAAACTGTACTCAAAATCTTCCGCTGGTTCAAAAAACAGCCCTGCCTGAAAGATAAGATAAAAATTCCTTTCCTCGCCACGGAGTGCGGTATCAGGGAAACAGCCGTCATCAACGGCAAATCACAGATCACTGTCCAGGATTATGAGAGCGGCCGCGTCTGGCCCGATGCGTTATCTTACGCCTACTACCCTATCGACGTCCACACCGGCGATGGAGACGGCCTTATTTTCCGCCACCTGAAGGAGGGCATAGTCCCCACTATCCCGCGCGGCGCGATGCTTCCGAAGGACAGCAAGTTCCTTATCGCCGCAGGCCGCCACATTTCGGGCGACCGCGAAGCCTTTTCCGCCTACCGCGTCCAGGCCGCCTGCATGGCGATGGGGCAGGCCGCCGGAGCAATGGCCGCGCTCTCCGCAAAGAAAAACATCGACCCTGAGGAACTGCCCATCGAGGCTATCCGCGCACTCCTCAAAAAACACGGCGCGCTCGTCCCGGGCTAATGGCAAGGCCCAATAGGGAGGATCATTTAGCTGCTCCCTGTTTTCCTGTTTACATCACAAGCATGCGAAAGATAATCCATATAGACATGGATGCGTTTTATGCGTCCGTGGAGCAAAGGGACAGGCCCGAGTTGCGGGGGAAGCCCGTGCTTGTGGGAGGGCGCCCCGAGGAGCGCGGCGTCGTGGCGGCCTGCTCTTACGAGGCTCGGGTTTTCGGGATACATTCGGCCATGTCTTCGGTGAAGGCCTTGCATCTTTGTCCTCAGGCGGTTCTTCTGCCAACTCGCTTCGAAGTCTATGAAGGCATTTCAGATCAGATACGGGGAATATTCCGCGACTACAGCGAACTTGTCGAGCCTCTTTCTCTCGACGAAGCCTTCATAGACGTTACACTGAACAAAAGCAACTTGCCATCGGCCACACTCATAGCAAAGGAGATCAAGGCGCGGATACGGGCGGAAACCGGGCTTACCGCCTCGGCCGGGGTCTCCTTCAACAAGTTTCTCGCAAAGCTTGCGTCCGACTGGAAAAAGCCGGACGGCCTTATGGTCATAAGGCCCTCCGAGGCGCAGGCATTCCTTCTCTCCCTGCCGATAGGAAAGTTTTATGGGGTGGGCAAGGTTACCGAAAAAAAGATGATCTCCCTGGGCATTCGCAATGGCGGAGACCTCCTTAAAAAATCCCTTGGCGAACTTGTGGATATCTTCGGCAAGGGAGGCGCATTTTATTATGACCTGGCGCGCGGGAGGGACGAGCGTCCCGTTGAGGTGGACAGTCCTCCGAAGTCAATCGGGAGGGAGACAACTTTTGCCACGGATATCGACGATCTTGGATTCATACGCAGCACCCTTGGCGAACTTGCGGAGGACGTGGCTGCCTCTCTTGCAGAGAAACAGCTGAAAGGCCGCACGGTTACGCTCAAGGTAAAATATTTTGACTTCAGCCAGATCACCCGCCGCGAATCCTTCTCCGAAGCTCTATCCTCGGCAAAAGATATTTCGGAGACGGCCTGCGCGATGATTCCGCGAACGGAAATCCCGGCAAAGAAAATTCGCCTGATCGGTCTGAGCGTGTCGAATTTTCCGGACAAGACTATCGAAGGAGGCATCCCCGTACAACTTGAGTTCGATTTTGGAAACTGGGAGGCTGTTCAGGAGGAATAAGGGGCAAGTGCGTCTTTCAGCAGCATGAACTCTGAGGGGAAGAGTTCTATGAAGTCTTCCAGGCTTTTTTGATCCTTCTTTTTTGCTGCGCCTTCGGCATTGCGGGCAACTAGGGAAAGGCGTTCTCCTCCTACGTAGGCCGCGGCCCCCTTGATGGAGTGAGCCATGCGCTCGGCGAGCTCGAAATCACCCTCCCGTGAAGAACGCTCGAATTCCGAATAAAGAACGGGCCATTCCTCAAAGAGTATGCTCACTGTGCGCTTATAAAGAGACGTGTCTCCATTTAGGCGGTCGATGGCGGTGGCAGAGTCGCAAATGGGGACTTCGGCGGAACATGGCTCGGCCTTCTCAGTTTTTTCAGGAGCTTTTTTTATGGGACTTACGGTTTCCTTGCTGCTTAGAAGTTGAGGGAGATGCTTGGCAAGGATATTCCGCATGTCTTTTTCGCGATAGGGCTTAAAAAGGCAGTCTTGCATCCCGGCTTCAAGATATTTTTTGCGTTCGCTTTCAACTGCGTTTGCAGTGACCGCGATGATGGGGACCTTTGCATTGCGCTCTTCTTCGTGGATCGTGCTGGCAGCCTCAAGCCCGTCCACCTTGGGCATCTGGATGTCCATGAGGATTATGTCGAAGAGGCGGCGGGCAGCCTTGCGGATTGCGTCAAGGCCGTTCTCGGCCAGGTCAATTTCACATCCGGCTGCCTGGAGGAAATTCATTGCGATGACCTGGTTGACACGGCTGTCTTCGGCCAGCAGGACCTGCGGGGGACGCATCCAGACCAGGGCATGTTCATCCTCGGTGCGGCTCACGCTTTTTTCTGCCAGGGGCAGGGAGACAGAGAAGGAAAAGACACTGCCTTCACCAAGCCTGCTTTCGACCTTGATGCTGCCTCCCATTTTCTCGACAAGCTGCTTTGAAATGGCGAGGCCCAAGCCAGTTCCTCCCGTCCTGCGCGTGGATGAACCATCATTGACCTGGGTAAACTTGTCGAAGATCATGTTCAGCTTATCTGCGGGAATGCCGATGCCGGTATCGGAAACGCTTACGGTAAAAAACGCATGCCCCGCCTCTGCCGTGTTGCTTGTGCGCACCGAGAGGACAATCCGCCCGCTTTCCGTAAACTTTACCGCATTGCCCAGGAAGTTGAGTGCTATCTGGCGGATTCGGACAGGATCGCCGATAATGAAGCGTGGTTTGTCTTCAGGGTAATCAAAGGTCAGTTCGATGCCTTTTTTCAAAGCCTGATGGCGCATGGCGCGGCAGGGTTTCTCCAATATTTCATAAAGGTTGCAGGGGCTGTTTTCGAGTACAAGCATCCCTGCCTCGATCTTTGAGAAATCGAGAATGTCATTTATGATCTGGAGCAGGGAATCGGCGGAGAAGGAGAGGTCTGCTAGAAGGCTGCGTTGGAAATCGTCGATGCGTGTTTTTCCCAGGATTTCAATCATTCCCACGACACCATTGAGAGGCGTGCGTATTTCATGACTCATGTTGGAAAGGAATTCGGACTTTGCCCGCGTAGCAGCCTTTGCCTCGGCTGCTGCCCGTTCAGCGCTGAGCTTTGCCTCCTCAAGTTCACTTTCGGCCCGGTGCCGCATTATCGCACTGCCAATCAAGCCTCCCACGGTTGCCAGGATATTGATTTCACTCTCAGTCCAGTTGCGTGCAAACGAAGATTCCTCAAAAGCTATGCCTCCCCAAAACTTGCCCTGAAGAAAAATCGGAGCTACGAGTATCGAGAGTATCCCGCGGCTTTCCAGGTACATTTTTTCTTCCTCGGGAAACTCAGAGGCAAGGCCGTTTATATGTCCACCCCCGGAAAGTATCTCATACCAGCGGGACAAGTTGTCATGCCTTGTGTCTGCCTTGCGGCGCATGGCCTTTGGCGCGCGGGCCGATAGCCAATCATGCTTTAGTGAAAGGCATTCGCCCTTCCTCAATTCAGAAGGGACGGATTCGAAAATGCAGACGCGGTCAAGTTCGGCAGCTTCGCCTGCAAGCTTTAGCGATTGTGAGAGTGCGTCTGTGAAGTCCATTCCCGAAAGAAGAACTGTTCCAATGCGGGAGGCTGCGACGAGAAGATGATCGCGTTGTCGAAGGTCTTCAGTGTTTTTGCGAAGTTCAGCAGTCTTGGCCTCGACAATATTTTCGAGATTATCCTTGAGTTTATGAAGCTCCTCGTTCTTGACCTTGAACTCGTCCAGGAGCTCTATGTATTTTCCGGCGTTTTCCTCGTTTTCCTTGCGGGTGAGATAGAGGTCGTTTTTGAGCTGGTTGTAGCGGACTTCAAGTTTTTTGATCGTGCGATTGAGTTCCTCGATGATGCCCTGGGCGCCTGGGTCGCTGCTCATAGGTACAAGTCCCCGCTCCGCTCCAGTTCCTCCAACTCGGCGGCGACATCCTCGACTATGACTTCGAGGGCTTCCGGGCTAAGCTTGAGGGCATCCAAGCAGCGACTGTAGTCGTTTCCGGAATCTTCCGGAACCTCTCCGCAAGTAATCCCGGCTTTTCTGCACGCATAATCGGAAACGGAGATTATCATCGTTGTCCTGGCAAAGGGTTCGGGGCATGGAAACGGCTGATGGTGCCGCCCGATAGCCATTGCGAGTTCTTCCGGAATTCGCCAGGCGGAGACAAGTTTTTGTCCGATGTCGGCATGGGTGAAGCCAAGCACTTGGCGTTCTGCCGCCACAATGGACAATCCCTGTTCTGCGCTTATGCGCGCAATTTCCTCGAACGCTTCAGGAAGAAACTGTTCCTCGACGATGATTCCCAAGTCATGAAGCAGCCCGGCGGAATAGATGTCATCCCCCTCCTGGCGGAATTCACGGCGGCAGAGATATTTTCCGCAGAGCGCCACGGCAAGGGAGTGCTTCCAGAGTTTTTTGCGGGAATAGTTCGCAGAAGCCTTTTCGTCGCTGAAAAATTTTGCAATTTTGAGGCTGAGACAGAGTTCCCTCACTGTATTGAAGCCTATGAGGACAATCGCTTCCCGGATGGATTTGATCTCCCGCTTTAGCCCGTAAATGGCCGAGTTCGCCCTGCGCAGCACCTTGGCCGAAAGGGGAGGATCTATCTCGATCATCTCCTTCAGCTGGACGGCGCTTGAACTTGGATCTCGTATGATTCCCATAATCTTGTTGACCACGGTGCCTATTGACGAAATCTCGCTGCGACTTGCGCGGGTCGCAAGATCATCGAGAGAAATGAGCTTTCTGGACTTGCCCTGCCTGATCATGGACCGATTCCTCCGCTGAGACGTTAAGGACTGAATTGCGGGGAATCGGAAGTTTTTTTATGCCTTCAAGGCCTGCCCCCTCCATCCCTGCAACGCCAGACTCTAACGCCAGCTTGGCCTCCTGGCAAATTCCATCGCCGCATGGGACATCTTTTTATTGCTAGTTATTTTTCTTACACCTGAAAAAGGCCACAAAAAAGACCGGCAGAGGAGAGAAGGGAGACCTTTGCCAGTCAGAACAGGGATTGAGGTATGATTGTGTGAGCCTTTGGTGTGCTAACCGCTAAGGTGCGCCCCTTCTCTCCTTCTTTCGGTCTTTATAAATTCGTGTTCGAGGATCAGTTGTCTCTGGATACTCTCCAGGGAAAGCCGGCCATTCCCCCCTCGCACTGCTTCGAATGGCCGCAACCCTGAGAGTACCTCAGCAGACTGGACACACGGCTTCGGCAAAATCGTCGGGAAGATCTCTTCAAGCCATGAAGTCCAATTCCCCCCTTTTCCCGGAGACTGTTCCACAGCTCCAGCGCGCAATTTTCGAGCTTGGAAGAGAAAGAATTCCCCCTTAACGATGAAGCTAAGATATTCGCCCATTCTACTTGTCTGAGCTTTAATTCCATATCTTGCCTCACGTTTCATCTTTCGTTCTCCCTTGCTCTGCAATAAGTCTTAGCAATAGCTATGCCAAAAGTATTTTGCAGAAATTAAGTAGTTTATTATAAGTTATTTATCATAAAACATGTTTAAGATAAAAAGATAGAGCGCCGTAACAAAAAGTCACAAAGCGGAACTTTTCATAACGTCATGTTTTGTGTCATGAAGTTATATCAGGGAGCTCTTCGCAAGATATGTCCCCAAACTGGCTATTGTTTTGCCAGAGACGGTAAGAGGGCTGCTTCCATTGAGAGCAATGCATAGGCGCTTACCAGCTCAGGCATTGATTCCATCCAGCGGCCATTCTCGTTGAACCACTCACCGTTGCCTTTTTGGAGTTCGAGGAGTTTCTTGATCATGTCCATGCGCCAGGAATGCTCCTTGCCATCGTCGGTCTTGACTATCTCATCGCCAAGGACTGAGTGCGCCTTGGCGAAAGTGGTGATGTAGTAGTAAAGGCCGGAGGGCCCGACACCGGGGTTTTCATCAAGTGTGTAGTTTTTTCGTGCCCATTCGATGGCGGCCTTGATGCGGGGATCGTCTTTGCTGAGTTTGGCGTAAATCATGGTTTTGAGTCCGGCATAGGTCATGCTCCCGTAGGAACGGAGGGACTGTTTTGCCCCGGCATTTTCATTGTCCTGGCTCTCGGGCTGGCGGTAGATGAAGCCGCCGTAGTTGGAGTCGTTCTTGTCGCTTACGACCCAGGTGCGGTCGTTTGATTCAGGGAGGTGCTGGAGACGGCTCACAAAGGCGACGGCCTTGCCCCAGGCGAGCTCGGATTTCTTGGCATCGTCGGTATTTTTTGCCTTGGGTTCCTTGTCGAGGAAATCGCTCATGTAGAGGGCTTCCATGGCCCATTGGGTGTTGGAGAGGTCTGCGTGAGGTTTGCCATCCCTTCCAAGTCCTTTGCTATCGTAACCAATGCCGCCGTAGGCGGCGTTATCCTTCTGCACCCCTTTTGACTCGTCGATTTGGGAACCTATAAGGTACTTTCTTGCACCGCGCATTACGTCTTCGTCCTCGGGGTGGCCGAAGATAGCCAAGCCCGTCAGGATGATCGAGGTGCTGTAGGAGGGGAATTCGCGCTCTTTCCCGGCCATCCAGATTGAGCCGTCCGGCTGGACGAACTTGAGGATATAGTTGCGGCCTTTCTCTACGGCAGGCATGACCTTGTCATTTTTGGAACACGGCAGGCTGTTTTTGAGCGCGGTGCACACGAGGGCGGTGATTGCCGGATGAGAGCCCCAGGAGCCATCCTCGGCCTGCTTGCCGAGCAGGTAGGCCACGCCGCGGTCGAGGGATGCCTTGCCCTCGCGGACAAGCGATTCATTGGACAGAGGCGTCTGTGCTTTGAGTTCGGCGGCAGGGGTGAGACTTCCCTTTGCAGGCTCTTCGGCTGCCTGAGTGGATATTGCTGCCGAGCTGACCAGGAAGAGCGCAATGGTGCTAAAAGTTTTGAGTCTATTCATTCTGAGATTCCTTTTTGTTATATAGTTGAAACCTGTTTTTTTACATTGTGCCGCGTCCGGCCTGCAGGAGCTTGAGCGGCTCCTCGCGGCCAGTTGCCACGGCAGGCCAGATTGCCGCGATGAGACAAAGTCCCAAGGCCATGGCAAAACCGATGGATATCATTCCCCATGGCAGGATCAGTGCCGGATGAAGGCCTCCGAAGAAGCTCACGTACTGGGATATTCCAACGCCGCAGAAACCGGCCACAACTCCAAAGCTCAGGCTCAGCAGGCACGCGACAAGCCCTATCAGGAGTCCCTCAGCGATTATCAGCCTGAGCAAAGCGGAACGGCTTACCCCCAGAGAGCGCAAGACTCCCATTTCCCAGCGCCTCGCGCGGACCGAGGCCATGACGGTGTTCACCACGCCGAGCGAGGTTACTATCAGTATGATGAGAGGCAGTTCGCTCATGCCCCAGATCATGCCGTCGGCGCGTTTGCGGATGCGTTCCTGGACCTCGCTGGTGGCGGTTAGCCTTGCCTCGGGTCTGTAGCTGCCTGGCCCGAAACCTGTACCCGGCATCTTCGAGTCGGCAAGGGCGGATTTTGCTGCGATGGCCTGCATTCCCGCATCTATCTCGTCGAGGCTTGCCTTTTCGTCGAGATTCATCCAGAGGAAGCTTATCCTGTCGAGATTGAAGTCCCGCCTGACTTCTGAGAAGGAGGCAAAGACCATTGCCGCCGAGCGTCCGCTGTTGCGCCTCAGGCCCGAGAACTTTGTCATCCAATGCCATCCCTGGAGGGAGACAATGCCCGCTATCTCATATTCGACCGGCTTATCGGGGCTGCCCGGTGGAAGCAGTGCAAACCTGCCGCCAATATCGAGCCCGGTCTGTTCGGCGAAATGGTCCGGGACTAGGCAGTGGCGTCCGCCTGCCTTGATCTTTGCGACAGCTTCCTCTTTTGAGCCTTTCACGAATTTTAACTTCATAAGGGGAGATGGGCCTCCGTATGCGGCATCTGGATCCATGCCGATAAGGACGACATTGTCCTGCTTCACTACGGAGCTGCGTTCCTGGCTGCCGGTGATGTCCTTTGCGAACTTGGCCTGCTCCACGGCGAGGGGAAGGCACTGGGATGGGATCACTCCCTTGACAGCGCGGACATCCTCGATCATTTCATCCGGTATCCCGTTCGGGTTGAAAGCCACCAGAAGATCGGGCAGCCACTTGCCAGGGACGAAGGGGCCGAGCATCGTATAACCCCATATCTGGATGGAGACATAGAGACCCAGTCCGGTTGTCAGGGCAACAGCTGTCCCTATGCTCCTCCACATGTTGCTGCTCAGTTGCTGGCGGAGCAACCTTGGTTCCACCTGTAGGAGGAAGGCCAGCAGAGGTCCGAAAAGCCTTTCGGCCAGTATCACGGCAAGTGGGGAGAGGAGGATGAAACCCAAGGCCATGCTGCTGCAGCCCACGGTGCCATAAAGGACATAGCGCATCGTATCCCCCATCGGTATGACAAAGGTCACAAGAGGATTGACAAGGAGAAGCAGCGCCCCGGCCGCCAGCAGCGCCAATGGCAGCTTGAATGGCTTTGTCGAACTGGAGTTTGACATCGCATCGAGGGGGCTGAGCTTGGTGACTCTCCAGGCCGGGACGATTGCCGCGCCAAGGGAGCCGCAAAGTGCGCAGACCGCGGTGAGTGCTAGGCACCAGCTGCCAAGCGACGCCCCATGCTGAAAGAGTTGCGGTTTTGCATGGCACATGATTTTGAGGAGAAGCCATCCGGAAGCAAGGCCTCCAAGCCAGCCCAGGACAGCCAGGAAGGCGCCCTCGACAAGGATCACGCCCGAGAGTTGCAGCCGGGTGAAGCCGACCGCGCGGAGAATGGCGAACTGCCGTATCCTTTCATTGATTCCCATGCTAAGGGTGGTGAAGATGATGAAGAATGCGGCCAGGAGCGATAATCCGGTAGCGGTGTAGGCCTGGTTTTTTATGTTGCGGACCATCATTCCGTCCTCAAGCCCGTCCTTGAGCTCCTGCGTTCCCGCGAGGAAGAGTTGCGGGGCGTTCGACGCCATCCTGGGAGCCCATATTTTCTCAAAGTCCTCCGCCTTGAACCCTTTTTTTAACTCGATGTAAAGGAAGCTCGGCTGGATTTGCCGCCCGGCGATATCGGCAGCAAGGGACGAGGAGACGTAGAGAGCGGAGCTCACCGGCCCCTTGGGCATCATGGGAGATACACTCTTGCGGGAACTGAGGCTGCCCAGCATTGGAGTCTGTTCGATTATGCCAATCACTTTGAGTTTGAGTGCGTCTTCTTTTGGGGCTGAGGCGTTGGCCCCTCCTCTCGGAGAGAGGACCGAGACAATCAGGGTGTCTCCGATGTCTGCCTGCAGCTGTTTTGCCGCGTTTGCGCTGAGGACGCCCTCAAAACGCTTTGATTCCTCAGGCCTTATCCACTCGCCCTTGAGTAGATTGTAAGGGGCTTCCGGCGCATTGGTGCCGACAAGCGTTGGCCCGAAATTCGGGCGGAAACCCTTGCGTGGGGATCTTTGCCCTTGCCGGGCAGGCATGGCAGCAGTGTCAGGCTTATCCTGTCCTTTTGTGGCCTTTTCTTGCATCCCATCCGCCGGGGACTGAGGGACGGACACTGGCGCAGTTGCGGTTCTCTGCGGATCGCCGGGCTGGAGCGGTTCTAGGGGGTTGCCGTCTGGCCCAAGCTTCTTGATGCTGGCTCTCAAATTGGAGAACTGCTCGACGCTTGCAACGCCTGGGTCCGCCTTTAGCTTTGGCGCGATATCATCCGGGACTGCCATCACGCCCGGGGCGTCAAGAACAAGCAGGAAATCGTAGCGTCCCATGCTCTTGCTGGCCATATCCCCAAACTGTGAGGCAAGGGCGTCATATCCCGCGACAACCCATACGACCACGCAGCACGCCGCGATCACGGCAAAAAGAGTCAGAATTGCCCGTGCTGGATGGCGAAGCAGCCCAATAAGCGCAATTTTGAATATAAGGCTCATATCGCAATCCCGTCCTTGACGGACACAAGGTCCTGATAGTCGGCTGCAAGGGCATGGGAGTCCTTGTAGTCTGAGGTCTTGAGCTCTTTGAGGATGCGTCCATCCTTGAGCACTACTATCCTCTTCGACCAGATCGCCACGGCAGGCTCATGGGTGACAAGCACTATCGTCCTGGAACGCTCCTCGCAAAGTGTTTTCAATATCCTGCAAAGACGCTGGCCGTTGACGGAATCGAGACTGCCCGTCGGCTCGTCGGCCAGTATGATTGAGGGGCTTGTTATAAGGGCTCTGGCGATGGCTACGCGTTGCTGTTCTCCCCCGCTGAGGGCGTCGGGCCTGTGCGTGCGGCGGCTTGATATCTCCAGCTTCGTAAGGAGCTCGTCCAGCTCTCCCTTCGAGTCACGGCCCCGGCCATCGGCGAAAAGCGGAAGCATTATGTTGTCTGCCGCGCTTAGAGAGGGGATCAGGTTGAACGCCTGAAAGACTATCCCTATCCGCCTGCGCCGGAATACCGTCAACTGGTAATCGGACATTGAAAAGATGTTTTCGCCATCAATGAAGACTTTGCCATTGTCGGGCTTGGTCAAGCCAGCCAGAAGGTGGAGAAGCGTGCTCTTTCCCGAACCGCTTGCCCCCATTACGGCGACAAAATCCCCTTGCTCAACTGTCATGGATATATCCATGAGGGCCTCTATAATTGTCTCGCCCTGCCTGAAGCTTTTGCTCAAGCCTTCCACCCTGACTGGGATATTGCCCGGCTCCGACATTTTGCGTCCCTCCTTAGGATATTATGATCTCAATTTTGAGCTTACCTGAAATCCCCGTAAAGGTAGGGGAAGTACTGTTCTTGGGCCGGGACCGGCGCATCGGGGCCAAACGGATAGTACATTTTGTACTGCTGCCCGCTTGCCTGGGGACTGCTCCAGCCGATGGCATTGCCGCCGAAATCGTGGCCATCGTTCACCAAGGGCTGGCTGGCTCCCTGTATGAACCAGTCGCCGATATGTCCGTCGCGATAAGCCGCATTGCTTCTCCCATTGTGCCGGAAAACCATGGAGCCCATTGTGCCTGTCGTTCCGCCATTGCTTGGTTTTATCAATGGGGCAGGGATAGGAGTCATCAAGTCCATTGTTCCTTTCGGATTGTCCTGCCAATCCCCCCAGGTGAACATCTTGCTTGGTTGGAACATGCTGTTTTTAAGTTTGTTTATCTCGCCTCTCTTCCGCCAGAAGGCCTTTGGTCCCACAGAGGTGGGGCGTGCGCTGTCGGAAAGGGTGTTTTCACAGGCGCCTATACTGACAATGCAACTGTCATAGTTTTCCAGAGTTATGCTCCCAAGCCTTCCCAAGGTCTCTGTAGTGCCGTCGCCAGGGCATCTTGCGATGTCCTGAGCTCCGCTGGCCCTGGCTCCGCCAAAATACGATAGGAACATCGTGCTCTTGTCCAAATACCTTCTTGCGTCCGGATAGACCTCCATGTAGTCGTTGGCATAGCATTCCGTGGCGAGGGCATATTGTTTCAAAAGTGCCTTGCAGACCGCGCTCTTTGCCGCGCCTCTGCCCCTGCTCAGCACGGGAAAGAGCATTCCCGCCAGTATGATTATGATTGCTATGACAAGCAAAAGCTCGACTAATGTGAAGGAAGACCTTTTACTCTTGACAGCATCTTTCATTGGGAAAGCCTTTTGAGCTTTGGATTTTAGATGAAGTCCAGGGAACTAAGAACGAAACCTTTCAGTTCTTTTTTGAAGTTTACGGACAAGTTTCCCTGGCCCGGGAAGCGGCAGTAGGCGTAGTAGTATCCTTCCCTGGTGTTTGCATTGATCGAAAGTACCTCAAATGAATGCCCATATAAATGCTTAAGAGTCTCCTCCATCTCCCCGGCTATTGCTTCAGGAACTTCGGCTCGCCATGCACTGCCCGGCTTGTAGGACTCATTATTGGCGATGCGACCAAAAAGGAGATTCAAATATTTTTTGGCCGCATCGAAATTTTCATCAGAATGAGGCAATTCTTTAAAGGGAGACTTCTTGGTGACAAACTGCTGGACTATGCCTTCAGCCAATTCTTTTGTCATATTGATGGTGAAGACAGATGCAAGGATCACGGCAAAACCCGAGAGTAAAATTTTGCTTCTTCGATAGGAAGCCCCGGCTTTCTCAGCCTTTTCTGCTTCGGTCAGAACCTGAAACTTCCTCTCGTTGATATCTTCGCATATCCTGGATATCTCTCTCTTTTTTAAGGCGGCTTCCGCGTCTTGTTTTTTCTTTTGAGCCTTGGCGATTCTGAGCCTTGCCTCTCTGATTTCATGCAAATGTGGCAAATGGATTCTCATTGTCCCGCCGCCAATCCTCTTTAGCTCTTAATCTTCATTGCATCAAAACTATTTTAATCAATAAAACGCAGAGTTTCAAGACTTAAAAGCTATTTTTGTTGATTTTATCGTTTTTGATCAAGTGGCATCAAGCGAGAAGCTTTAATAAGAGAATAGTGCAAGGCATAGAGAATAGACAATCAGATCTTAAACAGGGAGAATAAGAGCTCTGCTCAGCGTGTTACCTGAAACATGTTTTCATCAATCGGTATGCTGATATTTCGGTGGTGCCTGTTGACCGAAAGTGATGGCAGGTTCTCTGTATGTCCATCGTAATAAAGAATGTTTACAGTATAGCGATGCCTTCCAACAAAGAAATCAAGATTCTGGTTCTTCTGGCCTTGGGTGGGGCCGCTGGCCACGTAAACATGAGTCCCTATCGCTGCCAGAGTGGCAGGATCTTGACCTGCTCCAGGGACAAAGAAATTATAAGTCCCGGTATCGAAAAGAAAAGCTCGTATTGACGGGCGTTTTACCTGGGTAATCCTAAGTCCGACATTAGTTACAGCACCGCCGATGCTGCCACTTGTGAGTCCATAATTAAGAGCCTGATAAAAGAAGTTTTCGCCATTACCTCCTAAAAAACCTGCAGGACACATGAATACGCTGTTTGCTATCTGCGTATAAGCGGCCGCGAAAGAACTCGGTTTTGATGGACGCGGCAGAGCCAGTGCGGGATAGTTGAAATATTGATAATTCATCAATTCACCCAGAAACGAGTACCAGCACTTATTTGAGTAACTGTTTGCAGGATAGTAGGTGTTATAAGTAGATGGCACATTGTAACCGGAATTATTGGTAATGTACTGGAAATTAGCCATGCCCATTTGTCTCATTTGACTCATGCAGGTGATGCGCTTTGCAGTAACACGCACCGATGAAAGAGCAGGCAGGAGTATGCTGCAGAGAATGACGATAATGGTGATAATTAACAGTAACTCTATCAGAGTGAATGGCTTAGTTTTGCCTGTGGTGTTTTTTTGATGTGCCTGTGTCATATAAATCTCACAATGTAAAATGCTTATGCCAGCATACTTAGTATAACGGACAATGCCCTGGAAGTCAATAGTTAAAGCTTCAAAACAATCTGTAAATAAGCTGTGGTGAATTTGTTGGGCAGGCTCAGCAGACAAGAGTCCTTAAAAGAGCAAACTTTAGCATTTTGCCAGGTGTATCTTTTAAAGATTTATTGCCCGCAAATTTCAAGCAAGAGGCCCGGATGATATTTTTGCTTCGGGATTCCATTCCTGTCCCGGAGGCTCGGGCTGGCGGTAGTTTACGCCCAAAAACTCAAGCCGCTTAAAATATAAGGCAAGTCTTTTAAAGAATTTTTCATAATCCTTGTTCTCTAGCGCAGACCACGCCCCTTCCGCAAGGGCTGCCGCACGGGGGAACGTCATGTATTCGAGCTGCGAGGCAGTCTTGATGTACTGAGACCAGATTTGTCCCTGGAGTCCCATGACGGCCTTTCTGCGTTCAGGGGTGGAATCCTGCGGAACGGGATCAAATGCGTAAACTTTGCTCAATGGGAGGTATCCGCCGATGGCAAGTGGCTCAGTGGCAGGGTTACCCTGATAGTAGTCGAAATAGGTGTCTTTGTGCAGGGCAGCTACAACTGGGTTTCCCATTTTTGCCGCAGCCTCAAAAGAGGCACATTTCTCAAGCCATACCATTACGACTGCGTTGGGGTCGAGGCCGCCGCCTTCCAGTATCTCGTCCCATCCCACGATCAGGCGCCCCTTTGATCGGAGATAGTGCTCGATGCGCCTGATAAAGTAGCTCTGCAACTGATGCGTATCGGCGATTTTTTCGTCGCGCATCCGCTTTTGGCATTTTGGACAGTTTTCCCAGGCGTCCTTTTTGCACTCGTCGCCGCCGATATGAATGTGTTTTGAAGGAAAGAGTTCGCAGACTTCATCGAGAACATTCTGCAGAAATTCGAAAACTGCGTCGTTGCCTGCGCAGAAATTCTCATAGGAGTAGCCCCAGCGGCACATGACTTCGTAGGGACCGCCCGTGCAACCAAGCTCAGGATAGGCCGCAAGCGCAGCCTGACAATGGGCGGGCATCTCGATTTCCGGTATGACCGTTATATAACGGTCGGCTGCATATTTGACGATCTCTCTGACCTCATCTTGCGTATAGTAGCCGCCATAAGGTTCGTTATCGTACTTGAGCGGTTCCGGCTGGCTCATGTGTCCGATGACCGTGCAGCGGCGCCAGGCGGCGACTTCCTGCAAACGCGGATAGCGCTTGATCTCAATTCGCCAACCTGCGTTCTCGGTGAGATGCCAGTGGAAGATGTTGTACTTGTGAAGCGCAAGGAGCTCGATGAATTTTTTGACGTAGTCCTTGCGATACCAGTGGCGTCCTTCGTCGAGCATGAGTCCGCGCCACGCAAAACGGGGCCTGTCACTGATCCTGCAAGCAGGAATCACCCATGGACATTCTAGTTTTTCCGGCGAAAAAATCTCAGGAGGCAGAAGCTGGCGAAGCGACTGGACGCCGTGGAAGAGTCCGGCTCCGCTTGAGGCGCGAATATCAATTCCATCCTCTCTGACACGGAGGGAATAATCCTCCGGGGGAAAGGCGGAGGAGGAGCTTTCCATGCTGAGGCTGATACTTGGATTTGTAGCGGCGGCGGAAACTGGCAGGGCAAAGCCTGTCGCTGGCCTCAGGTAAAATGCCAGCATCTCG